>SXGU01042004.1_pt1 | contig 15788 bp, 11 predicted proteins | sample 3174531 | NCBI WGS metagenome assembly SXGU01 (sample SAMN11356863, study PRJNA531348) | freshwater metagenome | isolation source: freshwater sample F1-140 | place: China: Fuxian Lake, Yuxi | collected 2017-12-25
TCGCCTCGGCGAACGCTTCAGGCCCCCATGCCCACCAATCCACCGGATTCTCCGCGTGTTGGAGCAGGTACGGGCTGGTCGCGTTCGCAAGACGGTTGGCCATGTCCCATGACTCCTGACGAGTGGCACGTGCATCACTTTTCTCTGAGTGATGCACGAGAGTGATGCACGAAACCAGCGTACGATGGTTACTCCAGCGTAGGAGGTCTCGTGGCGACGCGTTCTCAGCCGAAGCTGCTCGCCCAGGGCAAGCCCCGTACGACGGGCGGTGGCTCGCGGCCGTGGCGCGTTCGGCTCTACGCGCCGGCACCGGGGACCAACAAGTTCCAGGTGTTCTTCAAGGCGCCGGCCGGGGACGGCGAACCGTGGAAGCGCGTGCTCCGCCGCGCGGCGTCCGAGGAGGAGGCGCGCCGGATCTTCGCCCAGGCCGAGGCCGCGCTGGACACCGAGTCGGAGACGCCGGCCGGTGCGGATGTGCGCGCCTCGCGGACCATCCGGATGCTCGGCGAGGAGTACCTGCGCGACTCCACCGAGCGCGGCATGCAGCCGCGCACGATGGAGCAGCGCGAGTCTCGGCTCAACGCCCACATCCTCCCGACCATCGGCGACGTGCCGGTGACGAAGTGGCGTGTCGAACACAGCCGTCGAGTCATGGCGAAGGGCAGCAAGACGCTGTGCTCCCAGCGCGGTCGCGAGGACCTCCGCGGTCAGCTCGCCGCCATGCGCAAGCTCGCGTGGCGTCTGGGCTGGCTCGACCGCTCGATCGACCCGCTCGACGGGCTCGAGATCGGGAGGGCGGACGTGCTCCATGGAGCGACAGCGCAGTACGTCGACCCGCGCCTGCGCCCCGAGACCCGCCAGGTGCGCGCGATGGCCGACGCCGCCGAAAAGCTCTGCGGGCCTGAGGGGACCGATCCGCTGATGACACGTCTCCCGTTGTTCGGCACCAAGATCCGCGTCGCGGGCTTCGGCGGCCTGCGTCTCGGCGAGCAGAACGCGCTGCGCGCGATCGACGTCTTCTTCGAGCACGGCTACGTCCACGTCAACGGCTCCTGGATCACCCCACGCAAGGCGCCCGGCTTCCGCGGCCCGGTCAAGAACCACGTGCTCCACGAGGTTCCGCTGCCCCAGTCGCTGATGCACGACGAACTCCTCCCCCGCGTCAAGGAGTTGCTCGGTCTGCCCGCGAAGGCCTCACTCCAGCACGTCATCAACGCGCAGGAGGCCGAGCGCCAGCGACGAGCCGCTCTGTCCCAGAGGGAGAAGGACAAGGCCCTCGCCTGGTGGAACTACCCCGTCCCACCCGAGGACGAGCTTTGGCTCTTCGTCGACACCGTCACCGGTCTGCCCGTGAAGCCCGAGATGCACAACGAGCGCTGGCACCGCGTGCGCGCCTGGGTCGAGGAGAACGACCCCGACAACGCCTGGCCCAAAACGATCGTCTACCGCAACCTCCGCCATCACGCCGCGACGAAGTGGTTCCACGAGGAGCTCGGCGAGCCGTGGGAGGTCGTAGCCCAGTACCTCGGCGACAAGCTCACGACCGTCCTCAACCACTACGTCCGCGCCGGCGAGGACGCCCTCCGCGATTCGGTCAGGAAGCTTGCCGACCGGTGAGGTTGCGGCGCGCCGCCCCCGGCTACGCGGCGATGCGCGTCGCGAGGCTGGGAGCACCCCTTGGGTCACGCTGAGGCAAAGGGAACGCTGGAAGCACATCTACAAGTCCGACGCACGTGGTCGGGTGATATCCGCTTGTTCACCCGCAACGCCTCCTCTGGCCGAGTTCCGAGTCAGTGTCGGCTCGTGCCACTAGCGTCGTTCTTGTTAGACCACACCACGAAGCAGGAGTTCACGTGCCGCCCTCAACCAATGACCAGTTCGCCGACTTGCTCGACGAACTGGTCACTGAGTGCCGCAAGGTGCTCGCCGTCGAGGGCACGGCTGCCGAGACCAGCCTGTATGGCCCGTTCGAGAAGTTCCTCCGCGAGAGCGTCACGCTGCTGGTGCCAGGTGGTGGGAGCTGGGTGTTCATCGGGCAGCCCCGCGCCAACGACGTCGGGATCCCAGACTTCCGTGCCAACAAGGCGACGACGCTCAAGGGGTGGGTCGAGCTCAAGGCGGTCGTCGGCAAGGATCTCGGCAACCTTCAGGGGCACGACAAGAAGCAGAAGGAGCGTTTCGTCGCCGGCCTCGACAATGTCGTTTACTCCACCGGGTGGCAGTGGGAGCTCTACCGGCACGGCCAACAGATCGGGCGCACCGTCGTGCTCGGTCCGCCGTCCATGTTCGACCCGAACGGGCTTCCGTACGCCGTCCAGGATGCTTCTCGTACGGAACTGCGCGAACTCATCGAGAACTTCGCCGCGGCGCCCGGACAATCATTCACGCGGGCAGCCGACGCCGTGCGCGCCCTGGCGTTCCGTGCCAAGGCCCTCAAGCTCGCGCTCACCGAGGTCGGTGAGGCGGGCGCAGGACAACACTTGACGGCGCTGCGCTCTGACTTCCGGGCGCTTCTGTATCGCAATGGCTTGCCGTTCACCTGGGAGCGCTTCGTCGACTCGTACGTCCAACTCGCGACGTTTGGAGTGCTGCTCTGGCGATTGGAGACTGGGCAGACCATCTCCCTGGGCAACCAGGTAGGCATCCAGTCGAATATGCACCCGCTGCTTGCTCAGTGCCTGAGCATCCTGTGGCAGCCCGCGAGTCAACCCGAGATCGTGCAGCCGCTCCTTGAGGAACTGTGCATCACGGTCAACGACATCGACCCGGCGCTGTTCGCAACTACGAGTAGCGCTGGCAAGCGGAAGTACATCACCGACCCGATCGTTCACGCTTACGAGCCGTTCTTCCAGCAGTACGACCCGGCTGCACGGGAGGCGGCAGGGGTCTTCTACACACCGACAGAGATCGTCGCGCACATCATCGACGGGATCGAGGATCTCCTTGTCGGCTCCCTCGGGCGACCAGACGGCCTGCTTGACGAGCACGCCAAGTTCCTCGACCCAGCGACAGGGACTGGCACCTTCTTGCTCGGTCTGGCAAGCGCCGTCGCTGAAGCCGCTCAGGACGCCGGTCTCCCCGCCGACCAGATGGTCAAGGAGGTCATAACCACGCGGGCCTCGGCATTCGAACTATTCCCGGGGCCATACACCGTGGCACATCAGCGCCTGGAGGTCGCGCTCAAGGGCTTCGGCGCGACGCTGACCGACCGGTTGCCCATCTACCTGGCCGACACCCTTGCAGCCCCCGAGTCGGGGACGCTCGGCGGCTCGGGCTTCGGCCTGGCCGGCGTGGAGATCAAGAAAGAGCGCGAGGAAGCTGACAAGGTCAAGACCGCGCAGGACATCCTGGTTGTCCTCGGCAATCCACCGTACGAGCGAATTCGGCAATCGACCGGCGGCGGTTTTGAGCCGTTCGCGTCGACTCTCCTGGAGCACCTCAAGACCGCGACACCGCTCGACTTCCGTGCCGACCTGAAGTCCACCAGAGACCTATTCGTCGCCTTCTGGCTGTGGTCGCTGTGGGCCCTGCAACCCCCTGCACTGCGGCTCGGAACCGCCGATGCACCGACCCTCAAACCGCAGACAGATCACGGGATCATCGGGTTCATCACAAACCGCACATGGATCTCCGGCCGCAGCCTCGTCGGACTCCGGCGTCTGTTCCGACGTGGCGCCAAGGAGATCTGGGTCTGTGACCTAGGAGGGGACAACCGAGGCGCGCACGGGGCGAAGTCCTGGGCCGGCGGTGACGCCAATGTGTTCGGCATCCAGACCGGGGTGGCCATCGTCTGGGGCGTGTTCGACCGCGATTTCAGCGACCAGCCGACTGTCTACTACCGGCGCATGTACGGCAAGAAGCCGGCCAAGCTGGGGAACCTGGCATCCGGCTTCGCACGCGGAGACTTCGAGGTCATCGGAGGCGAGGACATTGCGCCATTCCTCCCGAACCGATGGGGAAACTCGCCCCTCGCCACATCGCCGCGACTCTCGGAACTCTTCGCCATCCAACCGGAGACGGGCAACCTGACGTCACGCGACACCAAGAAGTACTCGCCCATTGGGGTGCACCCGGCCGATGTCTACACAGCCACCAAGGGCAAGGGCGGCACCACGGTCGTCAGTGGCAGCCTGGGCGAGTGGTCGAAGTTGGGCTCCACCAAGCGGGCTGAGGAGTGGCACACGGCGCAGTCCAAGCGCAGCCGCAAGACCCCGCCTGATCCGAGCCAACTCTCCGAGACACGCCTCCGTTCCTATGCGTACCGCCCGCTCGACTTCCGCAACCTGTACGACGACGACAAGTGGATCGACTGGCCGCGACCGATGCTGCGAGAGGTCTACGGGAGCGACAAGCGCGTCTGGGCGCTGGTCACCATCCCCAAGGACCAGGGCCGAGGTCCGGCTGCAATTCACGTTGACCGCCTCATGGACCAGCATGTGTACAACCGTCGGGGAGCGAAGGGCGTCTACTACTTGTGGCGTCCGTACGTGACGGGGCACGTACTGCCGGATATACGGACTGTGGTTCGGGACGGTCAGTCGTGCACCTTCTCGAAGATGGTCTACGACTGGCTGGATGACATCGGTCGCAGTAGTCAGGTTGACAACGCCTACGACTACATCCTCGCGATGCTCTCGGCTCCCAGTTACACAGCCGACCACTGGCAGGCGCTGGAGAACGACACGCTGCGCGTGCCGCTCACGCACGACCCGGCGCTGTTCGATCAGGCGGCGGCCTTGGGTGCCCAGCTTCGCGAGGCTTGGACACTCGATCTGCCGCGCGATCCTGCCGTCTCCTGGGGCGGGTCCAGCTCGAGCCCGCTGGGGTCGCTGCCCTCCCGCGCGCCAAGTGGGACGTTGACGTTCGGCAATGGTCGGACGTTGTCCGGCGTCACTACGGACGTCTGGGAGTGGGAGGTTTCGGGCTTCAGGGTGCTCCGTGAGTGGTGGAAGCCGCGCCTGGGTTGGATGGTGACGGTCAGGGAAGCCAAGGAGGCGATAGCGGTCGTGTCGGCGATCCGGCGGTTCCTTGACTTGGCCGGGCAACTCGACGGCACGCTCGCGGCCGCGCTGGGGTCGGCGAAACCACTTGTCGCGGCGACGGATACTGCGCCGCTCGACGTTGTGGGTGATGAGTCGGACGAGGATGAAGATGATGAGTCCGAGGTGGGTGCAGATGATGATGAGGCGACGCTCTTGGCCCTCTGGGATGAGCCAAGCATTGAGCCTGCGCCCGATGTTGTTCTCGCTCCGCTGAGCGACGCTCCGCTCGAGTACCCGGCCGCGGACATCGAGGTGGACTTCGACGTCGAGTTCGACGAGCAGCAACAGGTCTATCTGTGGGGTGTCCTCGTGACCGACCGCGTCAGCGGAGGGTCGACCTACCAGGCCGTCGGGAGTCCGGAAGCGGACTTCGATGAGCAGGCATTGGCGCAGGGTGCGCTTGAGTTGTTCACCGAGACGCTGACGACAGCCGAGGCTGCGAGCAAGTCCGTCCACTTCTTCCACTACGGATCCGTAGACCGTCAGCAGATGGAGCGACTGCTCGGAACCGGAGCGCTGCCGATGACGAGCCGGATGGACGACCTGCTCTCCTTGGTTCGGCAGACCTTCGAGTCGAGTGCTGGCTACGGTCTCAAGACACTGGCCGCTGAGGCGGGTTACCAGTGGCAGAAGGACGGCATGACGGGTGCCGACACTTACGAGCTCATTGCGGCTGCACGAGCCGGCGACACTGCCGCCTGGGAGACCTTGATCGCCTACAACGAAGACGACACACGGGCCGCCAAGGCGCTTCGGGACTACCTGGTCGCGCGTGATGGCTGAGTCCCGCGAGCTCGTCCTGGTCGCCGGCGACGACCACGTTGCACGAGTCGCCCACGAGGGCGATCCGCTGCGGGCGGTCATCGAACTCATCTGGAATGCCATAGATGCAGAGGCGGACGACGTCGCGGTTACGCTGGAGCGGGACGAGCACGAAGCCATCCGCAAGGTCATCGTGACGGACGACGGGCATGGCATCTCGGTGGACGAGGTCGAGTCGACGTTCGGGCATATCGGGGACTCATGGAAGCGCCTGAGCACGAAGACCAAGAACGACAAGCGGAGCCTCCACGGCAAGAACGGCGAGGGGCGGCTGCGCATCTTCGCCCTCGGGAACCTAGTCGAGTGGGAGAGCATCTCCCGAGACACCAGCGGTCAGCTCCACAAGGTCGCCATCTCAGGCAGCGCTACCCATCGGCAGCGGTTCCCGTGGACCTTCGAGGAGATCCCCAGCGGCAAGACCGGGACCACCGTCACGGCGACCAACGAGAGCCAGAGGTCGCTCGGGGCCTTGGAGCACAGCAGCACAGTGCCAACGCTGCTCGCCAACTTCGCGCCGGTGCTCCTGCACGAGCAGGGCCTGTCCATCTCCTACGACGGCACCCCGCTCAACCCCGACGAGAACATCGAGGACAAGACGTCCACGACGTTCCAGTTCGGAGAGACGGAGCCAACGCAGACCGCAGAGCTGCTCATCATCGAGTGGAAGGCCGGCAAGCACCGGACAATGCACTTCGGTGCCGACGACGAGCACTTCGTCCACGAGGAGTCCCTGCGCGATCTAGAGACGTCCTTCAACTACTCCGCGTACGTCACGTGGAGCGGGTTCGATCAGGATGCGCTCTCAACCATTGGCTTGGGCGAGTCAGCCCAGGGGCACGTCGGGCCGCTCTACATTGCTGCTCGGAGGGCCATCGCGGACCACTTCACTGACCGACGCAGGCAGCGGCGCCGCGAACAGGTGAAGAAGTGGAAGGAAGACAAGGTCTACCCCTTCGAGGGTGAACCGGAGACCGAGACGGAGCGTGCTGAGCGAGCAGTGTTCGATGTCGTGTCGGGCACGCTGAGCACGCAGATCTCAGGCAAGAAGAGCGACGCGCGACTGACGCTGGCGCTTCTCAAGAGCGCTCTCCGGGCGGCGCCCGAGAGCCTGCACACCATCTTGCACGAGGTGGTCTCGCTCAACGAGGACGACCGGAATGCATTGACGTCGCTGTTGGGCGAGGTGACCCTCCCGGCGATCATCAAGGCGGCGAACCTCGTCACCAACCGCAACAAGTTCCTGCTGGCGCTGGAGCACATCCTGTTCGACCCCGAGGACTCCGGCAACGTCGGCGAGAAAGCCCATCTGCACCCGCTCCTGGAGCAGGAGCTTTGGATCTTCGGCGAGGCGTACAACGCCATGAACAGCGAGCGCGGCCTGACGGAACTACTCCGCACTCACCTCAACCTCACCGGGCTTCCGACCTCTGGCGTACAGCCCGTCAAGTTGTGGGATGGCAAGTCAGGACGCATCGACCTGCACTTGGCCGCCCAGGCCAAGGAGTTTGACCGCGTGCATCACCTGGTGGTCGAACTCAAGGCGCCGGGGGTCGAGTTGAGACGGGAGCATCTTGACCAAGTCGAGAACTATGCCAACGCCATCTTGAGCAACGACGCCTTCGCCAGCGGCACAAGCACCTGGGAGTTCGTGCTCGTTGGCACGAGCTGGGATGGCGTGGTTGAAAACAGACTCAACGAGGACACGATCGTGTCGGGTCAATTCTTCTCCCCCGCGCAGAAGGCCGGTCGGCCGCGGGTCCGAGGGTACGTGCGCAAGTGGCGCGACGTGATTGACGAGAACAAGCGCAGACTGGAGTTCATGCGGTCGGCGCTGGAGCACGACCCGTCGCTACAAGAAGGCCTCGGGTCGGTCCGTGAGCGATGGGCTTCATTCTTGCCGGAGGAGACCGCTCGGGGCGGCCCTTCGCTGCCGTTGAATTAGCGACATTCACGGGGCCGACCCGGAATCGTTCGCCTTCAGTCAGCAACTCCGGCTAGGAACAGCCACCGCCAGGAACCCGCGATGAGCCTCCACTCGGCCAACATCGAACCCCGTCACCCCCGAGCCGATAACCCCCTTCCAGCCTCGTAGCCCTCACCTGACTTCCCAGCCCGTCCGACCTCTCCGCCATCACCACTCGCTGACGACCATCGCTGGCCCCCCGATTCGCCGCCCTGATCCGCTTCCCCATACCCCTCCAGAGGCGGCACGCATGCTACGAAGTTCCGTAGTGGGAGGGGCGCCGATGTGGGCGCTGACCTGCGGTTTCACGGTTATTGGTGGTTGTCGACGGAGGTGATTTCGATGCATGGCGGCATGAAGATCTACCGCGGCGCAGCAGCCGCCGCTCGACACTACGTCGAGGCCGATCGCTCCCGCGCTGACGACTACTACCTCGCCGAAGGCAGCGGCGTCGCCATGCGAATCGTCGCCACCCCGGAGTCCTTCGAGCATCGAGCCGACATGGATGGTGCGACCTACGAACGGTGGGTCGCCGGATTCGACGTCGAGACAGGCGCAGCGAAGGGGCGGCTGCGGACCGACGACAAGGGCGTGAGGTTCGTCGAGGTCACCGTGAACGGCCCGAAGACCTGGTCCCTGGCGGCGGCGCTGCACCCCGAGATCGCAACCGCATACGACGCCGCGCAGATGGCAGCGGCCGAGGAGATCATCGGGTGGCTCGCCACCCACGCGACGACGCGCGTCGGGCCGCGCGATCGGCAGGTGCAGGTGCCGGTCGAGGAGATCGAGGCGGCCGTCGTACGCCACTTCACCTCCCGGGCCGGTGACCCACACCGGCATCTACATCTGCAGATCAACGCCAGGGTCTTCGCCGAAGGGAAGTGGCGCGGGCTTCACACGGTCGGCGTACGCGACGGCCTGGAGGCGATCAACGGGATCGGGCACGCGGCCGTGATGACCAATCCGGCGTTCCGCGAGGCACTCGCGCGGCATGGATTCACACTCGACGCCGAGACGGGCGAGGTCGTCGAGCTGGCGGCGTACTCAGGGGCGTTCAGCGCCCGCGCCAAACAGATCGAGGCGAACATCGACACCTACGAGGCCGAGTGGCGGGCCGACCATCCGGGCGAGGAACCCGGACCGGCGTTGCGGCAGGCGTGGGACCGACGGGCATGGGCCGACGCCCGACCCGACAAGGTCGTGCCGACCAGCGGCGATGATCTGCGTCAGCGGTGGATCGAGGAGCTGAACGAGCTCGGCTACGTCGCCCCGGCCCGGGGCGCTCCGGTTGGCACCTTGCGGACGGGCGCTATCGACCGCGACGGCGTGGCCCAGCTGGCACTGGTCAGGCTCGGGTCCCGCCGCTCAGCGTGGAACGCGGCCGACGCCCGGGGTGAGGTCGAGCGGATCATCGCGTCCGGCGGAGGCGAGGTCGATCGGGCCGTGCGCCGTGAGTTGGCAGAGGATCTGACTGCTCGCGTCATCGCCGCCTCACGCGCGCTACTCCCCCGATCGGACGTGCCCGAGCACGTGCGTTCGTTCACGTCCGTCGACGTGCTGGCCGTCGAGCACGAGATCGTCGACCGCCTTGCGACTCGTGCCGAAGCCAAGACGATCACCGTGATCGAGGGCGCGGCCGGGGCTGGCAAGACCGCCCGTCTCGCGGCAACCCTCGAGCGCGCGATCGCGGCCGGGCGTCGGATGGTCGTGGTGACACCGACTCTCAAGGCGGCCCAGGTCGCAGAGGGCGCGATCGGCGCGGCGTCGTACTCCGCAGCCTGGCTGCTGCACCAGCACGGCTTCCGCTGGGACGAGGGCGGTCGGTGGAGTCGAGTCGACTCCGTGCCCGACGTCAGCGCCCGACTACGTCGAGGCGACCTGCTCGTCGTCGACGAGGCGGGCATGGTCGACCAGGACACTGCCCGCGCGCTGCTCCGTCTTGCAGACGAGGAGCAGGCGTTGCTGATGCTGGTCGGCGACCGGCATCAGCTCCCCGCCGTCGGCCGCGGCGGCATGCTGGATCTCGCGATCAGGTACGCACCCGATCGGGTGCAACAGCTCGACGGCGTACGCCGCTTCAAGGATCCGCGCTATGCCCAGCTGTCGCTCCAGATGCGGAGCGGTGCTCAGGCGGGCGAGGTGTTCGACGAACTTCTCGGCCGCGGCGAGATCGTCATCCACGCCAGCGACGCCGAGCGCACGCGGCGGTTGTCCGCCGAGGCCAGCGTCGGCAAGCTCGTCGTCGCCGACACCCGCGAGCAGGTGAGCCGGATCAACACCTTCGCGCACCGGATCCGCAAGGCGACCGGTGAGGTCGACGAGCAGGTGCTCACCGCCGCGGGTGATCGGCTCGGCGTCGGCGACTCCATCGCGACCCGGCGCAACAACCGCGATGCCGACGTCGCGAACCGCGAGCTGTGGACTGTCGTCTCGTGCGATCGCGGCGCGCTCACCGTCAGGGGCGAGGCGGGGACTCGTGTGTTGCCACCAGACTACGTACGCCGCGATGTCGAGCTCGCCTACGCCACGACCGCCTACGGCGCGCAAGGCGCCACTGTCACCGAGAGCCATGTGTTGGTCGGCGAGCACAGCGGAGCCGCGTCGGCGTACGTCGGGATGACGCGTGGCCGGGAGCGCAACGTCGCTCATCTCGTCGCTGAGTCCCTCGAAGAGGCGCGCAAGCAGTGGTGCGATGTGTTCGCGCGCGATCGTGCCGATCTTGGGCCGGCGCACGCGCGGGAGGCTGCAGTCGAGGCGATCGAGCGGTACGGCTCGAAGGCACCAAGGCGGCAGGCGGCGCCGCGTCTTCCTGCCGAGCTCGATTCCCGGCCTGTGGCATCGCAGTCGGCACCGGGCATCGGGTTCTGAAGCGCGGTTGAGGCACCGGATCGGGTTCAGCCCGTTCGCCACAGCCTGATCAGTTGCTCGCCGACGTCGAGCCTGTCGACGTACGGCTCGACGGTGACGCCGACGACGCACCCGGGGCCGCTCGGTGCCAGCACAACGGTGTGGCCGTTGCCCAGGTCCGCCCACCTCCGCGCGAACGCGACGCCAGCGTTCCAGGTGGCCGGGGCGGCGGGGTGCCGCGACGTCGCCAGTTGGGTGGCGAGCAGTTCGGCGACCTTGGCGACGGTCGCTGCCGGTTTCATCCCGTCGCTGCCCGCCGTCGTCTCTGGCGGCCGCGGGTCGAAGCGCGTCCGGATGAATCGCACCCGCGGCTCCTTCGGAGCCGGCGCCCTCCTTGGCGCTGCTTCGTGTCCGCGGACCCACGCCTCAGCCGTGAACGAGTCGTCCCCTCGGCCCAGGGTCCGCACGGTGTCCGGGTGGGTCGGTCCCCGCGCGATCACCATCGGCCACTTCCACGCCTCGCGGACCGCGTCCGGGAGGTCGAGCTCGTCCCACGCGTCGACCAGGAGGGGGCCGTCGATCCAGCGGATCATCTCCTCGGGCGAGCCACCTTGGAGCAGCTGCTCGTAGACGCCCTTGCGCTGCGCGCGGTCGTGCATGTCCCACTCGCGCATCGGCCCGTCTCCGACGAGGTCGGGGAATGCCAGGATCGCGAAACAGTCGGGCGTCTCGACGTTCCAGAGGGTGCTCGGCACCCAGAATTGCCCTACTCCGGGCGCTTCGTGCTCGACCCAGTCGATGAGCCGGCGCAGGTTGAGGTCGTATCCCGCGGCCTCGAGGATCCGCGCGGCGACCTTGAGCGTGGGCGACTTCAGACCTCGTTCGTACGCCGACATCGTCGCCTGCGACGTACCGGATCTGGCGGCGAGCTCGGCCTGAGTCAGGCCGCTGGCACGTCGCGCGACTTCGATCAGGTACGCCCGATCCATCTCTCGACAATATCCGATCGAACGTATTCGGCGCTCTGTGCGGCACGGCCCACACACCTACCTGTCGCCCACGAACCTCGCGGGTCAACGCCTGACAGGAGGAACCATGAACAGCAACACCCACGACGTCCCGTTCTACGCCCGCCACGAAGATGAGCTCCTCACGCTCGACGACATCGCCGAGATCCTGCGGACGCCCGTCAACACCGTCCGCTGGTGGCGCCAGGAGGGCACCGGCCCGGAGTTCTTCAAGATCGGCCGGCGGCTCTACACGACCGTCGGCGACCTGCGGACCTTCATCCGCGCCCAGCGGCTCGCCTCGCAGCCCGTGCTCGGCAAGCCGAAGGCGGTGTGAGCCGTGCACTGGCCGCCCGACGCCGGAGACGACACCGACCCGCGGCACGTCTTCCTCAGCGCGAGCGAGGTGATCGCTCGCTACGGCTGGGGAAAGACGAAGGGCTACCAGAACCTCAAGGACCGCGAGCTGGTGCCGCCGCCGGTGATGACCCACCCCGACCGTTGGCGGCTGGATCAGCTCCTGGGGTGGGAGGAGAAGCGCATGGCACTCGCCGAGGCGGCACTGGCGGCTCTCGTTCAGCCAGACCGCGAACCGCCCTCGCTGACGAACCTGCTTCCGAAAGCGAAGCGACGGCGGCCCGCTTGACCTTTCAGGGGCGTAGAGCGGCGACGGACTCGACGAGGCCGTCACGTTCGAGCATTGCCAGGACATCAGCGAACGTTGCCGGAGGATTCCCTCGAGAGTCCGCGATCCGCTGAACCGCCCCGTATACCGAGTCGTGGCTCAAGTCGATCTGATCGAGGATGAAGTCGTCGGCCGATTTCGCCTCCATGTCCCACTCCTCCAGCACGGTGGACGGAAAGTCCTTCAGGTTGTGGGTCACGATCACTAGGGCGCGTGCCTTGATCGCTGCCGCGAGCACGTGGCGGTCGCCGGGGTCCGGCAGGTCGAGGGCGTCGACCAGGGGCTCGTAGCCCGTCACGAGGCAGTCGCGCACCGCACGGTTCATCAGTTCGCGCGTGCGGGCCAGCCGCTGCGGATCGAGGTCGGGCCGATTCGTGGCTAGGTTGCCGAAGACCTCATCGAGGATGTGGTCGGTCCACTTCGCCTGGACCAGTCCCGCTTGAGCGACGCGGATCAGCAGGTCTCGGAGCGTGCTCGGGTAGAGCACGTTGGCGTCGTAGAGGACGACGAACGACACCTCAGAGCAGGCCCATCTCTTGGTTGAGCCGGGTCAGCTCGTCTGCAGCCTGACGGCGCTCCTGATCGTCGCGTGCCATGTAGGCCATCAGCGACTGCGCCTTGATCCGTCGGTGCTTGCCCACCTTCCGGTACTCGATCTCTCCTGCATCGAGCAGACCGATGAGGAACGGCCGGCTGACGTTGAGCAGTTCCGCCGCCTGCTGTGTGGTCAGCTCGGCGTGAGCAGGCACCACCGACACTCCCTGCCCCGCGGCCATGTGCGCTAGCACCTGGGCGAGGAGCTCCACGGCACCGCGCGGAACAACCAGGGTCTCCTTGGGGTCATCGGCGACCACGAGCCGGATGACGCTGTCGGCGTGATCGGCCAGGTAGCTCTTGACGTGGGGCAGCGCCTCGACAGCGGTGTTGATGTCGGACTCGTCGGGCTGGACGGGCGTGAGTGCCAACGTGGTCATGATGTCCCCTCTCGTACACCCCTATTATTCGCAATATTCGAAGCAAACGCAATAGTTGTCAGCACTTTGACACTCGCCAGCCCGCCAGACCTCCAAGCGATCACCAGGCTCATTACAAATATGTTGTAGGTCTCATGCCCTATGAGAACCCGAACATTCTCATACCTCTAGCCGGCAAGCCGGACCTGGGGCAACGTTTTCATTACCGCCACCCAGAGTTCCACGGGTGGCTCGAGAACCCTCAGGAGCCCGCGATGTACCCCACCCGCCACGCCGTCCAGCGGTACCAGCAGCGCGTCGCCCCAGTCAGCACGGCCGAGGCGTTCCGCCGCCTGGCCGAGCTGGCCTCCCACGCGAAGGTCCGCTCGACCCCTCGTTGGTGGACCCCGGTCGACCCGGCGCCGGGGCTTTCCTTCGCCTACCCCGCCACCGAACCGGGCGTGTGCCTGCTGCTCCGCGACGGGGCGATCCTCACCGTCTTCGAGAGGTCCCAGTGCCGCTCCTGGACCGCGACCGCCGACGAGCTGACGCGAGGAGCCCACGCCCGGCGCCGCGACCCCTACCGCCGCCCCTCGGCCGGCAGCCGGCTCGGAGACGCCGCGTGAGCGGCGTGGGCGGCAAGGGGATCCCCCGGCTGCAGGACCTGTCCTATATCGAGGTGGCCATCGCCCAGGTGGCGGCCGGCGCCCCGTTCGAGCAGATCCGCCGTGGCCTGGTCGGCCGCGCCGCAGAGATCGACCGCGCGGGCGACCTCGACGGGTCGTTCGACGAACGGCGCTGGGAACAGACGCGCTCCGATGCCAAGAAGTACGTCCACAACACCGTCGACGTGCTCAAGGAGTTGATGCGACTCGGCTGGGTCGAGAAGTCGATCCTGCCTGCCGGACCCAACTCCGCCTACGCGCACGCCGAGACCACCTACACCCTGACCCCCAGCGGTCGGGAGTGGGCCGACCTCGCCAAGGCAGACCGCCGCGCCGCCTACAACGCACTGGTCGGGGAGCTCATCGCCGCACACCCGCATTTCGAGGGCTTCCTCCGTCTCCTAGGTGGACGGCCCGAGTCCACCGGCAACCACTTCACCATCCCGGTCATGCGCTTCGACCCGACCCGCCACGCCACCCACGAGGCGTTCCTCGACGACTTCATCGAGTTCGCCACCACCGCGGCCGCGAGCAACGGCCTGGGCTGGCGTGCGCCGGCCCACGAGATCGAGGACGGGATCCGCACCTACGTGGCCCGGATCCAGGCCCGTGCGACCGCCCGCGAGAAGACCGTCACCCGCAAGCAGTTCGTGAACACCTGCGAGGAGGCGATCTCCCGGGTCGCGTTCACCGCCGCCGGCTGCCCGATGGACTATGTCACCCTTGAGCTGCTGCGCCGCTGGACCCGGTTCCTGGGCCTGGCCACCTTCAGCTACTACGCACCCGGCCCACCAGCCCTGCGGCTCTGGGCCACCGCCTCCGTTGCCGGGAGCGGCAAGACCGCCCGCATCGACCGCCGCGTCGGCCACGAAGTACGCCACCAAGCCCTCCAGGAACTCTGGGGGGTCTGGCAGGAGGAACGCAGCGAGGCGGCTGGCGGCATGTACCTGCCGGTCTGGCGGCTCCGCGCCGCGGTGTGCTGGAAGCAGCGGATCAACGATGACGAGTTCGACCTCGCGATTGTCGAAGCACTCGCCGGCAAGCACGGAGACCTTGGCATCGACATCCACCTCGACCAGGCATCCCTGCGCGCCACTCCCGGCTCCACCAAGCCGCTGATCATCCCCACCAACAGCGGTCTGCGCCGGGTCTTCAACGTCATCAACCTCACCCAACGCTCCGACACAACCCCCAGCCTCGGCTGACCACTCCAAGGAGACTCACATGAACGCTGCCTCACGCACCGCGGCCCAGGTCTGGCTCAAGAAGAGCTGGAAGCTCGTCAACAACCCGTTCCCCACCACCGGCATCGCCCGCCTCGGCGGCGCCGACCAGCGGGAGAACGGGCTCCTGTACGAGCCCAAAGTCAATGCCGACAAGTTCGCCGAGGCCATCGAGAAGTACGTGCTCGGAGCCGCCTTCTCGGGACTCCGGTTCGGCTACCTGTGGTCGATCGGCAGCGGCCCCGGCGACGCCGATGCCCGCGGTTTCGGCAAGTCGGTGCTCATGCAGCACCTGATCTCCTATCTCAACCAGGACTTCGGCCGCGAGGCCTATCTCAGCTGCGGCCTCGACGACGACGACGCCGAAGACGCACCCATCTGCGGGATCCTGACCAGCTTCGACACCGCCCACATCCGTTCCCTGAGCGCCGCTCTGTTCACCGCGGTCGAGTACGCCACCGACTTCAAGGAGACCGACGACCAGCCCACGCTGGTGCAGCGACTCCGCGCCCGCCTGGTCGAGCGAGTCGGAAGCGAAGAGCCCACAGCACTTGCGGCCGCGGTGGCCGAGGTCAACCGCA
>SXGU01000459.1_pt1 | contig 15787 bp, 5 predicted proteins | sample 3174531 | NCBI WGS metagenome assembly SXGU01 (sample SAMN11356863, study PRJNA531348) | freshwater metagenome | isolation source: freshwater sample F1-140 | place: China: Fuxian Lake, Yuxi | collected 2017-12-25
CCTGAGTGCCCGACAAGGCATGAAAAAAAAGATTGCGCGGCGTCTCCGAAATATTAAAAACCACCTTGTTTTCAAACACGGCTTTACGCCAACCTAAAGACAATTTTTCTTTAAGGGAGCGTTTATCGGCCACTAGCATGGAAAAAATAGTTCTATCCATGCCTATGCTCCGATGAATCCCCTCCAGCACTATTTCCAGCAATAAATTAATGTCAATCTGGCTGCTTAATATTGAAGCTATGTCCTGTGAAATTTGCAGTTGCAGTTGTTTTTTATCAATAATCGCCGAGTTTTTCTCTTCAGCGGGCGCTTGGTTCGAGGCCTTATTAAGGATAGCGGCCGCCTCGACAGCACCGAACTGCCGGGCAATATCGACGGCGACGCGGGTATTATCCTGGAACTGTTCGATGATGGCTTTTGCGGATTGCCGGGTGCAAACCTCGATTTTCTTGACGCAAGACGCATATTTTTTTGAAATATTGCCTTCTTTTAGCGCCTCGGTAATTTCGTAACCTAAGCGAACAAGCTCGACTCTCGGTTTTTTAGCTAACACCCCGGGCGCAATCGCGTCTTCAATCAATCCACCCAATGCCCACGCTTTGCTTAAAGAAGCATCCAATTCGGTCAGCTTAAATCCCAATATTTGCCGTTCCGCTTCCTCGCGGCTGCAATGACCTTTATTGACCAATGCGTTGATACGCTCGCCCTCCTCGCCGCAAAAGCACCAAAAAGAAATACAGCCGATGCGATTCAGTAAGGTAGCTATAAAAACTTCTTCCGGCGATGCATCGTTCGCGGCAATTGCGACGGCTTTTGCCTGAACCGCGGCATGAATGGCCCGGGCTATTTCTTCGTTGACCTGCAGCTTGTTGGTCGCGGATAAAATCGTTTCCAGAAAGGAGCAAGCCAGCGTTAATTCGCGAATGACCTCGGAGCCAATCATAATGATCGCCCGCGATACGGTAATCATTTTGTGACTCGCCGGATTGTAATTAGGACTATTGCTGATCCTCAGCACCTTAGCCGTCAGGTTCGGGTCTTGCAAAATAACGGATGCCAACTCCATGGCGCCTTTTTTATCGTTGCTTAAAACATCGTTAACTCTTAAAGCCGTATTGGAAAATATCGGCATTTCTTCATTGCACAATATATCCGTCCATTCATGAAGAGAATGCGATTTTGTTATAGTTTCGGGGGAGACTAATTCTAAATCCATTGTTGTTTTATCGAAATTTTGCCGGAAATGTTCAAGGCGCAAGATTATAAACTCGGAGAGCTGTCAAGGAGCGCATTTTTACTGAAGTCTATAAAATAAAGTCCGTAGCCGCCAAGCCGGTTACGCCCAACAATTGGATAGAAAAATCCGCACTGCTGTCGGCATCGTTATTGCCGTACAGAATATGTGCTGTTTTATCGACATACAGCGCCCCCTGGCTGCTAAACGATCCGGAAAAAATACCGCCGGCCTTGAGCGCTGAAAAAGCGTTATTATTTGCCAGCGCGGAATTGGCATCGATAGCCGATAAGTCTATTTTGTCGCCTTGGCTGCGGCTGAAATCGACAATAACGTCGCGGGTTTTCGCAGTCAGCCCGGTTTCTCCGGCAGCGTTAAATTTGAATTGGTCTGCGCCTCCCCCCCCAGTAAGCCTGTCGGCTCCGGCGCCGCCGGAAAGGATGTCATTACCGGTAAAGCCGTCTAATGCATTATTGCCTTTATCGCCCGTCAACGTATCGCCTGCTTGACCGCCGCTTACATTTTCCAAGCTGCTGAGCCGGTCGTGACCGATCTCATTGCCGCCGGCGGTGCCGAGTCCCAAGTTGACATCAATACCGGTGACAGCGCTTTTATATTTAACGGTATCGATACCTGCACCGCCGATATAGTCATCATCGCCGGCGCCATTGCCTCCGACAATAAGGTCGTTACCGATGCCGCCATTCACCGTATCGTTACCATCACCGCCTATTAACTCGTCATTACCTGAGCCGCCGGATAAGAAATCGCGCCCTACATCGCCGTCCAATACGTTATTACCGTTATTACCCGTTAACACATTGTCGCTGCCGTTGCCTTTAAGACTGCTCGCTGCGGTGCCTGCGGCAATCGTGCCTATTTCGATATTATTCGGCAAGGTATAGCTGACCAGCTGATAGGGCATAATCACAGTATCGATGTCCGTAGATGAGCCGCCGTCGACGATAAGATCGTTAGCGTCATAGCCCAAATAGTAAGTGTCGTTGCCTTCGCCGCCTATCAGCGTATCCAAGCCCAAGCCGCCATCTAAGGTGTCATTGCCCGCTCCGCCGTTTAAACGATCCGCATCTTGTTCGCCATATAACACATCGTCGCCGTCTTCTCCGAACAGCAGGTCGCTACCGTAACTGCCGTAAATCGTATCGTTACCCGCGCCGCCTGAAAGATCGTCATCGCCCGCTTTTCCAAGTACATAGCTGGGCGCTGAAGTACCCTGCAAAATATCAATACCGTCGGTGCCGTTGATGGTTTCAGTTTTGACGACCGGCGTATCTTGATTGGTTAGCGTCAAACTGCTGAGGCTTACACTTTTATAAATCACGTCCAAGGTCTTCAGCTCGGCATTAACGGTATAAGCAATGTTGCCGTCTATCAGGCTGTCGTTTTGTCCGGTTACGGTAAAGGTTTGTGCAGTGGCCCAATTAGCGGAGGTGAAATTCAATGTCGGATTGCTGATTATGCCCTCGCTGGTGTCGCTGCTGGTAAAAGTAATGCTGACGTCGCGGGTTGGCACCGAGTCCAGTTTGACGCTGAACACAGCAGTATCGCCTTGTTCGCTGGTCATCAGATCGCTGCCGGTCATGCTGACTCCGGCCGTACCGCCGGCAGACATATCAACAACGGCCGGCGTAGCTAAACTGGTTTTAGTCTCGGCGGTGCCCAACAAATCAGTATAGCCGGCTACGACAGTAATGGTTTTACCGACTTCGGCCTGGGCCAGCGTATAAGTGCCGGCGTTTGCCCCGCTGATGTCTATACCGTCAGCCTGCCATTGATAAGTGATTAAACCCAAGCCATCGGCATCTTCCAGGGTATTGGCCGCCGTCAATATTTGACCTTTGGCCGCAGTCCCGTTGATAGCCACTGTCCCCGTCGGCGCATCGTTAATATTAGCGACAGCAAGAGTTGCCAGGCTGACTTTACTCTCCGCAGTACCCTGCAAGTCGGTATAAGCCGCTGCAACCGTAACAGCTTTGCCCACCTCTTTCTGGGTCAGCGTGTAACTGCCGCCGACTGCGCCTGCGATCGCCGTACCGTCAGCTTGCCATTGGTAACTGACGGCATTCAAACCATCGGCATCGGCCAAGGTGTTGTGCGCGGTAAGTATTTGCCCCTGGACCGCGGCGCCGTTAATACTCACTGTGCCGGTAGTAAGATCGTTAATATTAGCGACCGCAGCTGTGGCTGTACTGCTTTTAGTTTCGGCCGTGCCCAGCAAATCGGTGTAACTGGCGATTACGCTAATGGTTTTGCCGACATCCGCTTGAGTTAAGGTGTAGCTATTGGCGTTTGCCCCGTCAATCGTTACGCCGTTGGCTTGCCATTGGTAGCCGATAACGCCCAGGCCGTCGGCATCCGCCAAGGTATTGCCGGCAGTAAGCGTTTGTCCTTGGCTGGACGTACCGGTAATGGTTACCGTCCCCGTCGGCAAGTCGTTGACGTTGGCGACGACGGGAGTCGGCGCACTGGTTTTAGTTTCCGTAAAGCCCTGCTGATCGGCATAACTGGCTACGACGGTAATGGTTTTGCCCACTTCCGCCTGGGTCAGCGTATAAGTGCCCGCAGTCGCGCCTGCAATCGCTAAACCGCCTGCTTTCCATTGATAACCGATAGGCCCTAAGCCGTCGGCATCGGCCAAATTGTTAACGGCGCTTAGTGTCTCTCCCTGCATGACTGCTGTGCCGGTAATACTGACAGTGCCGGTCGGTGCGTGATTAGCAAGAGCCGCAGCCATAGCGGCGTTAACTTGCGCTAATGACAACGTGGCATCGGTAAACTTGAATAATTCCACGTTCCAGCGGCTATCCGTGCTGAAAGCGCTTTTAATGGTCAGCGTGTCATCGGTCTCGCCATTAATTGCTACAAGCAGATCGTTATCGTTGATTTTGGAAAAACTAACGTCTTTCTGCGTTAAACCGGTAAACACAACTTGATCGGTGCCGCTGCCATCCCAATCGTAACTGCCCAAACCCCATTCAGAAATAGTGTCGTATCCCGAAGCCATGCCGAACAGATAAGTATCGTTGCCTGAACCGCCGAATAACGAATCGGCATCAGCCCCCCCATCCAACGTATCATTGCCCGTCATGCCGTAAAGGACGTCGATACCCGCGCCGCCCGACAGCGAATCATTCGTTGTCCAGGCAATAATGCTATTGTCGTCGGCATTACTGGTTTGCATTAAAGCATTAACTTGCGATAACGACAGCGTCGCGTCGGTAAATTTAAACAATTCCACATTCCAATTCGTATCGCCGTCAAAAGCATATTTGATGGTGAGGTATTCGCCTGTAGCAAGAATTGTGACGATGAGATCGACCCCGTTAACCGTGCTTTTTGCAAAACTGACATCGGCTTGGGCCAATCCGTTAAACAGCGCTTGATCGGTGCCGCCGGCACTGCCGAGGGCCCAATAATACTCAGAAATGCTGTCGTTCCCGGATCCCGCACCGAATAGATAAGTATCGTTGCCGACACCGCCGTCCAGGGTGTCGTTTGCATTATCGCCGGCACCGCCGTCCAAACTGTCATTTCCGCCCATGCCGTAAATAACGTCCTCCCCCGCACCGCCTGAAAGCGAATCATTAATTATCCAGCCAATAATGGTGTTGTCGTCTGCATTACTCGTTTGCGTTATCGCATTAACTTGCGCTACCGACAACGTAGCGTCGGTAAAAACAAATGATTCCACAGAGTTGTTCCACGCAGTATCCCCATCAAAAGCGGATTTAACGGTGAGGTATTCGCCTGTTGCATTGACCGTTATCAGCAAATCGATACCGTTAGCCGTGCTTTTGGCAAAGCTGACGTCGGCTCGGCTTAGCCCGGTGAATAGCGCCTTATCGGTGCCGCCGCCGTTGCCGATGCCGTAATAATATTCGGAAATAACGTCATTTCCTGAACCTACCCCATAGAGATAAGTGTCGTTGCCGTCACCGCCGTCTAAAAAATCATTATCCGCACCGCCGTCCAGGGTGTCGTTGCCGCCCATGCCGTACAGCGAGTCATTGCCTATGCCGCCTGTCAGCAGGTCGTTAGTTGTCCAACCGAATATCTTGTTGTCAGTATCATCGCTTACCTGCGTTAAAGCATTAACCTGCGATAATGACAGCAGGCTGCCGTCAGTAAATTTGAAACTCTCGATTTTATAAGCGGCGTCGGTATTAAAGGCCGATTTAACGGTCAGGTATTCGCCGGTAGCAAGTATCGTGACCAATAAATCAACACCGTTATCGCTACTCTTGCTAAAGCCGACATCGGCTTGGACTAAGCCATTAAGTTGCAGCTGATCCGTTCCGGCACCTCCGCCTATGCCATTGTAATATTCATAAATAATATCGTTCCCCGAACCGGTGCCAAATAGGTAAGTATCGTTTCCGTCCCCCCCGACCAAGGTATCGACGCCATTATCGTTTGCACCGCCATCCAAGGTGTCATTGCCGCTCATGCCGTAAAGAGTATCAGCGCCGTCGCCGCCGGACAGCACATCGGCATTGGTCCAACCGAGCAGCGTATTGTCGTCGGCATTTGCGGCCAAGGTCAGCGCATTAACTTGCGATAACGACAAGAAAGTACCGTCAGAAAATTTAAACGACTCTACGTTCCAATTAAGATCGCTATAAAAGGCATTGGCGATAATCAGCGATTCGCCTGTAGAAAGAATGGTTACCAGTAGGTCAAAGCCGTTATTGGTTGTTTTTTTGGTGAAGCTCAAATCCGCTTGGTTTAGCCCGCTAAACAGTACCTTATCGGTGCCGGCGGCATTGCTGCCGTTATAAGATTCGGAAACGGTGTCGCTTCCTGAACCCAGGCCAAAAATATAAGTGTCATCGCCATCGCCGCCGGCTAAGGTGTCGTTAGCATTATCTCCAACACCGCCGTCTAAAGTATCGTTACCGGCGCCGCCGTGAAGCGTGTCAAAACCCGCGCCACCGTTAAGCGAATCATTGGTAACATCGCCAAACAGTACGTCGTCAGCATTAGTGCCGTTGTAGTTCGCCATAAAGTACTCCAAAAAATAATTGCTCAGTGTAAAAATAAACCCGTTTTTACAAGCTTAGGATTTTGCCGAAAATAAGGTCCCGGCTTCCAAAAACTTTACAGGGGCTGGCCGCATCAAAATAACTGCAAATCGCTGCCCTTCAGCTTCAAGCCGCCGGCGCCTTTACGGGTCAGATAACTTCCAGCGACTAACTCGCAATAATCTTGATTAATGATATTTTCATTGTACTGGGGACCGCCCAAATTGGCGATAATGCCGCTCAGGTTCAATTGCGGCGTCGTTACGCTGACCGTGCCGCTAATTCCCGCCTGCGACGCGGCCTGAACCAGGTTAAACGTCGGCTGCCAAATAACCGGCTTGCCGCCCAAAATCAGCATGCTGCTGCTCGGAATCAGCGCTTTCACATTCAGCGAGATGTTGCCGCCGGTTCCGCTGACCGCATTGGCCTGGATGACGCCGTTATCCATGACCAGCATGCCGGCCGGCACCGAAATATCGCCGCCGTTGCTGTCGCTGCCGCTTACCGTAGTAATGAAGCCGGAATTTTGCAAAAAGATCAATTCACCGCCGCTGACGATAATTTTTCCGCCGTTTCCGGTATTCGCCGTTGTCCGAATAAAAGACGGATCCATCGTCAGCCAGTGACTGAAATTAACGCTGACATTCCCCGCACTTACGTTACCGGTCGCATTTGTGCTGATGCTGCCGTTGTTCATGTCGATGTCCGCTGCCGTGACGCTGATGCCGCCCGGCATCAGCAGTGACGGATCGAGTATATTTCCGGCGTTTTCTATACTGATTTTGCCGTTGCCGGACAATCTAACCGCGTTGCGCGCCTGAACGTTGATTTGCCCGACCTGGCCGCCGCTCTCCGCTTTTGCTTCCGAGAAAATACCCGTCGCAATAGCGCTGCCTTGACCGTCAATGCTGACCGTATCGGCATTGACACTAACGTTGCCGGCATGACCTTCGGCAAAGGTGGAGCTTGAAACATTGCCCCCGTTGACAATGTCGAAGCTGAGGCTCCGAATATTGACATTGCCGGCGCGGCCGAGGCTGCCCTGATTCGCCCGAGTAATAATGCCGGTCACCATTGCCGAATTATTCCGGCCATCGACCTTGGCGGCGTTAGCGGTCACCACAACGTCGCCGGCATTGCCTTCAGCGAACGTGGAGCTTGAAACCAAGCCGCCATTGAGGATGTCGAGCCTTCCAGACTGAATGTCGATATCGCCGGCGTGGCCGCTGCCGTCGTTCGCCTGGGAGGTAATGCCCGTCACTCTTGAATTATTGCCTTGGCTGTCGATAACGGCCGCGTCCGCCTTAAGCGAAATATTGCCGGCATTGCCTTGGGCGGAAGTGGAGCTGGAAACCACTCCGCCGTTAAAAAGTCCCAGCGTTCCGGCTTTGATGTCTATCCGGCCGGCGTCGCCCAAAGAAAAAGTATTGCTCGAAATATCGCCGCCGTTAAGAACATCGAGCTTTCCCGCCGCTTGAACGCTGACATTGCCGGCTTTACCGCCGACACTATCCGATAATGCGGCGGAGCGGATGCCGGTCGACCGTATACTGTCTTGTCTATCGACCGTTAGCGTATCCGCTGTCACCGTCACACTGCCGGCATTACCGAGTCCGTGGGTCGATGCGGAAATATTGCCGCCGGCAAGAATATCCAGCGTTTTAGCCTGGACAGCCAACGCGCCGGCATCGCCGTCGGCAAAAGAATTGCTTTTGATATAGGCGTAGTTATTAAGCGTCATCGAATCGGCGGCTTGGACCCTGACAGGTCCGGCTTTACCCGAACTCAACGCATCGAACGAGATAAAACTATTGTCCAGTTTCAACGAATAGGAGCGAATATCGACGCCTTTTGCCAAACTCGCATCCTTGGGACCATTGTTGTCGTTATATATGCTACTGTGACTGAAGGCTATATCCCCGCCCCATAGCGCGAGACGACCGCCGCCGTTACCTGCGGTATCCAAGTCGCCGAATTGATCGGTATTGTTGAAGACGTCGGCATTGACGCTGATAGGCCCGGCATTCATCGCCGTCGGCTCCTCAACCGGCAAAGGCAGGCCGCCGTCCGCGTCTCGCGCCACAGTCACCGATCCTGCCCCCCGCATCGCAACTAAGCGCATTTCCCCGGCCGCGGCCTTGAGCGTTGCGGAGTCCTCGGTTGTAATACCTTCGACGCTGATAGTGCCGGCCACCACATCCAAGGTCTGCCCGGCTTTGACATATAACTTCGCTTTATCTACCGCAATCAGCCCGTTAGTCGCCGACGATGTTCCCAAAAAACCGAATGCCGCCGGTTCGGCGCTGCTTAAATTGCTGCCGCCCGGATTTGTTGCGCTGTATAGGTTGCCGTCCTTGAACTGCAAATGATCGGCGCTGCTGACGTGAAAAGCCGCCGGAACGTCTACCTTTGCATTCTGTCCGAAGGTGACGCCATGAGGATTGATAAAGTAAAAGTCCGCTTTGGGAATCAACGATTGCAGCTTGCCGTCGATGTCGCTGGCATTTGGCCCGGTAACGCGCGCGATGACATTCTGTAAAGCGCTGCTGCCGGTAAAGGTGACAGTCTGGCCGCTGTTGATATTAAATTCGGAAAAACTGTGGAATAAGTTCCGCCCGACCGTGCTGCCCATCTCCTGGGTAATATTGACTTTAAAACTCTGATTAGCGTCGCTGAGGATCTGCGGGCCAGACAAAGACCCGACCGTACCGTCGGTAACGATCAACCCGTTTGCCAGCGCGACCGAGACCGGAAGTATGACCAATCCTGTGCAACTTACAAAAAACTGCCGGTACCCGCGCTTTTCTGTCTTTACTTTATTCATATAGCCATCCAGATACATTTTGTTGCCCGCGCCTTAGCGCCCAAAAACCTTGCAGAAAAAGCCACAGCGATTTTTTATCGCCGGGAAGGTGCAGCTACAGCCAATTCCCTACCACTATGAATGGAGCCCAATAATAAGGATGCTCCAGCTCTGGTTGCTTGAGCAGGGAAATCTGCGCCTGTTGCAGGGCTTGCGCTTTATTAATATTCGGTTGCGACAGCGCTTTATAAAACGCCACCATCAATTTCGCCGCGGCGTCATCCGATACCGGCCAGAGCGTACCGAGCGCAGTGCGGACGTTGGCTTTCAGCGCCACGCCGGCTAAGCCCAACGGCATCAGGTCATTGCCTTCGGCCGTTTGGCAGGCGCTTAAGATCAACAGCTCGATTGGTTGTTTCTTGAATTTTTCGGACTTCAAGAGTCCTTCCAACTCGTTGATATTGATGACATCGTCATAAGTCATGATAAAGCTGCTGGCCGCCTTTTTACCGAACACACCATGCGATGCGATATGAATCACACTATAAGGCTCGGCACTCAGATGCTGTCTAAAACTGTCCACGGTAAAGTTTTCATTCATCAGCAGCGTATTCGGAACTTCATTTTTCAAACCGCCCAGTTCCTGATTGACGCCGGGCAGGCTTAATTTATCCTGGAGTTTTTTCCGAAATACCGAATCGTTGCGAAGACGTTGCCAATCGGCATTGCGATCTTCTACTGTAGCGTTAGCATTAACACCGTGTTGTATATCGCCGCTCAACGCGTCTAAGAAAATCGACGGCAGACGCTCCACGCCCCCGCCGGGTTGGCTGATACCGGCCAGCAAGGTTTTATTTCTTTGTAAATGCAACGGTGAGGGATTAAACAAGGTCAGTCCTGGAGAGGTCGCGAACGCATATTTTTCAATCAGGTAGTGTTTGCCGTCGTGCAGCGCCGCCATAGGAATTAAGCGCAACGCGCCATCAGGCACTATTACCAGGGTTTGGATTTGATGTTGCTGCAATAGCGTTTCCAAAGGTGCAACCAGCCAACGGTACAGCGATTGCGCAGGAATTTTGAAACTCCCGCCGGTGCGCAGATCATGAGCCATGGTCCTGGCGACGCCTTGCAGGGTCGCGGCGCTCACCGCTTGCGTATATTGGCGTAACTCGCTGCCGACGCTAACCAGTAGTTCCAGCCGGTCGGGCAGCATGACCGGGTAAATAACCGCCGTTTTAGGCTCTACCCATTCCAAGGCGCTTTTTGTCGCTCGCACGCCGCAACGCCCGCCCAAAAAATCTTCGACTTCGGACTGTTTTATCAACTCCACGGTTTCCCTGGCTCTATGGAGTAACGGCAGTTTATCGGCATCGCCCCGCTTGGCTGCCTGTTGCAGCAGCATATCCGCCAATCCTAAATACACCGGCTCTAAAGTTTCGCGAAAAGAGGAGCTGCCATTGTTGTATTCAACCGGAATATCCTGGCGTATAGCTTCAATATGCTCAACAGCTCGTTGATAAGCCAACAGCGCATCGGGAATTTGCCGTAAAGCGCGGTGCAAACGCCCTTGCCGCCATTCCAGGTTCAACAACAAATCGCTGGCGTCAACTTGCCGCACCGCGTCAATCGCCAGCCGATTAAGACGCATGGCCTCTTCAAAACGCTGCCGGTCTTCGTACAATTGCGCCAAACCGCCCAAGGCTTCGGCCCGCACGCGGGCGTTACCGGCCAGCAATCGAGCCTGCTCGAAGCTGTCATGGGCCAACTTTACTCCGGCTGCGCCCAAGCCCAATGCCTGAGTCGCTATATTAACGGCGTAGCGGGCGCGGTCGTCGGTGTTATCTAATTCTTGAAGCGTTGGGCTTAACGCTTGCAGCTTGGCTAAACGTTGTTCTTGCGGCATCAGGGCGATTTGCGCGAGCTTGATGCTCAATGTCAGCTTCGCATCGCCGGCCCCTGCCTGGGCGGCTTCCTTGTACCAGCGTTCGGCCTGTTCAGGCTTGCCCTGCTTGGCCTGGCTATCCGCGAATGCCGCCAACCAGCGCGCCCGGTTCTTTGCGTTGCGCTCGATGCCGAGCGCCTGCTGCAATAGCGCATCGGCTGTTTCAAAATGACGCATTTGGTAATGAGTCACGCCGAGCAAGCCCAAGACCTGCGCCCGCCGGTCCGGCTCTGCCGGCACTTCTCCGGCGCTCGCCAGCTCATCTAAGGCGAGATGGTATTGTCCCTGCTGGAGATGGGTTTGGCCTTTTTGAATAAGATCGTCAACCCCCTCTTCTGCGGCATGGACACCGAACGATAAACATAAAATCACTACGAACCACATGCTAGTTCTCCATCAAAACAAATCCAGCCGCATTTGAAAATGCACGCCGTTGTCTTGCAAATCGCCCGTTTTCTGTAAATCGCGCCGGTACAACGCATAGCCGTAATAAAGCTCGCCATGCAACGCTTTCACCTGCATATCGAGCCCTGCCCCGACCGAGGCTATCGTTGTCGGGCGTCCTGAAGGATCGTCCAGCGTGTAGTGGTTCCAAGCCTCGCCAAAATCGCTAAAAGGGACCAGACTCAAACGATACGGCTCATTGGGGCCCACGCCACCGAGCAGCGGATAGTGATACTCCGCCGAAAGACTGTAGCCTTCGTCGCGCACTAAATAATTTTCCCTATAGCCTCGCACCGTGTACATTCCGCCCACCGATATGCGCTCTAACGGCAGCAACGGCTTATTGCTGAACTGTGCGTTGCCGCGCAACACCAATTGCGAACCGTCATCGAAAAATTGGTGGGCATACTGGGCTTGCCCCAGCCACGCATAAAAGTCGCTGCTGGGATAATGATTCTGCTTTGCATAGCTTGCCCCTAAAGCGTCCAGGCCCACACTCTCTGTCGAACGCAACGCAAGCGCCTGGCGCTCGCCGCGCAGCAGATAATCCTGAAATAACCGCAGCACCGTGGCTTGATTGCGCCCTGTCGCTTCGCCGGGAATAAAAGAAAAAGGTTGATTCAATAAACTGGTTTCGTTTTCGCGCACCGCAAGCAGTACGCCTAAATTCAAGCGCTGGTGCAACGAATTAATGACCGGATGGCTAAAACCTCCTTCAAGACTATGCACCAGGCTTTTGATCTCGAGTTTTTTAATCGGCTGTTCAAGCACCATGGAATCGCCTTCGTCAAAATGGAAAAAAGCCGACGTTCCCCAATCGGAAACAGGCACATTAAAGCCGCCTGCATAACGCTCTGAACCCTCGCTGGTAAAAAAAGTAAAATCGACCGCATCGCCAAGCCCGGTTAAATTGCGCACAACGCCGTTAACGCCAAAGGCTTCCGCACCGATAGAAGGCGGACGCTGATTGTTGCCCAATAAACTTAATTGATAGGGTTTGGCCCGGCTCACGTCTACATCCAAAATACCATGTCCAGGCGAAGCGCCCGGCAGGATGCGGCCGTTCATGCGGCTGATCAGCGGGTCGGACAACAGCGTTTGATAACGTTCCTGCAAATCGCGCAAATTGAACGGTTCGTCGGGATGGGGCAACAGGCGGTTTTTGATATAACCTTCCCGCAAGCGCTCTTGGCCTTTTATCCTCACCTCGTCGAGCCGGCCTTCGACCATGATAATCCGCAGTTCGCCGTTTTTATACGCATCCGCCGGAATGACGGCGCCTGAATTAACGTAACCCGAATCGATATAATGCTGGGTTAGTTTTTGCCGCAATTCTTCCAATTCGGAAAGGGTATTGTTGCGCGCCTCATAAGGCTGTAACAAAACCCGCCAATCCGCCTCGGAAAAAACACTGCCGCCTTCAATCGCAATATGGCGAATAAACAAAACGCGTTGATCGGCCAGGGTATTTTTGCTCTCAACCGCCTTGGGCACGGGAGGCAAAACGAAATCTTCAGACGGCTTATCGGGTGCGTAATCGGGAAGTAGAGTCTGATGCGCGCTAGGGCGATCCATTGATTCCGCGCCGCCCGCAGCAAACGCCGGCAAGGGCGGCAAAATAAAAATAGCGGCTAAACAGGCCGTTGTAAGGTTTTGTTTCATGTGGCCCCAATACCGATGATTAATAACAAACGCGTAGCTATTCATCTATCCCCCTCCCAGCCTCCCCCTTGACAGGGGGAGGAGACGCCGTACTCCCTCCCCTGATAAGGGGAGGGTTGGGGTGGGGTCTGAATAATTACACAAACGCTAATGCTACAGCATCCTTGCCGGTTCCGCTAAAGCCCGTGCCGTGCCGGCAAAGGCCCCGCTACAGGGCAGGAATGTTTATACCGATCTGTTTCAATATATCATTGGTAAGCGGCGAACGGCTGTCGATCAATTTTTGCAATACGTCATACCAATAACCTGCGGCCGCTTGTTGTTCTATTGTCGGCAACGGCGCGGGCGGGACTTGGTAACGGAAAGTCGCGCTGGCAATATTGTCATTAGCGCCTTGACCGTTATTGACAACGGCGACCGACCAATAATAGTCCTTGCCCGCGGTCAAGCTCACGCCGGCATCGCTTAAGCTCAGATATTGCAGCCCGGTTTTTGCATTGGAAGTTAATTGCTTTGTTAATAAAGGTTGCGGAATGCCTTCCTCAATAAGCGTGATTTCAATAGTTTGCGGCTTCGTTTCCGATAAATACCAATAGAGTTTTGGCTGAGCCTGGCCGGTCAGCGCCGTATGCGGCGGCGCCAGCACTTGAATTTGCGGCGTTTTCAAACCTAAGTTCCTGGTCCCTCCGCCTGTATGGATGATGGGTGCGCCTGTTTTGGGGGGCTTATAATTCAATAAGCCTTCGCTACGCGCAAAGGCCGGGATTGACATGAGGCCGACCAAAAGAGCGATAATTTTTTTATTCGTTTTCATGAATGGAACTCCTCGAGTTTAACAGTGGTCAAAACCTGATAAACATTTAAGCTTTGATTCTTACCTTTTAGCCGACATTTATCAATTAATTTAGTGTTGCACAGATGACGAACGTAATTGAACGTTGTTTCACCAATCAAAATACGGCAAGGGGAATCGTTATCCGGCGCCGCAATCGTTTTATCGAAACTTTCCAGACGCGAAGCGATGTTCACGGTATCGCCTATCACCGTGTATTCCATACGCGTCGCGCCGCCTAGGCTGCCCGCAACTAAAGGCCCGGTGTAAATACCGGTGCGCATGGTGACGGTGGGCAGGCCTTGTTCTTGCCACTGCCGATTCAGCTCCCGCAAACGGATGTTGAATTGTAACGCGCAGCGCACGGCTTGCTGGGCATCGCCGGCAATATCGTCTTCGGTTTCGCGTTTCATCGGTACGCCGAATACCGCCATGATGGCGTCGCCGATATATTTGTTAACCATGCCGCCGTGCGCCATAACAATGAGGCTCATTTCCTTCATATATTGGTTAAGCCACTTCATTAATACTAAAGGATCGACACTCTCGGCAATGAGGGTAAAGTTACTCAGGTCGGTGAATAATACCGTAGCGGTCAAGGTGTCGGTACGCACGCCGCCGTCGCTGAGAAATTGCTCCCGCACCTCCCATAATCGCGTCGCCACCTCTGAAGAAACATGGCTGGAAAACAACTGCATCAATTGGTGGCGTTCAGCGCGCTCTTGCCTGAAAAAATACAGCGTACTCAATGCAAATGCGCTCATCCAACCCGATAGCGGCATCATCAAAGGAATCCACCATCCCTGACAGAGCAACAGGTAACAGACGCCCGGCAACAACAAGACCTCTATAATGACTAAAACGGCTAACCGCCGCAGATTGTCCTTACGCAGTCGGGTAAAGGCACCGATCAGGCACCATAATAAAAGCCAAAGAAACTCGCTGAGCTCCGACCAGGCACGTAAGGGAGGCTTTTGTCCGGTGGCGATATTCAACAACTGGCTGGTAAAATAAGCATGATACTCTACGCCGAAACGCCTGATTTCATTCGGTAACAATTTATGGTCGACCAAACTGGCCGCCGCCCCCCCAATCAGGACGATTTTATCGCGCAGCGCCGCAACGTCGACTTTGCCATCCAATAACTCAGCCAAGGTGAAAAAACGAAAGGACTGCGGCAGGCCTGGATATTCGAGCATGATTTGATAACCGCCGGTATCAATTTGCTCGTAAGCGCCAAAATGGCCGCCGATACGCGGCAAACTTATACCGTTGAGACTGAGATTGCCCTCGGCATCGCTTTGCGCGCCGATCTTTTCGGCCGCCAAGTAATGCAAGGTAAGCAGTAGCGGAAACGAATAGTAACTGGTGTCATCGATGTCCAGAAACAGCAAGCCTCGGCGCAATACGCCATCGGTATCTTCAATAATGTCATTAAAGCCGATACGTTCGAGGTTGTCGGCCAATGCCGCGGGCGGAGGAATAAAGTCTTGCGCTGAATTGCCCGCGTAAAAAATCCAGACGACATTGCCGTATTGCTGCAAAACGGTTTTTAACGCATCGGTGCCTGGAGGAGCCGCAACATCCCGATATTTATCGACCCCAATAACCCTGGCTCCCGCTTTTTCGAGCACGTTAATAGCATCGGTAAGAACTTGATCGGAAAGCGGATGCCCGAAACGCCGTATATCCGCTTCGGTTTCGCCAATCACAACGATACGTTTATCAATGTCGGTGCGGGGACGTTTAAGTAAAAGCCGGTCGAAAACATGCAGCTCTATACCTTGCAAAATACCGGCATATTGTACCGAGGCCAATATCGTCGCCG
>SXGU01364399.1_pt1 | contig 15784 bp, 12 predicted proteins | sample 3174531 | NCBI WGS metagenome assembly SXGU01 (sample SAMN11356863, study PRJNA531348) | freshwater metagenome | isolation source: freshwater sample F1-140 | place: China: Fuxian Lake, Yuxi | collected 2017-12-25
ACGTCATCGATCAGGTGCGGATCAATGCCAGTTCGCTCGACGAGCGATTTGATGAGGGAGGCTGAGAGCTCATCAGCTCGCACATCGCGGAAGTAGCCACTGTCCGCGGAGGCTTTCGCGATCGGGGTCCGAATGGCATCGACGATGACGGCAGTTTTCATGGCTCGCTCCTTCGAGGGATCAAAAGTGACGAGGTATCACAAATCGAAAATCGAAAATCCGCAATCTCAAATTCAAAACCCCGAAGTGAGCCGGTAAGCCGGGTTCTGTCGTGAGCGGTCATTCCTCTGGGACGACGATTGCTCGCCGCCTCGTGCAGCCGACCCGAGAGTCGTCCGGCGCGGACTGCGCCGCAGTGAGCGTTGCGAACCGAAGCTCGCGCGACTCACCTTGCTCTCTGCTTGGCCTTGCTTCAGGTGGGGTTTACCGAGCCAGACCGGTCACCCGGCCTGCTGGTGCGCTCTTACCGCACCGTTTCACCCTGACCTTGCGGAGTGAACCACAAGGCGGTTTGTTTTCTGTGGCACTGTCCCTGGCCTCGCGGCCGGTGGGCGTTACCCACCACCTTGTCCTTGGAAGCCCGGACTTTCCTCGGCGAAACGCCGAATCGCCGCAGAGAGATTCTCTCAGTGCGAACGACTCAGACAATCCGCCGCGACCGCTTGGCTCACTTCGGGGAACGAGATTGTAGCGTGATCGCTCGCGGTCTGCCGTTGTCATTGAGTCACCCCTTTGACGGACTTGTCGCACCGCCATAAATTCATCTCGCATTCCTCGAACCTGGCTTTGAGACAAAACAACGAAACCGGCGGCAAAGCTGCCTTCTCGAATAACACGTTGACTCTTCGGTCGCCTCGACCGATCAGACAACTCTGACGATGGGAGCACCCAAAGTGCTCGGCGAACTGATCCCCTGCGGCGGCGGCGACCCTGTCCCGCTGTTGAAGAACAAATTGCTGGTCGGTCGGCGTTCGCATTGCGACATCCAGTTGCAGTTCCCGAACGTCTCGTCGCACCATTGCGAGTTGGAATTCATCAACGGCTTCTGGCGAGTCCAAGACTTGGGCAGCAGCAACGGCGTCAAAATCAACGGCGAGCGTCATGACTCGAAATGGCTGATGCCCGGCGACGTGCTGACCATCGCCAAGCATCGCTACGAAGTTCACTACAAACCGCCCGACGGCCAGCGTCCGCCCGAAGATCAAGAGGATATTTTCGCGCGCGGCTTGTTGGAGAAGGCGGGCTTGGAACGGACTCACGAACTTCCTCCGCGGCGTCCCCCCGCCGCGTCCCCTCCGCCGCCAACCCCACCGGCACCGAAGCGGCCCCCGAATGACGACGATGAAGCGATGAAGTGGTTGTCAGAGCTGTAGCCGTGGGGCAGGTTTTCAACCTGCCCGTCCCAGCCTGGCAGGTTGAAAACCTGCCCCACAAAATGTCCGTCATGCGTGACAAGCAAAAAATTCGCGTCGACTTCCGCAAGAACCGTGAGAAGACCACACGCCTCGGCAACCTCGCGCGGAAAATGGGCGACGACACCGCTTCCGATCAACCCAGCGATCAGCTCGCCGGTGGCGAGCGCATTTCTGGAAAAGGCCGACTCAGTCGCCGCCGCACGATCATCGCATCCGAGGGTGCCTCCGCCGGAGACAGCCCGCAGCGTGACATCGACGTCTCGAAATGCTTAACCGGCCGAGTCCTCAGTTCCGCCGGACTGACAACCGTTGTGAGATGCCCGGACGGTCGCCGTTTTGAATGCACCATTCGCAAAGTCTTGCGAACGATGTCGCGCGACGAGCGGAGCATCGTCATCGCCGGCGATGAAGTCTTGTTTCAACCGACGACGGCTGACGAAGGTGTCATCGAGCGAGTCAATCCCCGTCACGGAGTTCTCGCACGCGGCAGCCAGAACCGCGAGCACATCCTGGTCGCGAACATCGACCAAGTCGCCATCGTCGTCTCCGCCGAGGAACCGGCCATCAAGCCACACCTGGTCGATCGCTTCCTGGTCAGCGCGGCTAAGGGAAACGTCGCCGCGATCATCTGCATCAACAAAATCGACCTCGTCGATCCCACCGATTTGCAAAACCTCTGCGGCATCTATGCGCAAATCGGCAACGAAGTCGTCCTAGTCAGCGCCGAGCGCCGTCTCGGCCTCGACCGGCTGCGTGCCGTGTTGCGCAACCGGCAAACCGTCGTGGCCGGGCAGAGCGGTGTCGGCAAGTCGTCGCTGCTCAACGTGATTCAGCCCGGCTTGAGCCTCCCCACCGGCGAGGTCAGCGACTGGACCAAGAAGGGCAAGCACACGACACGCAACGCGGTGTTGTACGAACTCGATTTCGGCGGCTGGGTCGTGGACACGCCCGGCATCCGTCAGATGGAGTTGTGGGACGTGCATCCGGAAGAGATCGAAGGATTCTTTGTTGAGTTCCGTCCCTTCGTCCGCTTCTGCAAGTTCCCGAATTGCAGCCACGTCCACGAGTCCGACTGCGGCGTGCAATCCGCCGTCGCCCGCAACCTGATCTCGACAATGCGTTACGAAAGCTATCGCAAGCTGACGCTCGGCGACGGCGAGTGAGCCACCCGATGAGTTTGGAGTCGGTCATGCCGCTGGCCGTTGTTTGCGCGGCCGGTCCCACTTCTCTTTCATGCGTGAGAATTGGTGGAGCCAACGGTCGTAGTCGGTGGGTTTGGCGGCGAAGAAGTCGGCAACTTCGGGATGCGGCAGGATCAGGAATTTTTCTTCGGCCAGGCCCTGCACCACGCACTCGGCGACCTGTTCCACGGTGACGGCGTGCGACTGCAAGAACTGATGGACCGGGTCGCTCGCGTCGAGCATGTCAGTGTGGACGCCGGAGGGGCACAGGCAAGAGACACGAATGCCGGCGCGGCGATTGTTGATCGACAGCCACTCGGCGAACGCGATCGTCGCGTGCTTGGTCACGGAATACGCCGCCGAACCAACCTCGGTCAGCAAGCCGCCGGCTGATGACGTTTGCAGAAAGTAACCGTGACCGCGAGCCAACATCCCCGGCAAGGCGGCTCGCGCGGCGTAGACGTTCGACATGACGTGCAGATTCCAGAGATGCTGCCAGTCGTCGTCAGGCGTTTCGGCTCCCCCTTTGACGGTGGCTCCGGCGTTGGAACAAAACAGATCGACGCCGCCCCAACGCTCTTCAGCGAATTGCACCAGATGTTTGACGTGAGCTTCGTCGCAGACGTCGCCGGTGATCGCAATGCCGGAGACCTCTTTGGCGACTTCTTCGGCCGCGTCGGGATTCAGGCTGGCGACGATCAGGCCGCGCGGACGTTCTTGAGCGAAGCGCTGGCAGAGTGCTCGGCCGATGCCGTGGCCTCCGCCGGTGACGATGATGACTTTGTCGGTGAGCTGCACGGGTTCGTTTCTCGGTGTGAGTGGGCGGTTGGTTCGCGCGACAGTCTCTTGGATTATTGAAAATGCACAAAGATCAAAACGGATCTTGTGCGATGCGGGGTGCATATATCTCAAACGGCGATTCGTGACACGTTCAGGCGAGCGGGGCGGCGTCGTTAGATAAACAACAACGCCAAGCTGATGCTCAGGAAGAACACGCCGCACAGAAGCACTCCGAACTGATGGAACCAGCCGGGCTGGACTTCTTTCGGGAGCAGCGTGCGGTTCACGTAGATCGAAATCAGTGAGACCGAGCCGAGCGCGATGTTTTGCAGAACGGCGGAGATGCGGGCGATCTGCACGGCGGGAAACAGAATCAGGATGATCAAGCCGCCGACGGCGTACATGGCCAGGATGCCGTAATAGATGTAGCGCACTTCGCCGAGCTGCCGCACGCGGGCGCTTGCGTTCCAAAGCATGTCGGTCCAGCGGCGAGCAATTTGATCGCCGACGCTGACTTGTCCCGGAGCCAAGACCAGGAAGCCGCAGATCAGCGTCAAGAACCAGAACAGTGCGGCATAGAATGGATACCGTGCGGCGATCCCTTCGGCCGACATCGCGGAGACGCGGTCGCCGACGACGCTCGCGTTGCGAATGAACTCCAGCGACATCATGCAGGGGAGCGCCATGCCGATCACGGACGCGAACATCCAGATCGCCTGATCGCGAAAGATATGCGTCATCCAGCCTCGCCACTTCGAGCGATTGGCTTCGTCTGGCGGAAAGACTTTGCCCGTGTGTGACAGAGCGACCGTCAGGCCACCGCACGCACTGGGAATTGCACCGACGTGACTCCCCATGCCCCAGCCTTTGTCGCGGGCATAGTTCGAGAACATCGTGTTGGTCAGCCCGCCGGCTCCGGCAATGGCGATAAATGCGACAACCACCGCCCAGTCCAGCGGAGGCAACTTGCCATGCTCGCCGACGTAGTTGAAGACGTTCACGTAGGCGAGACCCTCATGCTTCAAATGATTTCGCAATCGCGAGCGGTGTGGTTCGGGGACTTCTTCCAGTGAGGCGTACTCATTTTCCGAGCCCTCCGATTGCACTCGCAGCCGAGTCGCTTGAAAGTTGTGATGATCGATGATGTTTCCGTCCGCGAAGAGCGTGGTGCCACGATCCGCCACTTCGATGATGAACTTGCCGGAGGCAGCGAACGGCTCCGTCCGTTTGAGGATTTGATCGCGGACAACGATGGCTTGCTCATCGAGTTTGTCTGGCTCTCGCAGGTTGAATTTCATCAGCTTCCCGTCACGAGTCACCAGCAACTCACCTGTGACGGAGCCGTCTTTACGCTCCCAAGTTCCTCGCGCGAGGTATTCGGTGCCAAAGGCCACGTGTTTCACATTGAAATGCCGATCGACAATCAACGTTTCTGGCCGCAAGGGAACAGTGCCAAAACTGACGAAGCCGGTGACGACATCCCAAACGACTGGGGCCGAGACCATCGTCACGGCGATGATCGACAGATAACCCAGCACGACGACAAGCTTGGTCGCCATGACTTTTTCGAGCATCCGGTAAACGGTCCCGCCAAAAATCAGCGGCACGAACGCCAGCAGAAAAATGCTGATACCTAAGACTCGCACAAGCAGCGCGTCACCGGCATGGGGCAGTCGGCCTAGGATCGCGGCAGCCAGCGGCACGGCGGCGTTCGAGGCGTTGTAGGGAAAGATGGCGGTTAGATCGAGAACCGCAAAGAACACGATCCACATCATCGGCCCCGGCCATGTTCGCAAGATGCCGACGTTGACCGGTTCGCCGCAGTAGATCGCGTACCGCATAAAAATCAGGTTGGCGAAGCCCTGCAACACGATGCTGATCATCGCCAGCCAGAACAGCGAAGCGCCGTATTGAGCCGACACTGCCGGCCCGAACAACCACTCCCCCGTGCCGATGCTCGTGCCGGCCAGCACGACGCCGGGACCGATCAGTCCCAGCCACAACTTCCGTCCTGAACGGGGCGGCTCCGGCAAATCTTCGATTTCCCAAGGAGCCAATGCACCGGCAGCAACGGTGGGTGGGTTGGACATAGCGTTCCTTTGGACTGCGGCGATTCATCGCCGCTTTCAATGGCGGCGGAGTCCCGTTCGTTTTCGGAAGTCGAGTTTGTGGGAAGAGACCAGTCGTTCATTTTCGCTGTAGCGAGGAGTCCTGGAGGGTCGTTCAACAGCGTAACGCCGCTCAGCGAACGCGAAAGTCACGGGATTTTATGGCGAAATTCATGAAAAGCGTTCGGACAAAGGCGACAGATTCCCCGATCGGCTACAAAAGGGCGCTGTCCGAGGTCAACCGATTCTGCCTGTTTGATACAGCTTGCCTGACCGGCTATTCGGCTTTCGCGGGGCGGCGAGTTCTGCTTGAAGCCGCGTCGAGACGGCAGCCGAAAGGCGATGATTGCCCCCCTTTCTCGACACCACTAGACTGCTCATCCGATCCCGGCCCGGTGCGGTTGTTTATTTCGTCGCGGAGTCTGCGTTGCGAGCCATCATCAGCGACATTCATGGAAATCTCGAAGCCCTCGATGCGGTCCTCGCGGACATCAATTCGCAGGGGATCAAAGAGATTTATTGCTTGGGCGATATCGTTGGCTACGGCCCGAACCCGCGCGAGTGCATCGACCGGGTCATGAGCTGCGATCTCGTTATCCTCGGCAACCACGATCAGGGAGCACTGTTCGATCCCGAAGGCTTCAATGCCGGGGCCGAACGGGCGATCTTCTGGACTCGGCAGCAGCTTGAGACCGGCGAGAACAGCGAACGTCGCTGGGAGTTCCTCGGCGAACTGCCACGCATCCGCCGCGAGCCGGGGTTGCTGTTCGTGCATGGCTCGGCCCGCAATCCGCTTAACGAATACGTCTTCCCGGAAGACATCTACAATCAGCGGAAGATGGAACGCATCTTTGGACTGGTGGAACGCTGGTGCTTTCAAGGGCACACGCACATCCCCGGAATCTTCTCCGAGGATTTGAATTTTATGTCTCCCGAAGAAGTCAATTTTGAGTACCGGTTGGCGAATACGAAGCACCTGATTAACGTCGGTTCGGTCGGCCAGCCGCGGAATGGAGTCCCGGATTCGTCCTATGTGGTGCTCGACGGCGACAAGCTGACGTACCGCCGCGTGAAGTACGACGTTGAAAAGACGATCAAGAAAATCTACGACATCCCGGAACTCGACAACTTCCTGGGAGATCGACTCCGCGACGGTCGCTGACCCGACCATCGTGACCGGGATCGAGATGGGGTGCGACTGCGCACCCTTTTGTTTTTATTTGGACTGCGGTGAGGCCTCGCTGCAATTCAAAGTCTCCTCAGAAAAGTGACATGGACCAACAACGTCGATTGCTGATCTTCACGGTCTTCTCGTTTCTCATCCTGTTCGGTTGGATGAACATCGGGCCGAAGTGGTTGCCGGGACTGTTTCCACCGCAGAAACCCGACCCAAAACTCGTCGCAAAGAGTGATGACGAGCCTGCTGAGGCTGAGAAGAATGCGAACTCGGACAAGTCCGGTCCTCATGAAGTTGTCGCTGACACCAAGCTGGTGGAGCATCCGACCAAGACCGTTGTCATTGGTTCCGACGACCCAAAATCCGGCTACGGATTGAAGCTCACGTTGAGCACGGTCGGTGCGGGAATCGTTGCCGCGGAACTCAACGACCCACGTTACAAAGCTCTCAAGCCTCGCCAACCGGGAGCCGCCGTGCAGCAACTTCGATTGCTTGGCGACAACATGACGGGTGAATTACTCCCGCTGGCACCGCTGTCGTCTCCCGTGACAGGTCAGCTCACGATTGACGAAATTAACAAGCAACTGAAGAAGCTCGACAAAGAAGCTAGCCTCGCGAGCGTGAACTGGGAGGTCGTCGAACCCGATGCTGTCGCGGATGGCGGTGCCAAAGGAACATCGAAGAGTGTTACGTTTGGTCTCAAGTCACCCGACGGCGTTTGGGAACTCCGCAAGAAGTACGAACTCCGCCGCTGGGAGAAAGCCGACGCGCTTCGCGATGAAGATGCGACGGGCTATGAACTCGATATGCAGTTGAGTTTCCGCAACCTTTCGTCCCGCGCGCGGCCGCTGATCTACGATCTGCAAGGCCCGGCGGGCCTGCCGTTGGAGAACGCCGAGAACGCCAGCAAGTTCCGCGATGTGAAGTTCGGCTTCCGTGAGAAAGATGGCGACTTGGTCACGGGAGCACAGACGAGCCACGAGATCGTCAAGGCGGTCGACAAAGGCAAGCTCGAAAATCATGTGGCTGGCGACCGTACGTTTCAGTACGTCGGCATCGACACGCAATACTTCACGGTGTTGTTCCTGCCGCAGGATGTCGCACGCCGCAACGCTCGATTGGCGGCGTTGGCGGAAGAGGCGAGCAAGGAGTCCGGCGAAAAGATCGCCGTGACGGATCTCATCGCCGGCTCGAAGATTGTCCCGGACGAGTTTGCGGCTCAAGCCAAAGATTTACTTTCGCAACCCGCTTCCTATCTCGACTTCGCCAGGCCTGAGGTTAAGAAAAACGACGCGCTGCCCGCTCAAAGCGAAGTCAGCGTGCGCTTTCACTCGACCGAGCAGGCGGTTCCCGCCGAGTCCGAGATCACGCATGAGTATCTCGTCTATCTCGGTCCAAAACGGGCGACCCTCTTGGGGCCGCCGCCGTTGCAGGCGGGCACGGTCATCGACTTCAGCGGATTCCTGTTCATTCCCGCGTCGATGGTGGCCGGCATCGCCGGATTCCTGCTGTGGATTCTGAATGGCTTTCACTCGGCTGGATTGCCCTACGGCATCTGCATCATGTTGCTGACGGTGTTGGTCCGAAGCTGCATGTTCCCAATCAGCAAGAAACAAGCGATCAACGCCAAGCGGATGAAAGAAATGCAACCGCGGCTCGCCGAGTTGAAAGCCAAGTATCCCGACGACAAACAAAAATTCGCCGAAGAGCAAATGAAGCTGTTTGCCGAGACTGGCTTCAATCCGCTCAGCGGATGCTTGCCGGTGTTGATGCAACTGCCGATCTTCATCGGTCTGTATCAGTCGCTGAGTAGCTCAGTCGATTTGCGTCGCGCGCCGTTCCTGTGGTTCGACAACCTCGCCGCGCCGGACTCGCTGTTTTCCTTGCCATTCAAGATGCCCTTCCTGGGGAATGAGTTTAATCTGCTTCCGATCATCACGACGAGCCTGTTCTTGTTCCAACAGAAGATGCTGATGCCTCCGCCGACCGACGAGCAGACTCGGATGCAGGCGAAGGTCTTCTTCTGGATGACGCTGATGATGGGCTTCATGTTCTACCACGTCCCCGCCGGGCTGTGTGTGTACTTCATCGCGTCCAGCGTGTGGAGCATGGGCGAACGCAAGTTACTGGATCGCTTGCCGCCCCCCGCTCCGGTTGCCGCGAAGATTTCCTCCGGTCCGAATGGCGGCGCTGCGAAACCCGCCAACAATTTCTGGAGCAAAATGCGCGATCGCCTCGAAGAGATGGGTGAGATGCAAGACGTCAACGGCATCCCGTCCTCCGGCCAGCGACGGCCGCGCGACAAGGGCAAGAAGAACTCGCGGTCGTAGGTAACTTGTTGATGGAAATTCCCGCCTCGAAACCGCGTCTGTCGCTGCACTGGCAGATTCTGATCGGGCTGCTGGTCGGAGCTACGTTTGGGGTGATGGCACGAGAAGTCTGGCCAGCATCAGAGGGCAAGCTTGACCCAACGCTGCAATGGCTGACGGAAAATGTGGCCGACACGCTGGGCCAAATCTTTTTGCGGCTGATCTTGATGGTCGTCGTGCCGCTGGTGTTCTCTGCGCTCACCTTGGGAGTCGCCGGCATCGGTGATGTCCGTCGGCTGGGACGGCTTGGTACTCGCACGCTGATGATGACGCTGCTGTTGTCCTCGGTGTCGGTCGGGGTTGGGTTGGTCGCGGTGAATGTCGCGAAGCCGGGCACCGGGTTGTCGAAAGAGAAACGAACTCTCTTGCAAGAGACATACGCGAAGGACAGTGACAAGGCGGTGTCGCAGGCTGCCAAAGCGAAGTCTCCTCGTGACTCGCTGCTGGACATTGTCCCCAAGAATCCATTGCAGGAGATGGTCGGCGCATTGGACGGCAGCTCTCCGGGTGGTGGGATGCTGTCAGTGATGTTCTTCGCTTTGGCCTGCGGTGTGGCGATCTCAATCTCACCGGAACGCACGGAGCCGTTGGTCAAAGTCTTGGAGGGAGTCTACGACATCGCGATGGTCGTGATCGGCTGGGCGATGCGAATCGCTCCGATCGGCGTGGCGGGATTCATGTTCAAGCTGACGGCGACGCTCGGCCTGGACATCTTGCAGATTCTGATTTGGTACGTGGGGACGGTGGTCGTCGCGCTGGCGCTGCACATGTTCGGGGTCTATTCGCTGGTCGTGTGGCTGTTCGCAAAACTTTCGCCACGGGAATTCTTCGGCCGCATCACCGAGGTACTGCTGACCGCCTTCGCGACGTCTTCCTCAAATGCCACGCTGCCGACGTCGCTGCGTGTCGCCGAAGAGAAGTTAGGCATCAAACGCGAGATCGCCAACTTCGTGCTGACAGTCGGCTCGACCGCGAATCAGAACGGCACGGCGTTGTATGAAGGAATTACAGTTCTGTTTCTTGCTCAGGTCTTCGGCGTTGAACTGACGATCGCGCAGCAACTGACAGTCGTGTTGATGTCGATCCTGGCGGGCGTTGGCACGGCCGGAGTGCCCGGCGGTTCGTTGCCGCTGGTGGTGCTCGTGCTGAAATCCGTCGACGTGCCGGGGGATGGGATCGGAATTATCCTGGGCGTGGACCGTCTGCTCGACATGTGCCGCACGACGCTGAACGTCACTGGCGATCTGGCGGTCGCAGTGTGTGTTGATCGCGGCGAGAAGTCCGTTTCCTCAAAATGAGCCGCGTTTAATTTCATCCCTCTGGCGGCAGTTCTTGGCAGAGGAATGAGAGGCGAAAACAAGATGCCGGACGCAATCCAACGATCTCTCGAATTTGGAATTCATGAAGAGCGTACTGCATTGCGTTTGATCGAATTGGCATTGGCGGAGGACTTGGGGGATTCGGCAACGAGTGAACTGTCGCTTGTGTGCGAACTGGCGGACGTCTTTTCGGTCACGACAGTCGATTCAATCTTGGACGGGATGCCTGACTCGTTGCCGAGTGAATTGGACCGCGATCTGACATGTGCTGCGCTCGTCGATCCGGCAGAGTTGGCTTCCATAAACGTTGTCGTGCGTCGCGATGGAGTCTTAGCGGGCGGGCCGGTTGCGGAGTTGGTCTTTAATCGGCTTGATCCTTCGGTGACGTGGCAGCCGTTAGTCGCTGATGGATCGTTCGTGACGGCTCAAACCGTCGTCGCGCGAGTGTCCGGTTCGCTGCGGTCGTTGTTGATCGGCGAGCGGACGGTGTTGAACTTTGTGATGCACCTCTCCGGCGTCGCCACGCAAACGCGGAAGTTCGTCGAGGCGGTGGCTGGCACACACGCCGTGATTCTCGACACGCGTAAGACGCTTCCCGGCTGGCGCGCGTTGGAGAAGTATTCCGTCCGCTGTGGTGGCGGGACCAATCATCGGATGGGTCTGCACGATGGCGTGCTCATCAAAGACAACCACTTGGCTGCGTGGGTGCGGCGGGCCGGAGCCAGCACGATCGCCGACGCGGTTCGGCAAGCGCGCAGTGTCTCGCCAAGGGGCATCGCGATTGAGGTCGAAGTAGACACGATCGACCAGCTTCGCGACGCGCTGCCCGGTGGGCCAGACATCGTGTTGCTCGACAACATGAGTTCGGCGACGCTGCTCAAGGCCGTGCGATTGCGCGACGAGATCGCTCCGTCGGTGCGGCTGGAGGCATCCGGTGGAATCACGCTCGCGAACGTCCGCGAAATCGCTGAGTCCGGAGTGGACCGGATCAGCATCGGAGCGTTGACGCATTCGGCCCCGGCGTTGGATATCGCGTTCGATTGGCCAAACTAGCGCTCGTAGTGACCGCATTGATGCGGTCGAACAAACGACCCGATCAATCGGGTCACTACAAACGGGGAAATCTCGCGAAACCATTCGTGGAAATGCGGGTTCAATGCCGTATGCTCACGCCGTGTCGGGCCAATCCAATTCAACTACTCGTCAGGAACCACATTATGAAGCGGATCAATTTCTGGGCGTTGCTCGCGAGCGGGCTGATCGGGCTGCCCGTCGTCGCGTTTGCCGAAGAGGACGCGAAAAAGCCGGAGACCAATCAATCGGAAGAGTTATTCAAAAAGCTGGACAAGAACAGCGACGGCAAACTGGTGCCAGACGAAATCCCAGACGAACAAGGCCGATTCTTCGACCGCTTGGTTCGTCTCGGTGACAAAGACGACAACGGCGAATTGACGAAGGCGGAATTCGATGCCGCAATCAAGCGCAGTGACGCGCCGGTGCAAGGGGGCGGGGTTGGGGGAGGTCAGGGTGGCCCCGGTGGTGGTCGGCCGATGATCGACTTCAAGCAAATACTGGAGCGGCTCGACAAGAACAAAGACGGCAAGCTGTCCAAAGACGAGGTTCCCGAAGACGGCCCCGCGCGGTTCCTCCGGGAGATGATGACGCGACAGAACAAAGACTCGCTCACGGCCGAAGACTTCGAGCAAATGCGGCAGCGATTCCCTGGTGCGGGCAGTGGATTCGCTCCCGGTGAGTTCCTGAAGCGGCTCGATAAGAACAACGACGGCAAGTTGCAGAAGGACGAGCTGCCGGAAGGGCTGCGCGATCGGCTAGCTAAGGTGTTTGAGAAGCTCGGCAAGGCGGAGCTGACTCAAGAAGAGTTTGGTCGCGCGATGGCGGAAATTGGCCCGCCTCCTGGTGGTTCCGGCACGGGAAATCAAGCAGGGCGACCGAATCCCGAAGAGCAATTCAAACGAATGGACTCAAATGGTGACGGCAAAGTCACGCTCGACGAAATCCCGGAACAATTCCGCGACCGTGCTCGACCGATGTTCGAGCGTGCGAAGAAAGAAGTCCTGACGCTCGATGACGTGGTCGCGTTTGCTCAAGCTCGCGAAGGGGAACGTCGCGCCGAAGGAGAACGACGTCCGGCAGAAGGTGGACGCGGTGAAGCGGCTCGTAAGGCAGAGGGTGAAGGCCGTAAGCCAGAGGGAGAGGTTCGCAAACCTGAAGGCGAAGCTCGTCGCCCCGGTGCCGATCGTCCTGATGCTCGCAAGCCCGAAGGTGATCGTAAGCCGGAAGCCGGCCGTGAGGGTGATCGACGTCCGCCGGAAGGAGGCCGCCCACCCGAAGGAGACCGACGTGGCCCAGGTGGTGATGCTGGTCGTGGTCCGGCCGATGGCCGTGGTCCCGGCGATGGCCAACGGCGTGGTCCGATGCCACGATTCTTTGAGATTCTCGACCGCAATCACGATGGCCGGATTAGTCGTGATGAACTGGATCGCCTGAAAGAAGTCTTCGCGGAATTGGATCGCAACAAAGACGGCCAACTCGATCCGGCCGAATTACTTGGCCCACCGCCGGGCCAAGAGGGTCGTGGTCCCGATGGCAACCGCCCGCCAGAAGGTCGCGGTCCCGCTGGTCAGCCACCGCGCGATGGCGATCGCCGTCCGCCAGAAGGAGACCGTCCACGTGACGGCGAGCGCCGGCGCGAAGGGGACCGGCCTCGTGACGGAGAACGCAAACCAGAAGGGGACCGACCACGCGATGGTGAACGCCGTCCCGATGCTGATCGTCCTCGCGATGGTGACGCTCGTCCCGATCAGCGAAAGGAAGGACGCCCGCCCCGTCGGGAAGGTGACGACAAAGAAGACAAGCCACGCGACAAGGACAAGTAAGTTACGTTCGTCGCCAACTCGCAGCGATTTTCAGAAGCAGTTCCAAGACTTCAAGTTTTGGAGCTGCTTTCTGCGTTTGAGGTCATGACAGCCTCCGAAGTCGTGAAGTCTGTTCCGCAAACACATTTTAGAGAGACCCACTTTCGAAGTTGTTCTTTGCGAACTTCGCGACCTTCTGTTCAAAAGCAGATTCTCGATGCATGCATCACCTCATACGGATCGCAGGAATTAGCCACGCGTCAATTTTTCGGAATGCGGATTAGAGTCGGGGCTTTGAACAGAACCACGCAAAGCACGCGAAGGAAACTGTGGCCGCTTCGATCCGTTTCAGACAACGACCCGTGTTGAGCCACATGGGAATCAGTCATAGGATGCTTCGCAGGAGTTCGATTTCCGCGAGCCTCTTCAACGCAATGCCAATAAGGTGGTGTGACCTTGATCAATCGACGTGAGATTCTACGACTCGGACTGACGGGCTTTTCGAGCCTCGCGCTGAGCGACTTGATGCGACTGCGAGCCTGCGCCGCGGAGCCTCAACGGACCGCCATCATCCTGGTCTGGCTGCGCGGAGGCGCTTCTCATTTGGAGACATTTGATTGTAAGCCACTGGCCTCGTCCGATTATCGCGGGCCGTTTCAGCCGATCGACACGAACGTCCCCGGCATTCAAATCTGCGAACTGCTGCCGAGACTCTCCAAGATTGCCGACAAGTACGCGCTGCTGAGGTCGATGTCTCACACGGGTGGCGGGCATCCCGCCGGATCGTTGCAGGTGTTGGCGGGAGACGACGACCCGCAAGACAAGATCAAGCCGGTGCTGCCCGATTGGATGTCGATCGCCAGTCATCTGCGACGCGACTCACGACGCAGCATTCCAAACTACGTCGCGGTCAATCCGATCGACAACTACGACAGCTTCACGATTGCCGGCTCAACGTATCTGGGACCGTCCGCCGAACCGTTCAAGGTCTTCGGCGATCCCAGCTCACCTACATTTGAAGTCCCGAATGTCGGGCTGAAGGACGAGCGGCAACTTCAGGTGCTCAATGCGCGCAGCAGCTTGAAAGTCAGTCTCGATCGCCTGCCGCGAGTGGCCGATCAATCGGGCGTGATGCAGGCGGTGGACCGAATCGACCAACAAGCGCTCGACCTGTTGACGAACCCGGTGGCCCGCAAGGCGTTTGATCTGACGCAAGAACCCGACGCGGTGCGCGACCGCTATGGCCGCAATCAATGGGGCCAGCAATGCCTGATGGCCCGACGGTTGGTTGAGGCCGGCGTGGACATCGTCGCCACCGAATTCGATGGGCCGCTCTGTGGCCGAGTTCAGAACTGGGATGACCACGCCGTCAATCAGCATGTCTTCGACGCGCTCCAGTTCCGGTTGCCGACGCTCGATCAAGCGGTCTCCGCGTTGATTGAGGATGTTTACGCGCGCGGCCTCGATCAGCGAGTCCTCGTTGTCGTCACGGGCGAGTTCGGTCGCACTCCGCGCATCAGCTACGTCGCCAGCAGTGGCGGCGGAGTCGCCAGTGCTCCCGCCGGCACAGTTCAGCCCGGCCGAGACCATTGGCCGCAAGCGAACTCGATGCTCTTCGCCGGCGGAGGTATTCGCACCGGCCAAGTCATCGGCGCAACCGACAAGCGCGGCGAAGGCCCAGTCGAACGCCGAGTCGGTCCCGGCGACTTCTTGGCGACGATCTATCGACATCTCGGCATCGACTACAAAACCGCAGCCGTCACCAACTTCGCCGGACGCCCCGTTCCCATTGTCGATGTGGGTGATGCGATTCCCGAATTGGCCGGGTAAGTCAACCTCTCATGAGAGGCCCATCGCACGCATGCAATCCGCCGGGCACCAGCACGGCTCACAAGCGATTGGTGTTTCGTTGGCCGTGCGGATGCTGGCGATCGTCAACGAGTCCAAGCATGATGCTTCACATTCTGTGTCCCACGGCCAGCGCGTATTGCTGGGTCGTGTAGGCGAACTGGCGCGAGCGCAGTTGGTTTGATCTCTCTCTTCGTTGGTCTTCCGCTTGTTTTACGAACGACTGGGAGTCACTGGGGCGGGGCGCTGGAGTTCGAGGACTCCGCCAGCTTTGTGGGCGTCGCGAATAAAGCTGCGTACTTGCAGAACCGGGGGGGCGAGGCAAATCACCACGGGAAAGAGCAGCTTGACGCTGGTCTTGTTGGCTCGCTCTTCGGCACGTTGCCGGAACTGGCGGCGGATACCGTCGGAGAACTCGGTCACGGCGCTGGCGACGTGGGTGCCCGTCCGTTCGGACTGAGTCACGAGGTTGGCCAGCGCGTTCACATCCGGAGCGTTCATGCGTTTTGAGAATTCCGGCTCTCCGCCATTCGTGTTGATTTCGGTGCCATGTGAGTCGCAAGGCGCTAGCCCACATTATTCATGCGTATCCAATGAAGCGGCCCGCGAGGGCGTAGAAGGTGTTGTGGCATCAGCACTTCAACGCCGCAGGGAGGCCGGGCATGAGTTTACAGGGTGTGTTGCCGTTTGTCCTCGATTTTTCGGTGGAGC
>SXGU01556525.1_pt1 | contig 15782 bp, 17 predicted proteins | sample 3174531 | NCBI WGS metagenome assembly SXGU01 (sample SAMN11356863, study PRJNA531348) | freshwater metagenome | isolation source: freshwater sample F1-140 | place: China: Fuxian Lake, Yuxi | collected 2017-12-25
ATCACCACGCGGTGCCGGTGGTCGCCGCGCAGGAAATGCGCGCCAGCGGCCTGGCCCACGCGCATCGCAAGCTCGGCAGTGAGCTTGTCGGCATTGGTGCGGCCCCGGATGCCGTCGGTTCCGAAATACTTGCGGCTCATTGCTGGTAGTCAACTCCTCGCGCGCGCCATGGCGCGATGCGGCTGCGATGTCACTAGCATGGGCGCGCAAACCCGTTATGTCGCGTCGCGATGCAGACAATCGACGCGCAGGGCACCGAGCGGCAACTGGTCACGGTGCGGATCCCGACCTGGTGGACGCTGGCCGGGCTGATTTTCGGGTTGGCAGGCGGGCTGCTGCTGGCGCGCAGCAATGTGCTGGACCAGGTGCTCGCGGTCACCGCGCCGATCGGCGCGGTGTGGCTGCGCGCGCTCCAGGTGACTATTGTTCCGCTGGTCGCGGGACTGCTGGTGATCGGGATCGCCCAGATGGTGCGCGCCGCGCGCGCCGGTGCAGCGGCGCGCTGGATGCTGGGCCTGGTGGCGACGGTGCTGCTATTCTCGGGCATCAGCAGCGCCATTGTTACTCCACTGCTACTCGACTGGTTCCCGCCCCCGGGGGCCGCGCGCGGCGTGCTGGCGGCGGGTGGTCAGGCGCAGGAAGTGCCCGGCCTCGCCGCCTTCGTCGAATCGCTGATCGCGCCCAACATCGTGGCCGCTGCCGCCGAAACTGCGATGCTGCCGCTGACGCTGTTCTTTGCCGCCTTCGCCGTGGCGGTGGCGCGTCTACCTGGCGGCCAGCGCGAGACTTTGCTCGGAGTATTCCGGGCACTCGCCAACGCCATGCTAATGATCATCGGCTGGGTGCTGTGGGCTGCGCCCGTGGGCGTGTTTGCGCTGGCGGTTGGCGTCGGCGCGGAAAGCGGCGGCGGGGCATTCGCCACCCTCGCACACTACATCCTCATTGTAGTCGCGGCTGGGACAGTGATCTTCCTCGCCGGCTACCTGTTCGCCTGGCTGGTCGGCGGAGTTTCGCCGCCGCGCTTCGCGCGGGAACTGCTGCCGGCGCAGACCGTGGCGCTGTCCACCCAGAGCTCGCTCGCCAGCCTGCCTGCCATGCTGGTCAGTGCAGAGCGGTTGGGAGTGCGTGAACGCTCGTCCGAATTCGTGCTGCCGCTGGCGGTGGCTATTTTCCGCGCCACCAGTCCGGCGATGAACATCGCGGTGGCGATCTACGTCGCGCATATTGCCGGCATCGCGCTGAGCCCGCTCGCCTTGGCGGCGGGCGTGGCGGTGGCCTTCGTGATTGCGATCGGCTCGGTCAGCCTGCCGGGCACTATCAGCTTCGTGATCTCGGTCGGCCCGATCGCGCTGGCGATGGGCGCGCCGATCGAACCCCTGGCGCTGCTCGTGGCGGTGGAGATGATGCCCGATCTGATGCGCACCATCGGCAATGTGACGATGGACGTGGCGGTCACCACCGCCGTCGACCGCCATGCGGGCGACGAAGGGCATGATATCGCCGCGAAGCTGCAACCCTAGAATGGCACGCGCATTGCTGTAGGGACCATTTCATTCTTCAGCCGACCACGGGAGACCACCATGGCATTCAAGCTCATCGACCTGCCTTATGAAGATACCGCGCTCGAACCGGCGGTTTCCGCCGAGACGCTCAGCTTCCACCACGGCAAGCACCACAAGACTTACATCGACAAGACCAATGCCGCGATCGAAGGCAAGGAGCTCGACGGTAAGCCGCTCGAGGACGTCATTAAGGCGGCCCGCGGCACCGACCAGGGGCTATTCAACAATGCCGCGCAGAGCTGGAATCACGGCTTCTACTGGCATTCGCTGTGCGCTTCGGAAACTAGCGCATCTGAAGAACTGTCGAGCATGATCGCGGACGCCTTCGGCTCGGTCGAAGCGCTCAAGACCAAGCTGCAGGAACGCGGCGCCGGGCACTTTGCCAGCGGCTGGGTGTGGCTCGCGGAAAAGGACGGCAAGCTGTCGATCGAGGAAACGCACGATGGGGACACCTTGGCCGACCAGGGCTTCAACCCGCTGCTGACGATCGACGTGTGGGAGCACGCCTATTACCTCGATCATCAGAACGCCCGGCCGAAGTATCTGGAGGCCGTCACCAAGGACAAGCTGAATTGGGCATTCGCCTCCGAGAACCTGGCGCGCGGCACGGCCTGGACCTATCCTGGCTGACCCGTGCTGCTCGATGTAAGGGGCCCGCCCTGCTAGGCGGCGGGCCCTATTCCTTGGACGGCTCGGGCGCGGCCTCGGTTATTTCGCTTGCAAACAATGGCTCGCCGAACACGAAGCCGACCAGGTTAGGCCGGCCCAGGTGGTCGAACAGCGCGGTCAGGATCAGCAGGATCGGCACTGACAGCAAGGCTCCGAGCACGCCCCAGATCCAGGTGAAATAGCTCAGTGCGATCAGGATCATCACCGGGTTCATGGTGAAGCGCTTGCCCAGGATCGCGGGCGTGACCACATTCGCTTCCACAGTGTGCAGCGCCAGATAGGCGGCGGCCGGCAGCAGGCCCGCCAGCAACGTGTCGCTCGTGCCAATGCCGAACAACGCCGTCAGCGCCACCATGAGCAGCGGCCCGATATAGGGCACGAAGTTCATGAGCATCGCGATGCCGCCCCACATGATCGGTGCCGGCAGCCCCAAGGCCCAGGCGCCCAGGCCAGCCACCACGCCCACGCCTGCATTGATCATCGCCACCGTCAGGATGTAGGCGGCGACCCGGTCCTGCACCTCGCGCAGGGCGCGCGCGGCCTTGATGCTGGTGCCGAAGGACGCGCGGCCAAACAGCAGCTTCTGCCGCAGCCGCACCCGCGCTTCGACCATGAAGAAGGTCATCAACAGGGTCAGGACGAATTCCAGCACCACGAGCGGGGTGGCGAACGCGACCGTTTCGAGCAGGCTGGGTTGCGCCAGCACCACCTCCCGTTCCCCCGCGGTCGCGCTCAGTGCGGCGATCCGATCGTTGATCCGTGCCAGCCATTCGAACTGATCGCGCAACTCGCCGAAACGTTTTCCGACGGTATCGATGAGCGAGGGAATGCGCTCCACCAAAGTCAGCGCCGGCTGGAGGATCAACGCCAGGGCCAGCACAACACCGCCCAGCAGGATCAGCAGCGCGATGATGGAAGCCATCATGTTCGGCATGCCCAGCCGCGCCAGCCAGTCGGCCAGCGGCGACAGGATGACGGTCAGCACCAGCGCCGCCGCGAGCGGCAGGAACACCACCGATCCGATCGACAGGACGAAGGGCAGGGCGAGGAACAGGCCGAGGCCGATCAGCACGACCAGCGCAGAGATCAGCCGCAGTTCTTCCTGTGCGAAGCTCAACCGCCGGACGCGCGGCGTAGGCCCCTGCTCGCTGCCGGGAAGCGGAGGCGGCGCCGGTTCCATCTCCCGCGCGCGCTAACCGCGTGCGGCGACGCCGTTCCCGGCTGCCACCTCCTCGAGTTCGTCCATGATGGCGCGATGCGCCGTCTCATCACCGATCGAACGCTTGGGCACCGTGCCGTCCGACAGCATGGTATTGAGCGCGGCCCGGGCGCGCCCGACGCGGCTCTTGATCGTACCGACGGCGCAGCCGCAAATTTGCGCCGCTTCCTCGTAGGAAAACCCGCCCGCGCCGACCAGCAGCAGCGCCTCGCGTCGCTCCGGTGGCAGGGTCAGCAGCGCTCGGTGCAGATCGGCGAGATGGATCGGCTGCTCTTGCCCCGCCGGCGCGGTAAGAATGCGCTCGGCAACATTCTCGTCGTATTCACCGCGAAAGCGGTTGCGTCGCATGTCTGTCAGATAGGCGTTGCGGAGAATGACGAAGGTCCAGGCGCGCATGCTGGTGCCCGGCTCGAACCGGTCCTGCGCCGCCCACGCCTTGAGCAGCGCTTCCTGAACGAGATCGTCGGCCATGTCGGCACGCCCGCACAAGCCGCGCGCGAAGGCGCGCAGATGCGGCACTACTGCAGCCAGCTCTTTCTTGAAATCGGCCTTGTCGGAGACCGTCCGCTCGGGACCGCTCATCAGTCTGCCTTGTCGAGGCGTGCGAGCAGGTCTCGGAAGCTGTCCGGCAAGTCTTCGTCGACCACCTCGTCGTACAGGCGGCGAAGGCCGTTGGTCCAGCCAGGCATTTCCTGCCGGGGTGGCGATCGTTTGGGCTTGGCGTTCATCGCACCGGGGCCCTTCTTTTCCTGAGTCATATACGCTGGCTACTGCCCCCACCCACGCTCGGCAAGCGCGGGGTCCAATAATTCGATCCCTTGAAGAACTCGGGAACGAAGCGCCAGCTTTTCTGTTCCCGCAAGGGACCGGCTCGGACACTCAAGGTCTCTGATCTGGTGCGGGGGCAAGCAGCTTGTACAACGGGGACCAGTTCTGAAAAGCGATGCCGCACCTCGCCGGTCCCCGACGCACCGGATGTTGGTCGAACACCAGCGCGCCGCGCCGGTGGTCATCTTTCTCTTGATCCTCGCCATAACGGTCATCGGCGTGGTGTCGATCGAGCGCGAGGAGCGGGCGCGCGAGCAGGCCGCAATGGGACGGATCGCGCTGGCAACAGCATCATCCCTGGAGCGTCGGGCTTCGGTCAACGCTTCCTACCTTCGCGCCGGTGCGGCATTGTTCGCGCTTCAGCCGGAGGTAGACGGCGACCTGTTCCGCCGTTTCGTGTCGGAACTGCGCCTCGACACGGATTATCGCGGGGCCGAGGGCATAGGTTGGGCGCCCGTACTGAGGGTGGCAGGCGAGCAAGGCGAGGCCGCCGGGGGTACGGCCCCACCGGGCCTGCTCGCAAACCTACGCCCCTCTCTGGCTCGGCAGCCGCGTTCGGTGGTCGTTCCGATTGCTTTCTTGCAGCCCGAAACCGTTCGCAACCGGCGGGCGATCGGCTTCGATATGTACAGCGATCCGGTTCGTCGCGCCGCGATGGACGAGGCCGAGCGAAGCGTAAGGCCGACCGCCAGCGGCAAGGTCGTGCTTAAGCAAGAGGGCACCGGAGCGGCGCCTGGTTTCCTCATCTACATGCCGGTCTTTGACGATACCGCAGAGCCCCGGCGGCTGCGCGGCTTTATATACAGCCCCTACAATGCGGGGGATTTTCTCCGATCGGCGGCTGAGTTGATCGACCTTCGTGGCATGCGGCTCGCGCTATACGATGGCGAGCCGAGTGAGGCCACGCTTCTCGGCTTGGTCGAGGGTAGGGGGACCGGCAATGGCGTGAAAGTCAGACAGGAGTTGCGCCTCGCGAACAGGCCGATGATCCTCGAAGTCGCGGCCCTCAGCAGCGGCTCGCTATCCGCGATTTCCATGGTTGTGCTGCTGTTCGGCTTGGCAGTGGCAAGTCTGCTTATGCTCGTCTCGCGCCTGCTGACGAAGCAGATGGTCGAGGACCAACGCGCGCTGGCTTGGTTCGCCGAGCAGAATTCGATCCGCAATTCGCTGACCCGCGAACTCAATCACCGGGTCAAGAACACCCTCGCCAACGTCCTTTCGATCGTTACGCTGACCCGCCGCCGTGCGACAACGCTGGACGAATTCGCCGACGGCGTGGACGGTCGCATCCGGGCGCTGTCAGCCACGCACGACCTGCTGACCCAGTCCGACTGGAGCACCACGCCGATCGGCGCAGTGGTTGCGGCCGAGTTGGCCCCTTATACCCGCTCCGAGGACGGTGCGTTGGACATGTCGGGCCCGCCGGTCGAACTGGCGCCCAATGATGCGCTGTCGTTAGGGTTGGCCCTGCATGAACTGGCCACCAACGCGTCCAAATATGGAGCTTTGAGCGTCGCGGGCGGTCATGTTTCCGTACGCTGGTCGCTGGTGGCGGATAACCTTGCGCAGATTGAATGGGTGGAAAGCGGGGGGCCCGAAGTGAGCAGCACCCGCCAACGCGGCTTCGGCACCGACCTGATCGAGAAGATCGTTGCGCATGAACTGCGCAATCCCGTCGACCTGGTCTTCGACCCCGAGGGCGTGCGCTGTACGTTGAAAGTGCCGGTCCGCCAGCCGGTAGACTTCATAATGCGCACCACCCCGCGCCCATCGGGTGGGGGTTAGCGCCATATTTGAAAGTGCTGGCGGAGCGGTTCGCCCGCTCCTGCCCCCGCTAGCCGAGCGGGCGGCTCGAGCCGAAGAACAGCGCCTGGCTGATCGCTGCACGCACGGTCTGCTCCTGGAACGGCTTAGTGACGAGATAGGTCGGTTCTGGCCGATCGCCGGTCAGCAGCCGCTCGGGATATGCGGTTATGAAGATTACCGGCACCGATCCGAGCGCCAAAATGTCGTCCACCGCATCAAGACCCGATGAGCCATCCGCGAGCTGGATGTCCGCCAACACCAGGCCGGGGGTGCGTTCGGCCACGACTTGCTGGGCCTGCGTGCGCGTGGCCGCGGTCCCGCACACTTCGTGGCCGAGCGACTGCACCAGATCCTCGAGCTGCATCGAAATGAGCGGCTCGTCTTCGATGATCAGCACGCTCGTCGCGGTTTCACGGTCGATCTCCTCGACGGCTTCCTGGACCAGCGTCTCCACCTTTTCCGGCTCGAGGCCCATGATCTCGCCTGCTTCGGTCATGGAGAAGTCTTCGAGCGTGGTGAGCAGCAACGCCTGGCGATTGAGCGGGGTGATCGCGCGCAGCCGTCCGCTGGCAGCATCCTCGTGCGAACGCAGGCTGCCGTCATGATCGGGCACTTCGAGATAGGCACTCGACCAGACGGTGTTGAACGCCCTGTATAGCGGAACCCGCCCACCCTCGAGCGAGGCCTTCAGTTCGGCATCGGCCAGAGCGGCTTCGAGCGTGGCGCGAACGAAAGCGTCTCCGGTGGCTTGCGATCCGGTCAGCGCGCGCGCGTAGCGGCGCAGATACGGCAGATTTTTGGCAATTTGTTCACCGAGCGACATGAAGACCCCTTCCGTTGATGCGAGCGACAACGCGACCTCGCGGGGATTGTTCCGCTACTTCCCAAGCCCACCCGAAGGCATTTGACAAGGCCATCGGGCTGTGATTTTTCGTCGCGGCCGGGATGAAGGGTGGGGCAAGATGATCAACGTCGCAAATCCCGTGCCCTGCCGCCAATGTCCGCTGGGGGCGTGCCCCGGCATCAGGCCACATCGGGATGAAGAGATCCCCCATATCCAGCACTTCAAGACCGGCGAGGTACGGGTCGAGCGCGGGGAAGTGGTGATCGAGCAGGACATGACGCGCGGCGGGCTGTTCACGCTGCTGGACGGCGTGATGATGCGTTACCGCTCGCTCGAGGACGGACGGCGCCAAGTCGTCAACTTCATGTTTCCCGGCGACCTTATCGGCCTGCAAGCGGCTTTCGGCGAGCCTGCCGCCCACTCGGTCGAGGCGCTGCTGCCTTCGCGATTGTGCGTTTTTGACCAGGGACGTTACTACGATCTGATCGTGGCGCAGCCGAACCTGGGCTACGACATCACCTGGCTGGCGGCCAAGGAGGAGACTGCGTTGGAAGAGCATCTGATGGCGCTCGGCCGACGCTCGGCGCGCGAGCGGGTGGCCTATCTCGCGGTGTGGTTGCTCCAGCGCGCCCGCGCCACCTGCATGGCCGACAGCCACAACCGGCTCGACGTGACTATTACGCAGACCCAGATCGCCGATATGCTCGGCCTGTCGCTGGTGCACACCAACCGCACGATCAAGAACCTCGAGCGCAGCGGCATCGCCGTATGGCGGCAGAACTCGATTACCGTGCCCGATATCGATGCAGCAGCCGAGCTTGCCCATTTCGAAGGCTTGGGCGAGCGCCCGCGACCCTATATCTGAGCGTGAATTTTTTTCTTGGCGATTGGGAACCGGCTGCCGGGTCGGCCATTTTATCCTTGTCACCGCCGAGACCCCCCCTCCCGTCCAAGCGGCTGGTGATACGATCCCGAAGGCCTCCGTTCGCAGGAACGGAGGCCTTTTTTCTTGGCGTGAGTGCCGCCAAACATCTGCGATGGGGGAGGGACAAATCCGCGACATGCACGACCCGGCGCTTCGACGCCGTAAGTGTCGGTTAGCTCAGCGCTCCGCGCACGCGGGCAAGGATGCCGCGGCGCCCCGGTTCGCGTAGCGCCGCCAACAGCACTTCCGATGCGTAAGGCTTAGTCAGCACGCTCCCAAGTTCGGCGATTTCTGGCGGGATATCCTGCGGGGCGCCGGTCGAGAAAACGATGCGCGGGCTGTTCTCGCCCAGTGTTTCGATCAGCTCCGCGATGGCCCAGCCGTCGCTGCGGTCGGCCAAGTGGACGTCCAGGATGATCGCGTCGGGCTTGGCGGTGCGCAGGATTTCCATCGCACCTTCGGTCGTGGGGCAGATATCGACGTGCTGCACCCCCGCGTCGCGCAGCGTGTCTTCGGTCGCCATGCCGAGCAGTGGATCGTCCTCCACCACTAGCACATGCTTGAGATGCAGCGGCTCGGGCCCTGGCTTCGCGGCGCTGGAACGACGTTTCATGAGCTGGACGAACCCTTGGCCGCGAAATGCGCCGTGTGCCTGAAACGCCGAGCAGCGAAGCGGGGTTCCGCGCCCTTGCCGGATTCATCCGGTGGCGTGGCCTTGCAGTTACAGTTGCTTCGCGAAGACGAGGTATTCGCGGTTCACCGTGCATTCGAGCGCATCGGCGATGGCGATCATTCCCTGGTTGTCGTCGAGAATCCAGCCGATCTCCCCACGCTGCGACCCGAACACGCCGTTGGCATTGCGCTTGATCCTGTCGATCAGCATAAAGGCCAGCTGGCTGGCGAGCCGAGAGTTCTGCAATTCCCGCTTCACCCCCATCAACGGGACGCGCATGTCCGCGCCCATCGGCTTTCGCAGCCAGCGAAGCAGGTGCACCCAACCGAACGGAAACAGCCTGCCGCCAATTCGCTTCAGCACGCCGTTGATGTCCGGCAGCGTCATCATGAAAGCGACCGGCTTGCCGTCGAGCTCGGCGATCATGTTGAGTTCGGGATGGATGATCGGCCGCATCTTCTCGCCGGCGTAGGCGATTTCCGCCGGGGTAAAGGGCACGAAACCCCAATTGTCGGACCAGGCATCGTTGAGAATGGCGAGCACGGTCTGGACCTCCTCGCTCCAGCGCGCCTTATCGATCGGCCTTACCTTGATGCGCGCGTTGCGCGCGCCCGAGGCCACGATACGCTGGACCAGCGGCGGGAAGTCGATGGAAATGTCTAGTTCGTAGGTGAGCAGCGATTTTTCCGGCCTATAGCCGGCGCCCTCGATCCATGCGCGGTACTCTGCCGGGTGATGCCCCATCATGATCGTGGGTGCATGATCCTGCCCGCGCACCAGCAGACCTGGTTCCTCCCAGATCGACAGGGAGATCGGCCCGAGCACTCGCGTCATCCCCCAGCCGCGCAGCCGTTGCTCCGCCGCGGCGAGCAGAGCGTGCGCCACGGTCTCGTCGGCGGCGTCGAAATAGCCAAAGAAGCCAGTCCCGGGCCCGAAGCCCTGCTCGGCTGGCATGGCCAACGCCAGTTCGTCGATATGCGCGCTGATCCGCCCCACCGGCTTGCCGCCGCGCCAGGCGATCAGAAGTTCGACCCGCGCGTGCTCGAAGAAGGGGTTCTTCGCCGGATCGACCAGTTCGCGCTGCTCGCCCGCCAATTGGGGCACGGCATGGGGCACGCTGGCGGCAAACGTCTGGCCCAATTCGACGAAGGCGTTGCGGCCGGCCTTGCCGGAAACGGGACGGATTTCTATATCCTCGGCACTCACGGGGCGGCTTTCGTTCATCGTCGCGGCAGCCCTGCGTGGCTAGGAAAAGCTTTGTCAAGCAGTGGCAGCCCCCGCTTTCGCCCTGTCCCCCCAACCACAGATCGTGTAGGCGCGTGCTTGGACTAACCGCAGATGACCATGCAACAGACCATTGAGGCCGCCGGCTTTGCGCGCGACATCGCCGGCTCGCGCCGGCGCGAGGCGATCGCCGACGACAAGGCGATGCTGCGTGCCGCGCGCGATCTTACCAAGGATTTGGGCGAGGCGAAGCCAGGCATTTATTGGCCGGACATGGTCGGTTCGGCGCTGCTCGGATGGGGCGGGCTGGCCGGTGGAATCCTGGCGACGAGCCCCGTCCTGGGCGCGCTCTGTGCGCTGGTCGCGGCGCTGGCATTCTACCGCGCGCTGATGTTCATTCACGAACTCACGCACATTCACCGCGATGCGCTGCCCGGTTTCCGGTTGGGCTGGAACTTGCTGGTCGGCATTCCGCTGCTCACCCCGTCCTTCATGTACGAGGGGGTGCACACCCTTCATCACAAGCGCACGCAATACGGCACCGTGGAAGACCCGGAATATCTGCCGCTGGCGCTGATGAAGCCCTGGTCGCTCCCGCTGTTCGTGGTCGTCGCGCTGCTCGCTCCGGTCGCGCTACTGTTCCGTTTTGCCGTGCTGGTGCCGCTCGGTGCGCTGATTACGCCGCTTCGCCGGATCGTGTGGCAGCGGGCCTCGGCGCTCTCGATCAACCCCGCCTTCCGCCGCCGTCCGGCCGAAGGTGAGCTTCGGCGACAGGTGTTCTGGCAGGAGCTCGGCGGAATGCTGTGGGCCTGGACGCTCCTGGCCAGCACGCAGGCGATTGGCTGGCGGCCGCTGCTGATCATGTTGGCAATCGTATCGGTAACTGCGGTGCTCAACCAGTTGCGCACGCTGGTCGCGCATCTGTGGGAGAACGAGGGCGAGGCGATGAGCGTGACGGCGCAGTTTCTCGATTCGGTCAATGTGCCACCACCGGGGGTCGTCGCCGAACTCTGGGCGCCGGTGGGTCTGCGCTATCATGCGCTGCACCACCTGATGCCCTCGATGCCCTATCACGCGCTGCCCGAAGCGCATCGTCGGCTGGTAGCGGAGCTTGGCATCGACTCAACCTATCACGAGGCCAACCATCCGGGCATGCTGGTGCTGGTGGGCCGCATCGCCCGCAGTACGATGGGGCGACGCGGCTGACACGCAGAAGGCCGCCCGTTGGAGCGGCCTTCGGTTTGTGCGGGGCATAGCAGGCCCTAGCGGTCGGGCTTCACCGTGGCAGTTGCGCCTTCTGGCCCGACCGTGGCATCGACATCGCGGCCATCGACAGTGACGCGTGCGCCATTTTCGCCCACCGTCACGCTCGTGCCGTCCGCATCGGTGGCAGTGCCAGTGGTAGGGCTGGTAGCATCTGCGGGCGCAACCACGGTTTCGGTGGCGGCCGGGGCTGCCATCGCGCCCGTGTCCATCGTGGCCTCGGTGCTTTCGGCAGTGGCGGCGGTATCGGTCGCGTTACTGTCGCAGCCCGCCAGCGCGAGAGCGGCAACCAGAGCGGGAAGGGCGTATCTCATGTGTCAGTCCTCTCCTGATGGAACGAGCGATGGACGCGCCAGCGCTTGCCCTGTTCCCGGCTGGCTCATTCCTCGGTGCGGATGAGCATCGTCTCGCCAATCAGCAGGAACAGGAAGAACGGCGCGAAGGCGGCGAGAAACGGTGGGTAACCCCCGAACCCGCCCATCGCCAGCGCGGCATTATCGACCACGAAATAGGCGAAGCCGAGCATCATCCCGATCAGCGCCCGCACGAACAGCTGGCCCGAGCGGGCGAGGCCAAAAGCGGCGATCGAGCCCAGGATCGGCATCAGCATCGCCGACAGCGGCCCCGATATCTTGTGCCACCACGTGGTGCGAAGCTCGTCGGAATTGCGCCCAGCATCGTCGTAACGCGCGATGGAGTCGGTCAGCTCGGTGAAGCTCTTGGTTTCCGGATCGACGCGCGCCAGCTCGATCTGCTGCGGAGTGACTCCACGCCCCACTACAGTCGTAGCCAACAGCGAACTATTGGCCCCCTGGACTTCGAAACGCTCCGCCCTGTCGAGACGCCAGCCGGGATTGGCATAGACGGCGCGGGGCGCGGTCAGCTTTTCCATGATCATCCCGTCGGGGCTGCGGCGATAATAGGTAACGCCGCGCATCGTCATCGCCGGGCCTTCGCCGAACACCGTCGCCGCGGTCAGGATGTCGGGGCCATCGGTGACATAGACATTGGCGCGAACGCCCGTGTCGGGCGGTACGGGGCCGTACTCATTGGCCTGCCATGCCTTGAGCGTCGCCGTGGCGCGTGTCACCACGCGCTCGGTGAAGGCGAAGCTGGCGAGGCTGACCACGGCGGCGGCGAGGACCAGCGGCGCCAGTACCTGATGCGCCGAGAGGCCGGCGGCCTTCATCGCGATCACTTCGCTGTTCTGGTTGAGGGCCACCAGCGTGATAAGCGTCGCCAGCAGCACCGAATACGGCAGGAAGCGCGCGATCAGCTGGGGCACGCGCAGCGAGGCGTAGGTGAGGAGTTCCGCCTGGCCGTTGCCGGCAGCGGCGAGGATCTTCCCGCTCTCCGACAGCAGGTCCATCATCATCAGCACCAGCACCAGCATGACCAGTACCGCCAGGATGCGGACCACGAACATCTTCGCCAGGTAGGTCGTGAGCGTGCGCGAAGGCAGGAAATCGAGATGCATGGTGCTCAGGCGCCTATTCCGCCGGGGCAAGCTGCATGGCGCGGCTGCGACGGCGGCGCTTGAGCAACAGGCCGATGCGCTTGGCGAGCTTGGCCGCGAAGGTTTCGAGCGCGCCGATCGCCTGCCCGCCGGGCACGTGGGCGACACGCCAGTACATCCAGACGATAAGCGCCCCGAACAACGCAAACGGCACCCACAGCGCGAAGAACGGATCGAACCGCCCCAGGGCGGCAATGTCCTGCCCGTATTCGTTCACCTTGTGATAGCTCACCACCATCACGATCGACACGAACACGCCCAGCGCGCTGGTGGATCGCTTGGGCGGAATCGCCAGCGCCACGCCCAGCAGTGGCATCAGCGCCATCATTACCACCTCCACCAGCCGATAGTTGAAGCTCGCCTGGCTGGCGTCGCGCTCGCCTTCGGCATTTTGCACGCCCCAGCCCATGCGCAGAAGCTCGGGCAGGATATACTCGCGTTCCTTGCCCCCGCGCTCGCGGAACGCCTCGACCCGCGGCAGGTCGATGGGCAGGTCATGGCGGGCGAAGGTCAGCACCCTCGGCGCCGCACCCTCGCGCGTCGTATCCTGCACGATGGTGCCATCGACCAGCCGTAGGATAATCGTGTCGGGGCTGTCGCTGGTGGCGAGGAAAGTGCCCTCTCGTGCCGAGATCGAGAGAACCTGCCCGCTGCCGTCGGTCACGCGCGCAAAGATGCCCTGCAGCCGGCGCCCGTTGTCCTGGCTGTCTTCGATCCGCAGCGCCATCCGATCGGCCAGCGTCGTGAACTCGCCGACCTTGATCGAAGCGCCCAGCGCGCCCGATTTGAGCTGGTAGTCGAGCTGTTCGTAATAATAGCGCGCGACCGGCTGGACGTAGAACACGATCGCCAGATTGGCTGCCATCAGCACGCCGGTGATGATGTAGGGCACGCGGAGCAGCCGGCCATAGCTCCAGCCCACCGCACGCATCACGTCGAGCTCGCTCGAAGTGGCGAGCTTGCGGAAGGCTAGGAGCGTGCCGAGCAGCAACGCCAGTGGGATCGCCAGGCTGGCGTATTCGGGCATCAGCGCTGCCAGCATCTTGATCACGATGCTTGCCGGCCCACCCTGCACGGCCACGAAATTGAGCAGCCTCTGGAGCTTGTCGAGGATCAGCAGGCTGCTGGCCAACAGGAACACGCCCAGCATCGGCACGATCACCAGCCGGGCGATATAGCGGTCGATGGCGGGGAACAGCTGGGACACGGGTGGCGCTTCGGTTGCGGAGATCAGGCGGCCCTAGCGCGCATCGGCGCACAGGTCATGCGCTTATCGGGCCGTTAGGGTTGCGGCGGGCTCGGGGCATCCTCGGCGCCGGGGTTGCTCGGCAGCGGTTCGGGTCCGCCACTGACTTCCGGCTGCGGCAGGGACGGGCGGCGTTCTTCAGGCGTCTTCGGCGCGCCGGTTCCCGATGGCGTAGCGCGTGGGGCGGCGGGGGAGGTCGATTTGACCGTATCGAGCGGCAGCATGGCGTCGGAGGCCTCGCCGCCCAAGACCTCACCCGCGGCGCTCCGGCGTTCGGGGCCGGGCGCCTCGCCGCCATTGCCGCCGCAAGCGGGCAGGGCGGCGGCGAGAACGACAACGGTGGCAATCATGGCAGGACGCATTGTGAACCTTCCAGGGCGGCGAGGAAATCGGCTTGTCGCGCCAGCAATGCCGTATCGAAGGCATGGGGCGCAAGCGCCAAGCCCAGCTCGGCCAGGCTGGTGACGCCGAACTCCTCGATCCCGCAGGGCACGATGCCGCTGAAATGGCCGAGATCGGGCGCGATGTTGACCGAGAATCCGTGCATGGTGACCCAGCGCCGCACCCGAACACCGATCGCGCCGATCTTCGCCTCGCGTCCGCCCGGCCCGGCGGTCCAGATGCCCACCCGCCCTTCCGCGCGCCAAGCTTCCAGCCCCAGATCGGCGAGCGTCGCGATCACCCAGCCTTCGAGCGCATGGACGAAGCAACGCACATCGCGCCCGCGCTTGCCGAGGTCGAGCAGGACATAGCCGATGCGCTGACCCGGGCCATGATAGGTGTAACGCCCGCCGCGCCCGGCCTCGACCACTTCGAAGCGCGAGTCGATCAGTTCGGGAGCGGCGGCGCTGGTTCCTGCGGTGTAGACCGGCGGGTGCTCCAGCAACCAGATCAGCTCCGCAGCCGTGCCGGCGGCAATCGCAGCGTTGCGTTCTTCCATCGCCGCGAGCGCTTCACGGTAGGGAACGAGCGCGGTTTCGCTGCGGATTTCGACCGGTTCGGGCATCGGCGATTGCGTGGGGCGCACAGGGACGCTTATCAAGAGCGAACAGCGAAGGGAGCGCGAAACCGCCGATGAAACTCGATCTGAATGCAGCATGGGATCAGGCGGTGCGGCTGATCGCCGCCAACCGCGAGGTGATGCTCGTGCTGGGCGGCGTATTCTTCTTCCTGCCCTACGTGCTTTTCACCCTGCTGGTGCCGGTGCCCGATTTCGCCAGCGTCGCGGGCCCATCGGGCCAGAATGCCCCGGCGCTGATGGCGGCAATGAACGGCTTTGTCGCCGAGTACTGGTGGGCCCTGCTGCTGTTCGCGCTGGTGCTGTCGGCGGGCGCGATCGCGGTGATGGCGGTGATCGGCGATCCCTCGCGGCCCACGGTGGGCACGGCGGTGACCCGGGCCGGCGTCTATTTGCCCACGACCTTTGCAACGCAGGTCATCACCTCCTTCGCCACCACGCTTGTGATGGTCCTGGCGACGTTTCTCGGCGCGCTGACCGGGTCGGAGGGCGTCGCGGCGACGCTGTCGGTGTTCGCATTGCCGGTCATCATCTGGCTGATGACACGTTGGTCGCTGAGCGGCGCGGTGATCGCCATCGATCGCACCGCAAACCCTGTCGCGGCGCTGCGCCGCTCATGGCGCCTGACCGCGGGCAACGGGATGCGGCTAGTCGCCTTCTATGTGCTGCTGTTTGCGGCGTTCTTCGTGGTGTCGCAGGTGCTGAGCTTGGTGGTGCGGCTGATCGTCGCGCTGCCGAGCGCCGACATCGCCCGGGTGCTCGGCGCGCTGCTTTCGGGCTTGCTGTTCGCCGCGCTGATCCTGGTCGGCTACGCGGTGTTGGCCTCGATCCACCGTCAATTTGCGCGGGCCGAACGCACCCGTGAGGCGGACACGAGCGCGCCCGATCCGGCGCAATAGGTCAGCAGCGGTCAGGCCGCGCTCGGCAGCAACCGGTCCTGTGCGATCCGCTGCATTGCCTTCTGCAGCTTCTCGAAGGCGCGCACCTCG
>SXGU01378325.1_pt1 | contig 15781 bp, 15 predicted proteins | sample 3174531 | NCBI WGS metagenome assembly SXGU01 (sample SAMN11356863, study PRJNA531348) | freshwater metagenome | isolation source: freshwater sample F1-140 | place: China: Fuxian Lake, Yuxi | collected 2017-12-25
ACGGCTACACCCGTGAGTACCCGGTCGAGCGCTGGCACCGCGATGCGAAGATCCACACGATCTTCGAAGGGACCTCGGAGATCCAGCAGCTGGTGATCGCCCGTGCGATCTCCGGCATGCGGATCGAGTAGCACGCTACCGACCGTGCCGAGGTCGGCTATCGTTCGATAGCCATGGCTGCAACGCAACTCCCAGACCGCGCCCGAGTCGTCATCGTCGGGGGTGGCGTCATCGGCAGCAGCATCGCCTATCACCTCGCGCACCTCGGGTGGACCGACGTGGTGCTGCTCGAGCGGCATTCGCTGACGGCGGGCACCACGTGGCACGCGGCCGGGCTCATCACCTCGGCCGGCATGACCGACGAGACGTCGCTGTTCATGGCGCGCTACTCGCGCGACCTGTACGCCCGACTCGAGGCCGAGACCGGACACTCGACGGGCTTTCGCGAGATCGGGCACATCCTCCTGGCCAGCACACCTCGCCGTGTCGAGGCGCTCCGCCGGGCCGGCGCATGGCAGCACGGCTTCGGTGTGCCGGAGCGCGAGATCTCGCCACGCGAGGTCGCCGACATGTGGCCGTTGCTCCGCACCGACGACCTGCTGGCGGGCTTCTACGTGCCCGACGAAGGTCGTGCCGATCCGGTGGGGTGTGCGGTGTCCATGGCCAAGGGCGCCCGTCAGTTGGGTGCCACCGTCGTGGAGGGCGTGTCGGTCATCGGCGTCGAGCAGCATCGCGGACACGTGACCGCCGTGCTCACCGATGCGGGCCGCATCGAGACGGAGATCGTGGTGAACGCGGGTGGCATGTGGGCGGGCACCCTCGCCGCGCAGTCGGGAGTGCACGTGCCGCTGCAGGCGGCCGAGCACTACTACCTCCTCACCGGCCCGGTGCCCGGCATGGACCCCGACCTTGCCGTGGTGGAGGACCCCGACCGCTACGGCTACTACCGGCCCGAGGGCGATGGCATGCTCGTCGGCCTGTTCGAGCCGGTCGGAAAGCCCTGGCACCTCGGCGGGGTGCCGCACGACGTCGCGTTCGGCACCATCGACCCCGACTGGGATCGCATGGCCGAGTTCCTGGCGCCGGCGATGGACCGCATCCCGTCGCTCGCCGAGTGCGGCGTGCGGCTGTTCTTCTGCGGTCCCGAGTCGTTCACCTCCGACGTGCACCCGCTGCTCGGCCCAGCGCCCGAACTCGACGGCTATTGGGTGGCGGCGGGCATGAACTCGCTGGGCATCCTGCTCGGGGGCGGCGTGGGGCACCTGATGGCGCACTGGATCGTCGACGGGGTACCGCCGCTCGACGTCACCAGCTACGCGGTCGGACGGGTGGCCACCCACGAGACCAGTCGCAAGTTCCGTTCGGAGCGAACGCCCGAGCAACTCGGGGTGCTGTTCGGCGACGGCGTGTGGCCGAACTGGAAGCCCACCACCGCGCGCAACGTGCGCCGTTCGGTGCTGCACGACCGCCACGTTGCGGCCGGCGCCCACTTCGGCGCCTCGGTCGGATGGGAGTACCCCGAATGGTTCGCCGAGCCCGGCGAGCACCCGCGCACCGTGCTCGACTTCGTGCGTCAGGAGTCGCACCCACTGGTCGCTCGCGAGCATCACGCCGTACGTGAGGCGGTCGGCGTGCTCGACATGAGCCTGATGGCCAAGCTGATGGTGCAGGGTCCACACGCCGGTGCGGTGTTGAACCGCCTCTCGGCCAACGACGTCGACCGGGAGACGGGCAGGCTCGTCTACACGCAGTGGCTCGACCCGCGCGGTGGCATCGTCGCCGACGTCACGGTGTCGAAGTTGGCCGACGAGCGGTTCCTCGTCATCAGCAGCGACATCACGCATCGAGAGATCGAGCCACGCATCCGACGCGAGACACGCGCCGACGAAGTGGTCGTCGTCACCGATGTCACCTCTGCCACCACCTTGCTCTCGGTGCAGGGCCCGGCGTCGCGTGAGTTGCTCGGCCGACTCACCGATGCCGACCTGTCGAACGCCGCCTTCCCGTACCTCACCGCGCAGCAGATCCACGTCGGCTACGCCCCGGTGCTCGCGGGCAGGGTGACGTACGTGGGCGAACTCGGGTACGAACTGCACGTGCCCACCGAGCATGCCGCTGGACTGTACGACCTGTTGTTCGAGACAGGACGAGACCTCGGCATTCGCCCGGTGGGTCTCGGCGCGATGGCCAGCCTGCGGTTGGAGAAGGGCTACCGCGACATGGGGGTCGACATCGACACCACCGACACGGTGCTCGAGGCGGGCCTCGGATTCGCGGTCGCTTGGGACAAGCCGGGCGGCTTCATCGGCCGCGACGCGATGCTCGCGGCGAAGGCAGCGGGCGCGCCGGCCGATCGCATCGTCGGGCTGTTCGTCGACGACCCCGACGCCGATCTGTTCGGTGGCGAGCCGGTGTTGCTCGACGGCCGCTGGGTGGGCTACGTCCGCGCGGCCGCGTTCGGCCACACGCTCGGCGGTCCGGTGGCGCTCGCGCAGGTGCACTGCGACGGCGGCGTCACCGGTGCGTGGTTGGCAGCCGGTGCCTTCGAGGTGCACACACCGGCGCGTGGCCTGCCCGCGCAGGTGCAACTCGCACCGTTCTACGACCCGCAGCGGCTGCGCATCCTCGCCGACTGAGGGTCAGCGACCGAGACGTCGGGCTGCGCTGCGGACCTGCGTGAGACGCGAGGGCGTGCGCAACAGGCCGCGCAGCACGAATCCGGCGGCGAGGTCGGGCTCGTCGACGGCATGGGCGGCCGAGCGGTCGGCCGCCCCGCGAATGGTCTCGAGCACGATGGCATCGACGACCTGACAGGCGAACGACACGTCGAGGTCGAGGAACTCACCCGACTCGACGCCGCGCTCGATGATGGAGCGGAGCAGTGTCGAGTAGCGGGTGTTCATCGCCCGCCCCTGCTCGAACTCGGGCAGGTCGAGAATCTCGTCGAGATAGAGGGCGCGGAGGTCGAACGGTGTGCTGCGGACGTATCGCACTTCCCACTCGAGGTAGCGATACAGCTCGACGGCAGGTCCTCCACCGTCGTCGGCCAGCCGTTCCAGCGCCTCGATACCGGCCGTCAGGTCGCGACGGAGCAACTCCTCGGCGATCTCCTGCTTGGACGCGAAGTGCTTGTACAACGACGGTTGGCGTACGCCCACCGCGGCTGCGATGGCCTGGGTGCTCGTGCCGCGATACCCCCTCGCAGCGAACAGCCGAGAGGACTGGAGCAGGATCAACTCACGCGTCGGCCACGTGGTCGTCGACTGCTCGGTGGTCACGAGGCGAGTGTAGGGAGCCGGGTGTTCGGCAACGCCGTTCATCGACCGGCGACGCAGTGCACGCCGAGCGCCCGAAGGGTCAGTCGCGGTCGGCGCCCCGGCCGGTCAGGTGCTCGAGCGCGTACGACGCCATGTCGTTGCCGGCAGTCCAGGTGGCCGCACCGATCAGGGTGCCGAGGGTGATCGAGGCCACCGTCACCGCGGTCTCGCCGAAGTCGCTGGCCACGATGCTGGTGACGCCCACGGCCTGGGTGACGCCGATCAGCCCGGTCGCACCCGGCACCAACATCCAGAACGCCGGTAGGAACAGCGTCATCCGCGGCGGGCCGTCGGGGCGGCCCGACAACCACAGGATCAGCGGGGTCATCACCACTGCGCCGAAGAAGCCCGACAGTTCTGGCGCGACGAGCGCGGCGCCGCCGGTCTGGCCCGCGAACGCTGCGGCGCAGACCACGAAGATCCAGCCGACGGTGCGCCGCGGCGCGCAGTTGTGCAGGTAGTGGCCGAGGGTCAGTACCACCAGACCCAACAGCGGCGTGAGCCAGCCGAACGACTCGATCGGGTTGTCGATCAGCTCTGACTGCGGCACGTCGACCACCTGCGCGGCGGCCACGATGCCGAACGCGAGGAGCAGCAACTGCACCACGCCTTCGACGAGGCGGCTCGCGCCGCTCACGGTGTCGCCGGCCGCGAGCTCCATCGTGCCGATGGTGAGAGCGGCGCCGGGCAGGAACAGCACGAGTGGGGGGATGAGCATGCGGATGGGGTTCTCGGCGTCGTAGTGCGCGGCGAACGTGAACACGGCGATGCTCACGCCGAACGTGGCCACGACGGGCAGCACCACCTGGAACTGCGGCAGGTCCACCACGCGCAACGCCCCCACCACGAGACCGAGCGCGAACGCGAGACCGACACCGGCCGGGGTGGGCTGCAGGAGGAGCGAGAAGCCGGTGGACAGCACGCCCATGCCGAACACCCGCACGAGCTTCGGCATCGGTGGCCGCGCTCGCCGGATGTCCCGGAGTCGACGCAGGCCATCGTCGGCGGTGACCCTGCCGCGTACGGCGTCCTTCGTCAGGTCGTCGAGCAGCGTGATCTGGTCGAGCCGCATACCGTTGCGGCGGAACGAGGTCATCCGGTTGCGGTTGCCGGTGGCGCCGCGGGCCTGCAGCAACACGACGGTGGGCAGCACCACGACCGACGAGTCGTCGATGCCGAGTTCGACCGCTGCGAGCACCAGGGTCTGGTGCACCTCGTCGACCGCGGTGCCGGCCTGGATGAGCGCCGCGCCGAGTTGGACCAGGAAGTCCATGGCTTGCGCCTGCTGCCGGCTCGGGTCGGTCGGCTCGTCGGTCGTTCGGGTGTCGTCCATGTCGGCGTTCGGATCAGTAGGCGAGGTAGTAGGTGAGCAGGTCGCTGCGCATCGGAGGGAACAGCACTTCCATCAGATCGCGGATGCGGTTGAGGCGCACATCGCCGTGGCGCGCCTCCAGACCGGCGGCGCCGAAGGGCCCCAGCAGCAACGGCGCCAACTGGTCGGGGGGTACGCCGGCGCCACCCTTCACGCCCGGTGTCTGCTCCGGCCCGCCTGCTTCGACCGACGACATGCCATCGCTGTCGATGGTGAACCGCACATGGCTGCGCCACGACGACAGCAGCACCTCGTGACGGCCGCCGAGGCCCGCCTCGCGGAAGCGCTGCACCAGCACGGGGCGGAGGTGCTCGAGCAGCGGCGCCACGGCGTCGACGCGCGAGTAGAACCACTCGCGAGTGCGGTCGGGCATCGGCGTCGGGGTGGCGATGTCGTCCAGGATGCCGTCGAGCGCGGTGCTGGGGCGTTCGATGACCGTCGCCTCGCCCTGTGCGGCCGCCGTGGCGAGGATGGCCCGGATGCCTGCCGCGTCCCCGGCGATCTCGCCCACCACCGTGTCCTCTTCAGGTGGTGTGCTGCGCGCGGTGGCGATGATGCGACCGTCGCGTTCGGCCACCAGTTGCACCGACCCGGCGCGTCGCACCACCCACCGCCAACAACCGGGGGAGTGCGGCATGCGCACGTCGGCGCCGGCCTGTGCGATGTCCTGCAGGGCGGCCATCGCCGGGATGTCGGCCTCGGTGGCGGGTCGTACGGCGATCGTGGCCTCGGCCACCGGGATGGTGTGCAGTTCGCGCGTGAGCGGGATGGGCATCGTGTACGAGTACCCGAACTGTCGATAGAAGAACGGGATGCCGATCATCACCTGCAGCAGATCGCCGCGCGCCGTCGACCGACGATGGGCTTCGTCCATGAGCGCACGAACCAGACCGCGACGTTCGTAGGCCTGATCGGTGGCCACCATCTCCACCTGGCCGGCCGGTGTGGGCACACCACCGATCACCACGGTCTCGCGCAGCAGCGTCGCGGTGCTCACGATGCGATCGCCGTCGGCCACCACCATGACCGAGTCGAGACCTTCGTGCGGGTCACGCGCGACGAGCAGCAGGTCCTCGGCATCGGCCGGGTCACCGCGTTCGGCGAGCAACGCGCAGACCTGCTCGAGGTCGCGTTCCTCTGCAGTCCGCAGCGTCAGACCTCCGGTCAACTCCATGCCCCGACCCTAGGTCGGCTCGAGCGCCTTGCTCTCGTCATCCCTCACCGGACGATTTCCCGGTAGGGGCATGACACGAATGGTGGGCTGGGTGAAAACTGGAGGGGGTGGCGCGGCTTAGTGTTCGCCCATGACCGACCCGAACCACACCGGCATCACCGCGCATCTCGGCATCCGATTCGCCACGGCCGAGCGTTTCGAGGCACCCGTCCTGGTGCCGTACGACCCCGCCGCCACACTGGGCGAGGCGGGCCCGATGGCGCCGCAGGTGCCCGGGATGATGGAGCAGATGCTCGGTGTCGATGCGTCGCACATGAGTGAGGACTGCCTGTTCCTCAACGTGTTCGCCCCGGCCGACGCGACGCCCGAGTCGAAGTTGCCGGTGCTGTTCTGGATCCACGGCGGCGCGTTCCTCAACGGCGCCGGGTCAGTGGCGTGGTACGAGGGCAGCCGCCTCGCCGCCCGCGGCCACGTCGTGGTCACCATCAACTACCGGCTCGATGCGCTCGGCTTCCTCGGCGCGGGCAACTGGGGCACGCTCGACCAGATCTGCGCGCTGCAGTGGGTGCACGACCACATCGGCGCATTCGGCGGCGATGCCGGCAACGTCACCATCTTCGGCGAGTCTGCCGGCGGCTCCGCCGTGGTGAGTCTGATGGCGGCACCCGATGCTGCCGGGCTGTTCCACCGTGCGTGGGCGATGAGCCCGTCGATCCGTCAACTGCGCACGCTCGAACAGGCAGAGGTGTGGGCGGCGGCGTTCCAGCAACACGCCGGTGTGGCCACGCTCGACGAGGCCCGTGCGCTGACCGTGGAGCAGTTGATGGCCGCCCAGGCCGCCACGCTGGTGATGCCGAACACCGAGTACGAGATGTTCACTCCCGCTGCGGGTGGGTTCGCCCTGCCCGACGACATCGTGGGTGCGGCGGCGGCGAACCCCGTGCCGCTGTCGATCGGCACCAACCGCGACGAGAACCTGCTGTTCCTCGCGTTCGATCCGCGCTACTCCTCGGCAACGGCCGAGCAGTGGGCCGAGCACGCCGCGTTGCAGTTCGGCGATCGTGCCACCGAGGCGATGGCTGCCTACGCGGCCGCCCGGCCCGGGGCGAGCCCGCTCGGTCTCATCGCGGCAGCCCAGACCGATCACGTGTTCCGCATCCCGGCCCAGCGGCTGGGCGAGGCGCGGTCGCGTCTGGGCAACGACACGTGGATGTACTGGTTCACCTGGGCATCGCCGGCGTTCGGTGGCATCCTCGGCTCTGCCCACGCGCTCGACATCCCGTTCGCGTTCGACAACCTCGACGCTCAGGGCATCGAGATGTTGCTCGGCGACGGCGCCGACCGCCAGGCCATCGCCACCCGGTTCGCCGACGAGATCAGCAGCTTCTCGGCCAAGGGCGCTCCGTCGTGGGCGCCGTTCGATCTCGTGCAGCGGGCCACGCTGCGCATCGACGCGACGATCGAACTGCTGCACGACCCCGAGGCCGACCTGCGCCGGCTGTTCGCCTGAGCGACTTCGGACAACTGCACATGCGTGCCGTCATCGCCGAAGCCGGATCGGTGAGCGTGGTCGAGGTGGCCGCGCCGCCCGAGAGCGACCGCCTCGTCCGCGTCGCCGAGGCCGGCATCTGCGGCAGCGACCTGCACATGGTGGCGGCCGGCATGGCGCGCGTGGCGATGGGGCACGAGTTCGGCGGGTACCTCGCCGACGGTCGGCTGGCGGCGGTGCGTCCCACGGGCGAGTGCGGCGCGTGCGAATCGTGTCGTCGCGGATTCATGAGCGCCTGCCGCGACGGTTGGGGCACCGCACACGGCATCGCCATCGACGGTGGTCTCGCCGACATGGTGGAGGTCGATCCGGCACGCGTGTTCCCGATGGCGTCGTCGGCACGACCGAAGGACGCCGCGCTCGTCGAGCCGCTGGCCATCTCGTGGCACGGGGTGCGTCGCGCCGCGCCCCCAACGGGCAGTCGTGCACTCGTGGTCGGCGCCGGTTCGATCGGCCTGCTGTCCATCGTGGCGTTGCAGGCATGGGGCGTCGAGGTCGACATCGTCAGCCGTCATCCGCACCAGTCGGCGGCCGCCGAAGCGCTGGGGGCCCGCGTGGTCGACTCGCCGAAGGGTTGGACCTACGACACCACGCTCGACGCGGAGTGCACGCAACAGACCTTCGACCAGTGCGTCAGTGCGGCGGTGCCGGGTGGCACCGTGCTGGAGTTCGGCATGTTCTGGACACCCGTGCAGTTGTCGAACGCGCTGATGTTCAAGGAGGTCACCATCGTGCCCACGATGGGGTACTCGCACGCCACCGACCACGACGACTTCCGCGAGGCCGCCGATCACCTCGGCGCGCACCCCGAGGTGGCCGACCAACTGGTCACCCACACGTTCGCGCTCGACGACGCGGTGGAGGCGTTCCGAGTGGCCGCCGATCGGGCGAGCGGCGCGATCAAGGTGCACCTGGTGCCGTGAACGAACTGCCCGTCGTCGACATCGCGGCACTCCTGTCGGACGAAGCGCGACCGGCATGGGCGGCGGTCGACGCGGCCGTCGGCGCCGCCATCGAGACGTGCGGCGGGTTCGTCGTGAGTGGCTATCCGCAGGCCGAGATGGTGGACCAGTGGGCGCGCACGGCACTGCGCTTCTACGACCTGCCCGACGATCGCAAGCACGCCGTGTCGACCCGCGTGTGGGCTCCTGATGCCCCGAACGTGTACCGGGGCTACCGCTCGTCGCTGCGACCTGGCGAGTGGGCGTACAACGAGATGTTCGACATCGGCCCGACCCGCCCCTTCCCGGCACCCGACGTGCCGGGCATGCACGTGTTCGCCGAGGAGAACGTGTGGCCGGAACCCGAACCCTGCGACGGCTGGCGTGAGGCCATGGAGTCGTACTACGCGCTGATGCAACGCATCGGCATGGCCGTGATGCTGTCGGCCGGACGCTGGGCCGGGTTCGACGACGACGATCTGCGGCGCCGGTTCCGTGAGGGCAACTCCACGTTGCGGTTGCTGAACTATCCGGTCAAGCCCGCCGACTGGCCGGTCGACTCCAACGCGACGTACGTCGACGGGAGGGCCATCGCCGCCGTTCGTCACACCGACGTGGCGGGCGTGTCGCTGCTGTGGCAGCGCGAAGGCGGCCTGCAGGCGGAGGGGCCCGACGGCACCTGGCGCGACGTGCCGTTGGTGCCCAACGCCATCTCGGTGCACCTCGGCACAGTGCTCGAGGTGATGACCGGCGGTCGGGTGCGCGCCACACCGCACCGCGTGATCGACGGCGGCACGCACCGCCAGTCGATCGGCTTCTTCGTGGAACCCGGGCTGGCCGCGAGCGTGGGCCCCATCGCCGGTGACGACGGTACCGACGACGTGCGCCACAGCTACGGGTGGCACCTCCAGCAACGGTTCTCGACGATGCGCGGTTACCAGCAGTTGGTGCCGCCACCGTCGTTGCCCTGAGGCCGGTCAGGCCGACGGCTCGCGGGGCAGCCCGAGGATCTTCTCGCCGATGATGTTGCGTTGAATCTCGTCGGTGCCGCCGGCGATGGACTGCGCCACGGTGCTCACCAGCACCTCGGCGACCAGCTCGTCGTGCGGTCGTCCGCCGTCGCGCAGCATCCCGCCCGCACCGGCGATCGAGGTGTGCACCGATGCCGAGCGGCGGGCGACCTCCGAGGCGGCGAGCTTGCCGATCGAGCCCTCGGCCCCGGGCGGACGCCCCAACGCACGGGCAGCCCGAGCGCGAGCGGCGGTCCACTCGTTGGCGCGCACGAACGAGAGCAGCCGGGCGATCTCCTGGCGCACCACCGGGTCGGTGGCTCGCCCGAGCGCTTGCGCTCGTGGCACCACCAGGTCGGCGCGCCCGGCGCGCTGGGGGTACCAGACGTAGGTGGCGAAGTGGTCGTCGGCCTCCGCCTGCGCCTCCCGCGTGGCTCGGCCGGGCGTCACCCCGGCTCGGCCGAGTGTGGGGCGACGCATCGTGGCGAACGAACGCTCGTGGCTCAGGGTGGTGCGGGCGATGCGCCACCCGTCGTGCAGTTCGCCCACCAGGTTGCCGACGGGGATGCGCGCGTCGGTGAGGAACACCTCGTTGAAGCTCGCATGCCGGTTCATCTGCACGATCGGCCGCACCTCCACGCCGGGCTGGCGCATCGGGAGCACGAAGTACGAGATGCCGTGGTGCTTCGCCGCCGAGCGGTCGGTGCGTGCCAGCAGGATGGCGAAGTCGGCGTGGTGCGCGCTGGTGTTCCACACCTTCTGCCCGTTCACCACCCACTCGTTGCCGTCGAGTTCGGCGTGCGCCGACAGCGAGGCGAGGTCGCTGCCCGCGCCGGGCTCGCTGAACAGCTGGCACCAGGTGAACTCACCGGTGAGGGTGGGGCGGATGAACCGGTCGTTCAGGTCGTCGCTGCCGTGCTCGATGAGCGTCGGCGCGGCGAGGGTCATGCCCGAGCCGAGTGGGTTGCCCACGGCGCCGACTCGGCGCAGTTCGTCGGCCACCACCTGGTCGGCCCATGCCGGCAGGTCGCGCCCGAACCATCGCGTCGGCCAGCTGGGCACGGCCCAGCCGGAGTCGACGAGCCGCGCGCGCCATTCGGTGAGCGGCAGGTGGTCGTCCCAGTTGACCTCCAGCCACTCGGCGACCTCGCGTGCGACCTGCTCCTTCACCGAACCGATCGACCGATCAGAGGAATGTCGCGAACTGGTCGAGCGGCATGCGTTCGGTGCGCAGCGTGTTGATGGGTGCATCCGGGTCGGGGTGTCCCACGGCGATGCCGCAGAACAGCATCTCGTGCTCGGGTGCGCCCACGAACGCGCTGACCGCCTTGTGGCGGACGCTCCAGTACTCCTGCGCGCAGGTACCGAGCCCGCGCTCGACGGCCAACAGCATGAACGTCTGCAGGTACATCCCGAGGTCGCTCCACTGCGGCGGGCCCATCTGCCGGTCGACGTAGCAGAACAGTGCCGCGGGTGCGCCGAAGAAGTCGTTGTTGTGGGCGAACTGACGACGGCGACCGTCCTTGTCCTCGCGCTCGATGCCCAACGTGGCGTACATCATCTCGCCGCACACGAAGCGGTTGGTGCGGTACGGCTCGGTGAGTCCCTTGGGGTAGATCTCGTACTCGGGCTCGTCGATCGGCGGCTGCGTGGCCAGGAACTCGCGCAGCCGCTGCATCGACTCGCCGTTCACGCCGTAGATGCGCCACGGTTGCACATTGCCGCCGCTGGGTGCCCGAGCCGCGTCGTTCACCAGACCCTGCAGCAGGTCGTCGGCCACGGGTTCGGCGGTGAACTGGCGGACGGACATGCGCGTGTTGACGGCGTCGATGACGTTCATGCGGCGAGGGTAACGAGTCCGGTCGTCACGAGCGGTACCGTCCTGCCCGTGCGCATCGTGAGCCTGCTGCCCTCCACCACCGAGATCGTGTTCCAGCTCGGCTTGGCCGACCAGTTGCTCGGCGTGACGTTCGAATGCAACTTCCCGCCCGAGGCGCGCCAGGGGCGCGAGATCGTGGTGGGCGGCATCGACACCCACCACCTCACCCCGCTCGAGATCGACGAACTGGTGCGAGCGAAGGTGGCCGCGGGGGAGGATCTCTACTCGCTCGACGAGGCCGCGTTGCAGCGGTGCGACCCCGACCTCATCCTCAGTCAGGACCTGTGCCGCGTGTGCGCCGTGTCGAGCGGCAACGTCGACGAGGCCGTGGCGAAGCTGCAGTGTCACGCTGCGGTGTTGCAGATCGACCCGCAGACCATCGACGAGGTCATCGAGTCGGTGCGCACCGTGGCCGACGCGGCGGGTGTGCCCGAGCGTGGCGCTGCGCTGGTCGACGACCTCCGTCGTCGGCTGCGCGTGCTCCGCGAGCGTGTGGACGCAGCGGTTGGTGCCACGCCGCGGCCCACCGTGTTCGTGCTGGAGTGGATCGACCCGCCGTTCGTGGGTGGCCACTGGGTGCCCGACATCGTGACGGCTGCCGGCGGTGTGCCGTTGCTCGGCATGCCGGGCCAGCGGTCGGTGCCGAGCACGTGGGAGGCCATTGCGGCCGCCGATCCCGACCACGTCATCGTGTCGCCGTGCGGCTACTCGCTCGACGGGGCGGTGCAGCAGGCACTCGACGTGCTGCCGCGTCTCCCGGATCGTGCCGCAGTGTGGGCGGTCGACGCCGACGCCGTGATGGTGCGGCCAGGGCCGCGGGTGGTGGACGGCGCCGAGGCGGTGGCCACTGCGTTGTTCGGCAGTGGTGTCACCGGCCTCGACGCCGACACCGTCATTCGTCGCGTGCGCTGACGCGAGGCGGGATCATCCGCCCAGTTCGGCCAGATCGATCTCGCAGTCGGCGAAGATCTGGAAGATGTCGCCCACGCTCTCGAACGGGTCGACACTGTCGTCGCCGGTCACGCTGGCCACGAACGCCTGACGGAACTCGTCGCTCTCCGACATCTTGTCGCCGAGGCACTCCGCCTTCTCGCTGGGCAGCGAGACGTCCGGGTCCTGTGCCATGCCCGCTGCGATGAGCTTGCCGAAGTCGAAGCACTTGCCGTCGAAGAACAACGACACGAGCGCGTCGGTCTTCTCCTTCGGCAGTTCGCCGAACACCACGTTGCCGTCGCCGCCGAGATCGGCCGGGGTGATGCCGGCCTCCTTCAGCGTGTCGACACCCACGGCCTTCACCATGCCCTCAGCGAGACACTGTCCTTCGTCGTCGCTGAACGGCGCGGTCTCGTCCGCCTTCAGCGAGGTCATCATCGCGTCGACGTACTCCTGCTCCTCGGCGCTCAGGTCGCCGGCACTGCCGCCGCCGCTGTCGTCGCCGCACGCAACGAGACCCAGCATCGCCAGGCCGGTGAGCACGACTGCTGCCTTCTTGAATCCCACGGTTCCTCCCCGTCGGTCGTGGCGGTGATCCGCCAGTTCACGCTGTGCGGCGATGTTGCCGCGTCGCAGAAGGAAGTATCGGCCGATCGGAGGGTGGGGATGAGGGATTCCGGTGTGCTCAGACGTCGACGAGCTCGATGGTGACGTCGACCATGCCGCCCTCCACCAGGCCCTCTGCCTTCCGCACCGCCGCCTTCACCGGAAGGATGTAGCTCTCCTCGCTGGTCGCGGGGAACAACGACGTGCTCCACGTGCTGCCGCCGACGGTGACCTTCACCTTCACCGAACCGAACCCGCGCTGCACGTGTGCGGTGCGCTCGTCGATCTCGTCGGCCTGCTCGAAGGGCAGGGTCACGAAGTGCCAGGGGCTCTCGCCCTTCCATCGCCACAGCGGTGCGGAGAAGCGGTACGTCACACCGAGAGTTTCGCGCTACTTGCGCAGCAGCGCGTCGAGCCGACGTGCCGCGAGGGTGAGCGCCACGAGCGCGACCGCGGTGAGCACCGCCACGTGACCGAGCATCGATGCGGTCCACACTCCCTCGTTGGCGGCGCGTACCAGCGCGACGCCGTGGTACAGCGGCGACAGCTGCACCACCCACGCCCACGAGCCGTAGGCGCTGATGGGGAAGAACGTGGCCGAGAAGAGGAACAGCGGCATCGTGAGCGTGGTGACCATGTCCATGTCGGACCAGCCGCGCATGAACGTGGTGCCGAGGAACCCGAGTGCGGCGAAGGTGAGGCCGATGAGCGCGCACGCGGGCAAGGCCATCAGCGACCACCACGAGTTCGTCAGCCCGAGCGCAGCCATCACCACCAGGAAGCTGATCGCGTACAACTGCCCGCGGATGAGCGCCCAGCCGATCTCGCCGGTGGCCACGTCGGCCGGGCTCATCGGGGTGGCCAACGCAGCGTCGTAGATGCGCGAGTACTTCAGCCGGTGCAGCACGTTGCCCGTGGAATCGAAGATCGCGCCGTTCATCGCGCTCGAGGCCATCAGCGCCGGTGCCACGAACGCGTCGTACGGCACCTCCCTGCCGCCGACGCTGACCGTGCCGACCAGGTCGCCCAGGCCGGCGCGCATGCTGAGCAGATAGAAGAGCGGTTCGAAGAAGCCGCTCACCACGATGAGCCACTGGCGCCGATATGCCACGATGTGCCGCTCGATCATGCGGTGCGGGCGCCGTACCACCATGGCGGGCGGGATGATGCGCAACAGGCCGGCGCTCACGGGTACAGCTTCCTGCGCAGCCGCCGCACCGACACGACGATGCCCACTGCGATCCAGAGGCACACGTACGCGAGGTGGCCCGCGGTGGCGAGCCAGTCGATGTTGCCGGTGGTGAAGCCTCGAGCCACCACCACGCCGTGCCACAGCGGTGGGATCTTCGCCAGCCACTGCACCACCACGGGCAACTGGGTGATCGGGTAGAACGCGCCGCCGAACAGGAACAGCGGGATGATGAAGAACCGCTGCAGTGCGGCGAATCCGCCGTCCATCTCCGCGTTGATGCTGAAGGCCATGATCGGCATCGCGAACGCCATGCCCACCAGCGCCGCCACGACCACCGTGGGCACCAGCCCCCAGCTGCGCGTCTCGGGGAACAACGCGAGCGCCGCCGACACGGCTGCGGCGGCCGTGGCGCCGCGCACCGCCATCCACAACCCGTGGCCGAGCACGATGTCGGTGGCGGTGAGTGGCGTGGTGGCGATGCCGTGGTAGCCGCGCTGCCACTTCAGGCCGCCCATCACCGGCCACATGCTCTCGGCCGCGCACAGCGCCATGGCCGTGGTGACGAGCAGGCCGGGCGCCACGTACGCCACGTACGACACCCCGCCGAGCGTGTCGCTCGACGAGGTGTTGGCATCGACCAACGAGCCGACCCCCACGCCGAGACCGAGCAGGTAGAGCATCGGCTGCAGGAAGCTGGACAGCACGTTCATCCGCCAGAAGCGGCGGTAGATGAGCAGGTGCCATTCGGCCACACGCAGCGGCCCGATCAGGGATCGAGGGGCGAGGGTGGCCATGCTCAGTCGACCAGGCTCCGGCCGGTGAGCAGCAGGAAGACGTCCTCGAGGCTCGCCCGGCGAACGAGAGCGCTCTCGGGGCGCGCGCCGCGATCGTGCGCCTGCACGAGAGCTGCCTCGCCGTCGTTCGCATACACGAGCACGCGGTCGGGCAACACCTCCTGGCGTTCGCCGATGCCGGCCAGCGCCGCGGTCTGCTGGTCGTTCGTGCCGGCGGCGAACCGCAGCTCGAGCACCTCGCGCGTCGCGTACTGCTCGATCAGCGAGCGTGGGGACCCCTCGGCCACGATCCGCCCCTGGTCCATCACCACCAGGCGGTCGCACAACTGCTCGGCCTCGTCCATGTAGTGGGTGGTGAGCACCAGGGTGACGCCCTGCTGCTTCAAGCGGTACAGGCGGTCCCACAGCACGTGCCGGGCCGGCGGATCGAGGCCGGTGGTGGGTTCGTCGAGCAGCAGCAGCTCGGGTTCGTTGATGAGTGACCGGGCGATGGAGAGCCGGCGCTTCATGCCGCCGCTGAGGTTGTCGACGATGCTGTCGGCACGCTCGGAGAGCTGGGCGAACTCGAGCAACTCCTTCGTGCGGCGCTTGCTCTCGGCGCGGGAGAGGTCGAAGAAGCGCCCGTACAACCACAGGTTCTCCTGCACCGACAACTCGGTGTCGAGCGTGTCGAGCTGCGGCACCACGCCGATGCGCGCCCGGATGGCGGCGCCATGCGTGGCGGCGTCGAGTCCGAACATGTGCAGGCTGCCCTCGCTGGGCGCGGAGACGCACGCGATCATGCGCATCGTGCTGCTCTTGCCGGCGCCGTTGGGGCCGAGGAAGCCGAACGCCTCGCCGGGCTGCACCTGCACGTCGATGCCGTTCACCGCGGTGAAGTCGCCGAAGCGTTTCACGAGTCGGTGCGCGTCGAGCAGGGGTGCCGTCATGCTGCCGAACCTACTGTTCGGTCGCCGTCGCGACCGAACGAGTTGGCGCGGTCAGGGTGCGGGCGGCGGGGGCGGCGGGGGAGGA
>SXGU01043206.1_pt1 | contig 15779 bp, 13 predicted proteins | sample 3174531 | NCBI WGS metagenome assembly SXGU01 (sample SAMN11356863, study PRJNA531348) | freshwater metagenome | isolation source: freshwater sample F1-140 | place: China: Fuxian Lake, Yuxi | collected 2017-12-25
AAACGAACCTGCGCCAATGATAGTATGCTTCTTGCATGCGAAAGTAGGTCACTGCCAAGCTATTTATACAGACTGCCCTGGTGCGGTCGGCTAAACCCCCTCTATGAAAATAGCGGGGGTTTTTAGTTTTAGGGCAGGGTGTGCACCTTGAAAGCTAGGCAATGAATTGCAGTGAGTTGTTCCAATTCATTGAATTCATTGGTATAATGAACATAGAATTTTTCGATGGGCTTTGTGCCCATTTTTTGTTTCTGCAACTTATGTGCATGTATTTTAAGTCACGTATTTTAAGTTTAGTGGCGATTTAAGGGTTTTAAAATGCAAGATTTGCCTACATTGATAACGACTGCGGTTGAGCAACTGGGCTTCGAATTGGTCGATTTGGAGATGTCCAATCGCGGCAAACTATTGCGCGTTTTCATTGATAAGCTGCATCCAGTCGATATAAAAGACAGCGTCAACATTGATGATTGCAGCTTGGTTAGCAACCAATTGGGTAACCTATTGGCGGTTGAAAACGACATCGATTACGATAGATTGGAAGTGTCGTCACCGGGCATGGACCGGGTGTTAAAGACCGAAGCCAATTTTATGCGCTTCGTCGGCGAGCGCGCTACGGTAAAACTGCGTGTGGCCTTAACTGAAGTGCACGTGAATGCAAAAGACAACAAAGAACAAACGGTTAGTAAAAAGAATTTTTTAGGCATACTGCGTGGCGTAGAAGCAGGCCAATTGCTGCTGGAGTGCGATGGTGTGATGCAAAAAATCGCGATCAGCAACATCGAAAAATCGCGTTTGAGTCCGGTTTTTTAATGCTGAAGAGCAGTGCCACAGTGGCCTATAAGTAAGAAATATTTAATTTAATAAATGCAGTTTAGTCTGCAAATTGACAGTCGGAGGGCAACATGAGTCGTGAAATTTTATTATTGGTTGATGCATTAGCGCATGAAAAAAACGTCACAAAAGAAGTGATTTTTATCGCGCTTGAACTGGCGTTGGCTTCTGCTACCAAGAAAAAACACCATGATGACGCCGATGTGCGCGTGCAAATTGACAGGGAAACCGGTGAATACAAAACCTACAGACGCTGGCAATACGTTGAGTACGATTTGTTGGAGAACTCCAATTACCAAATCGACGAAGAGAGCGAGCACGCTAAAGGTTTAAACATAGGCGATTACTACGAAGAGCCATTAGAAAACATCGAATTTGGTCGTATCGGTGCGCAAGCGGCTAAGCAAGTGATCTTGCAAAAAGTCCGTGAGGCTGAGCGCGAGCAAATCCTAGAAGACTTCCTAGCACGCGATGAAAAGATGGTGACCGGCGTGATTAAGCGCATGGAAAAAGGCAATGCCATCATAGAGGTGGGTCGCATTGAATCGCTATTGCCACGTGAGCAAATGATCCCAAAAGAGAATCTACGCGTGGGCGATCGCGTGCGCGCTTACCTATCTCGTATCGAGCGTGGTGGCCGTGGCCCGCAATTGATTTTATCCCGTATTACCCCGGACTTTTTAGTGCGCTTGTTTGAATTGGAAGTGCCAGAAATAGAAGAAGGCTTATTGGAAATCCGTGCTGCTGCGCGCGATCCTGGTTTGCGTTCAAAAATTGCCGTTAAATCAAACGATCAACGTATCGATCCAGTGGGTACTTGCGTGGGTATGCGTGGCTCACGTGTGCAAGCCGTTACAGCTGAATTAGCCGGCGAGCGCGTGGACATCGTGTTGTGGAGCATAGAACCGGCTCAGTTTGTGATTAACGCCATGTCGCCGGCTGAAGTCACCAGCATCGTGGTGGACGAAGACACGCATAGCATGGACGTGGTGGTGGACGAAGAACAATTGGCGCTGGCGATTGGTCGCAACGGTCAGAACGTGCGTTTGGCTTCCGAATTAACCGGTTGGACCTTGAATATCTTGACGGTGGATCAAGCGGAGCAGAAGAGCCAAGATGAGTTCTCTGGTGTTAGCCAGTTGTTCATGCAAAAACTGGATGTGGATGCCGAAGTGGCCGAAATTTTAGTGCAAGAAGGCTTCAGCACCTTGGAAGAAATTGCCTACGTGCCATTGGCTGAAATGAATGAAATCGAAGCCTTTGACGAAGACACCATTGAGGAATTGCGTAAACGTGCTCGTGCGGCTTTGTTAACCGAAGCCATCGCTAAAGAAGAAGGCGTGGATGAAGCGTCGGCTGATTTGTTAGGCATGGACGGCATGGACGAAGCGACGGCACATTTACTCGCATCTAAAGGCATTGCCACCATGGACGCATTAGCCGAATTGGCCGTGGATGAATTGGTGGAGTTAACCGCGATGGATGCGGAGCGCGCTAAAACATTGATTATGACCGCTCGCGCACCTTGGTTTGCATAAGCGCTTAAAGAAGTAAGCAGTAATACTGGGCAATTAAGCGCAGAAAAAGAACACTGGAGTAAGAAGATGGCACAAACAACCGTAGAACAATTTGCTGGCGAATTAAAATTGCCAACAGCACTGTTATTAGAGCAGCTAAAAAGTGCTGGAGTAAATAAATCCCTAGCGGAAGATCAATTAAGCGAAGCGGATAAAACCGCCTTGCTGGATCACTTGCGTAAAGAGCACGGTACGTTGGCGCCAAAAAACAAAATCACCTTAACGCGTAAATCCAGCTCGGAAATTAAAAAAACCGACAATACCGGTAAGGCCCGTACCATCCAGGTTGAAATCAGAAAAAAACGCGTCATTGAACAACCTTTAGACAGCGCAACCATGGAAGCGGCAGCCACAGAGGCGGCCAACGCCGCGGCGCAAGTCGAAGAAGCATTGCCAGCCGTCGAAGTAGAGCTTGTGGCAGAAGTGGAGCCAGTGGCTGCGGAAGTCGCGCCTGAAATGGAGACAGTGGTTGCGGAAGCCCCGGTTAAAACCATCAACCGTAAAGATTTGCTCGGTGCCGATGAAATTGCCTTGCGTGAGCAAGAAGCCAAAAGGCATTCTACTTTGGCCGCCATGCAAGCCGAAGACAGACGTAAAAAACAAGAATTGGCGCAAAAGCGTTTAGAGGATGAAGCCAAGCGTGTGGCCGAAGCCGAGTTGGCCAAAGAAAAAGCCGCCAAATTATCTGAAGGTACCTTGCATAAACCCGTGGTCAAAGACGGCGCGGCAAAACCGGCATTGGGTAAGGACGCTAAAAAAGGCAAAGGCAACAACAAAGAGTGGACAGACGCAGAAAATAAAAAACGCGGCTTAAAAACACGCGGTGACATCACGGCCGGCAAGCCTGGCTGGCGCGCGCCTAAAGGCAAACACAAACACCAAGGCGATGACGATGCACAACACGCATTCAACGCCCCAACCGAGGCCATTGTGCACGAGGTATTGGTGCCAGAAACCATCACTGTGGCTGAGTTAGCCCATAAAATGGCGGTTAAGTCCGGTGAAGTGATTAAAGCACTGATGGGCATGGGCATGATGGTAACCATCAACCAAGTATTGGACCAAGAAACGGCCATCATTATCGTCGAAGAAATGGGCCATAAAGCATCGGCCGCGGCCCCGAATGACCCAGAAACTTTCTTAGAAGAAGCCGAGCATGCGGCGGCAGTGTTAGAGCCGCGTCCACCGGTTGTGACGGTGATGGGCCATGTAGACCACGGTAAAACCTCCTTGCTGGATTACATACGCCGCAGTCGCGTGGCTTCCGGTGAAGCCGGCGGCATTACCCAACACATCGGTGCCTACCACGTGGAAACCCCACGCGGCATGGTGACCTTCCTTGATACCCCGGGCCATGAGGCGTTTACCGCCATGCGTGCCCGCGGTGCAAAAGCCACCGACGTGGTGATATTGGTGGTGTCTGCCGATGACGGCGTCATGCCACAAACCATAGAAGCCATCCACCATGCAAAAGCGGCTGGCGTGCCTTTGGTGGTAGCGATCAATAAGATAGACAAGCCGGGTGCCGAGCCTGAGCGCGTCAAAATGGAATTGGTGTCACAAGAAGTGGTGCCAGAAGAATTTGGTGGCGACGTGATGTTTAGAGCCGTGTCGGCCAAAACCGGCCAAGGCATAGACGAGCTTCTAGAAGCCGTGTTATTGCAAGCGGAAATATTGGAGCTAAAAGCCCCTAAAAACACCCCGGCCAAAGGCTTGGTGATAGAAGGCCGTTTAGATAAAGGCCGCGGTTCCGTGGCGACCATCTTGGTGACGTCCGGTACGCTAAAACGCGGCGACATGATACTAGCCGGCAACACCTTTGGTAAGGTGCGCGCCATGTTGGATGAATCCGGTAAAGACATACAAGAAGCCGGCCCGTCTATGCCTGTTGAAATTCAAGGTTTATCCGATGTGCCTAGCGCCGGTGAAGAGATGATCGTACTGAACGATGAGCGCAAAGCCCGTGAAATTGCCAACTTCCGTCAAGGTAAATTCCGCGACACGAAATTGGCTAAACAACAAGCGGCTAAGTTGGAAAACATGTTTGATCAAATGGGTGAAGGCGTTGCGCAAACCTTAGGTTTAATCATTAAATCCGACGTACAAGGTTCATACGAAGCGCTGTCTACTAGCCTACAAAAACTCTCTACATCAGAAGTTAAGGTTAACGTTATCCACACCGGTGTGGGTGCGATCAGCGAATCCGATGTCAACTTGGCAGCAGCATCCAAAGGTGTATTGATAGGCTTCAACGTGCGTGCCGATTCAGGCGCGCGCAAACTGATCGAAACCTTGGGTGTGGACGTGCGTTACTACAACATTATTTACGAAGCCGTGGATGAAATTAAAGCGGCCTTAGGTGGCATGTTGGCCCCAGAGCAAAAAGAAAGCATGATAGGTACCGTGGAAATTCGTGAAGTATTCCGTATTTCTAAAGTGGGTGCGATTGCCGGTTGTTATGTACAAGACGGTTTGATTAAACGCAATTCACACGTGCGTGTATTGCGCAATAACGTCATCATCCATAGCGGTGAGTTGGACTCCTTAAAACGCTTTAAAGACGACGTAAAAGAAGTGAAAAACAGCTTCGAATGCGGCTTGTCATTGAAAAACTTCAACGACATCGAAGTGGGCGACATCTTGGAAGTCTACGAAATCGTTGAAGTGGCACGTACTTTATAATGGCCAAAGAGTTTTCTAGAAGTCACCGCGTTGCCGAGCAAATGCAACGCGAGTTGGCCGATCTATTGCAGTTTGAAGTGAAAGACCCGCGCGTGTCCATGGTGACGATTACCGCTGTTGAAGTAACCGGTGACATGGCGCACGCCAAAATATTCTACAGTGCCAGCAAGCCCAGCGATTCCTTGCAACAAGGCTTAGAAAAATCAGCCGGTTTCCTGCGCACGCAGTTGGCTAAACGCATGTTGTTGCGCACCGTGCCGCAACTGCATTTTGTTTATGATGCATCGATAGACAACGGCATGATGATGTCTAAATTGATAGACCAAGCCTTGGCCACCGGTTCAGATCCTAGCTAATTCCCCTCACAAAGCAGCGCCCTTGCAGTTTAGACGAGCTAAAAAAAACATCAGTGGTGTGCTGCTATTGGATAAGCCATTAGGCTACTCATCCAATCAAGCCTTGCAACAAGTCAAACACCTATTACAGGCCGCCAAAGCCGGCCATACCGGCACACTGGACCCTTTGGCGACGGGCTTGCTACCCTTGTGTTTTGGTGAAGCCACAAAGTTTGCCCACTATTTAACCGAAGCCGACAAAGTCTATGAGGCCACCTTAAAGTTGGGCGTTACGACCGACACCGGTGACGCCGAAGGCCGAGTGATATCCGAGCAGGCGGTGGCAGTCAGCGCAGCACAATTTAGCGCCGCTTGCCTGCAGTTTCTAGGCGAAATCAGCCAAATACCCCCCATGTATTCAGCCTTAAAACACGAAGGCAAAGCCCTCTACGAGTATGCCAGAGCAGGCGTTGAAATCGCCCGCAACGCGCGTGCCGTGACCATACACAGCATAGATGTATTGGATTTTGCAGGCGATGTGGCCAACATCAGGGTGAAGTGCAGCAAAGGCACATACATCCGCACTTTGGCTGAAGACATAGGCGCCAAGCTGGGTTGCGGTGCCCATTTAATCGGTTTACGCCGTACGGCCACGGCCAATTACCAGATAGAACAAAGCATCAGTCTGGACGAATTTGTTGCCTTGTCGGCCGAACAACAGTTGGCCAAATTGCTACCGGCAGACAGTGCCGTGGCCTATTTACCGGCCATAGAATTGGACGCGGACAGCGCATTTTATTTGAGCCAAGGTCAGGCCGTTTGGCAAAGTGGCTTGATTCCACAGGGGCTGATCCGCTTATACAATCCACAAAAATTATTTCTTGGTTTGGGTGAGCGTCAGCCCGATGGCAAGGTAGGCCCCAAACGCTTAATTGTGCAAGCGCTTTAGCCATGAAAAAAGCATAAAAAAGATTGATAAATCATCTGTTTATGCCTATAATGCGCGGCTCATGCAAATGAATGCATAGGCGGTTTAGTCAATAGGCTGCCTTTACATTGACGCAAAACATCTAAATATTAGGATAAAGTTATGGCAACCACTGCAGCAGAACGCGCTAAGATCGTTAGTGAATTTCAACAAGCTAAGAATGATACCGGTAGTCCAGAAGTGCAAGTTGCGCTTTTAACCAGCCGCATTACTTACTTAACTGAGCATTTCAAAACCAATAAAAAAGACCACCATTCACGTCGTGGCTTATTGGCTTTGGTAAGTCAGCGCCGTAAATTGTTGGATTACCTAAAACGTGAAAGCGCAGAACGTTATCAAACACTGATTGGTCGTTTAGGCATTCGTAAGTAATTGCGACCTACCCATTATTCGCAAAACATTACGCATCATTGCATTTTGTTTTGCCTATAAAACAATAAGCCGATAGCGCTGCATGAGCAGCACTTCGGCTTTTTTGTTATGCCATTGTTAAAATGGTTTTAAAGATTTTCCCTCAAATTTGTATTGAGATAAATCGATATTGTGCGTTCGTTATTGGGTTGTGAATAACGAATATTAAAAAGAGAAAAGGATAAAAAATGTTTAATAAAGTAACGAAAAGCATACAGTACGGTGCGCACACGCTCACCTTAGAAACAGGTGAAATTTCACGTCAAGCCGATGCGGCCGTGATGGTCAGTTATGGCGATACCGTGGTATTGGTGGCTGTCACCAGTAAAAGCGAAGTAAAACCAGGCCAAGATTTTTTCCCATTGACCGTGGATTACATGGAAAAAACCTATGCAGCCGGTAAAATCCCAGGCGGTTTTTTCAAACGCGAAGGCCGTCCATCAGAAAAAGAAACCTTAACCAGCCGTTTAATTGACCGTCCATTGCGTCCATTATTCCCAGAAGCGTTCTACAACGAAGTGCAAGTGGTGGCAACCGTGTTGTCATCCGATCCAGAAATTGATGCAGACATTCCAGCCATTATTGGTGCCTCAGCGGCCATGGCTATTTCTGGCATTCCATTTTTTGGTCCATTAGGGGCAGCCCGCGTGGGTTACATCAATGACGCTTACGTGCTAAACCCAAGTAAAACAGAATTAGAAACTTCGCAAATGGATTTAGTCGTGGCTGCAACTGAAACTGCCGTGATGATGGTGGAATCCGAAGCCAAAGAATTATCCGAAGAGGTCATGCTAGGTGCGGTGGTTTACGGCCACGAGCAAATGCAAGCCGTGATCAGCATGATCAACGAGCTAACAGCCGAAGCCGGTAAAGATGCATGGGATTGGGTTGCCCCAGAACCAGACACCGCTTTAATTGAAAAAGTAACTAAATTGGCTGCCGACGACATCAACGCCGCCTTCCAAATTAAAGCCAAAGGCGCACGCTCAGCAAAATTGAGTGAAATCACCAGCCGCGTATTAGCTGAATTGGTTACCGAAGAAACGTCTACTGCTGAAGCCAACAAAATTAAAACAGAGTTGTTTAATTTAGAAGCCAAAACCGTGCGTAGCCAAATCTTAAACGGTGAGCCACGTATTGATGGCCGTGATACCCGTACTGTGCGTCCTATCAGCATCCGTACTGGCGTATTGCCACGCACCCATGGTTCAGCCTTGTTTACCCGTGGTGAAACGCAAGCATTGGTTGTCGCTACTTTAGGTACTGGCCGCGATGAGCAAGTGATCGATGCCTTGCAAGGTGAATTTAAAGACCACTTTATGTTGCATTACAACATGCCTCCGTATGCCACAGGTGAAACAGGCCGCGTCGGCACACCAAAACGCCGTGAAATTGGTCACGGTCGTTTAGCCAAACGTGCTTTGATTGCCGCCTTGCCTAACAAAGAAGACTTTGATTACAGCATGCGCGTGGTATCAGAAATTACCGAATCCAACGGTTCTAGCTCCATGGCTTCAGTTTGTGGCGGTTGCTTAGCCTTGATCGATGCTGGCGTGCCTATGAAAAATCACGTGGCCGGTATTGCCATGGGTTTGATTAAAGAAGGCAATCGCGTAGCGGTATTGACCGACATCTTAGGCGATGAAGATCACCTAGGTGACATGGACTTTAAAGTAGCGGGTACCGAAGACGGCATCACTGCTTTGCAAATGGACATTAAAATCACCGGCATTACCGCACAAATTATGCAAGTGGCTTTAGCCCAAGCAAAAGAAGGCCGTACGCACATTTTAGGCATCATGAAAACAGCCATGAGCAATGCCAACACTGAAATGTCCGCATTTGCGCCACGCATCATTACCATGAAAATCAACCCGGAAAAAATCCGCGACGTGATTGGTAAAGGCGGCGCCGTGATCCGTGCCTTAACCGAAGAAACCGGCACCACCATCGATATCGATGACACCGGTACCGTGAAAATTGCTTGCACCAGCTCCGAGCAAGGTGCAGAAGCGCAACGCCGTATTGCGGAGATTACCGCGGAAGTGGAAATCGGCAATGTCTACGAAGGTACCGTGCTTAAATTGTTGGATTTCGGTGCCATCGTTTCATTGATTCCAGGCAAAGACGGTTTGTTGCACATTTCACAAATTGCCCATCAACGCGTGAATGCCGTTAGCGACTTCCTAAAAGAAGGCGACGTGGTTAAAGTGAAAGTGGTGGAAGCCGATGAAAAAGGCCGCGTGCGTCTAAGCATGAAAGCCTTGATAGATCCACCTGCTGGCGAAACACAAGAGTAATACCCAGCAACTTGCGCTTAATACTAAAAAAGGCACCCTAGGGTGCCTTTTTTAGTATTAAGCGCGGCTTATTTTTTCAAGTTATCTAAACTGCAAGATGTGACTGGATTTAAATGCAACATCAACAAACCACCGGCGATGGCTAAGTATTGCAATAAGGGTAAGTGCAATAGCACCGCGATGATCACGGCATAGATGGCCATGCTTAGGGCGGCCACTTTGGTTTTATAGCCCAATAGCAAGGCTAGGCCACCGACTAACTGGACCAAAATAATTAAGGGAGCAAAGATGCTGGCTAAGCCTAAGCTGCCAAGGCCTGCTTGGTATTGCAGGTAGCCATCTGGATTACTAAAGAAGCTCAAGATTAGCATGGCGATTTGTAGTAAAAAAACTTGTGCCAGTAAAATGCGGCCTAGCGCGCTGAAATAACATTGCATGAGGTAACCTTTTTCAAAAATGAACAAAAAATAACAGCCTGCATAATGCACCGAAGCCGTTAAATTCGCAAGTCCAAGGCAAGTTTGGCGCGTCTAGCGGCGCCAGCTAAATTGCTTAATGGCGGCCTATTCTATAAAATCGCGTTGTTAACAATTTGCTAATTAACCAACACTATTCAAGGATGACACATGTCAAAAATTATTTTTAAAGCCGGCGAAGCCACTATCTACACAGAAGGCAAAGACACCGGTGCAGCCATGCCGGAAATTTTAATTGGTAGCGTGGACGGCCCAGTGGGCGCCGCTTTTGCCAACATGATGGCGCAAAGCAAAGGCCATACTGCCATGTTTGCTGTGCGTGATTTAAACCAGTTGGTGCGCCCAGCTTGTATGATGGCGCCAAAAGTGACGCTTAAAGACAGCGCCAACATTGAATTGTTTGGTGGTTTGGTGCAAGCCGCGACCGCCGATGCGATTTTAGATTGCGTGATTGAAGGCATCATCCCTAAAGATCAGGTGAACGATTTGTGCATCATCAGCTTGGTGTGGATAGACCCACGTGCCGCCAAAGATGAAAACCTAGACAAAGCCGACATGTACAAAAACAACTACGAGGCCACCAAATTGGCCATCAAACGCGCCTTGAATGACGAGCCATCCATAGACGAATTGATTGCCAACCGTCATAAAATCAAGCACTGCATGTGGGAAGAAAGCTGGGGCGATATTTAATACGCTAAACTTGCTTGAATAGATTCAACAATAAAAATCGGCTTAGGTCGATTTTTTTGTTTGTGTTTCGGCTAATAGCAACTGCAGGATTTTTCTCACCGGCGTGGGAATGCCGGCCGCGTTCGCTTCCTCTAAGCTAAGCCAGCTGTATTGCGGCTCGCTCACGTGGCTGGAACGCTGCGCTACGTGCATGGGCTGCACCTGTATGCTCAGCTTGTAATGACTGAAGGCATGGCTAATGGTGGCTAAGGGTGCTTGGCTGTTTGCGCTCAAGCCAAAGCGGGTTTGCACCAAGGCCGCTAAGTCATCTGTGGCATCGGTCTCGGGAAAGCTCCACAAGCCACCCCAAATGCCGCTAGACGGGCGCTTTTCTAGCATGATCTGCTCGCCATGGCGTAACACCAGCATGGTGGTTTGTTTTTGCGGAATAGTTTTTTTAGGTTTAGGCGTGGGCAGCGTGTTCACGCAGTTTGCTTGCAAGGCCGCGCAACTGCTTTGCATGGGGCAAGCAGCGCATTTGGGGTGGCTGCGGGTGCAGACCGTGGCACCCAAGTCCATTAAGCCTTGGGTATAGGCCACCATGCCTTGTTGCGGCAACAAGGATTCGGCTAACTGCCATAACTGTTGCTCGACTTTTTTAGAGCCGGTCCAACCCGACACCCTAAAATGCCTAGCCAGCACGCGTTTTACATTGCCATCCAAGATGGTTTGCACTTGGCCAAAGGCAAACGAGGCAATGGCCGCCGCCGTGGAGCGGCCTATGCCAGGCAAGCTTTGCATGACGGTAAAATCATCGGGAAACACACCAGCGTAGTCAGTGGCAATGCGCTGCGCGGTTTTGTGTAGATTGCGCGCGCGTGAGTAATAGCCCAAGCCGCTCCAATATTGCAAGACCTCGTCTTGGCTGGCTTGAGCCAAGCTCGCTAGGGTAGGAAAACGCTGCATGAACTTTTGGTAATAGCCTATCACCGTGCTCACCTGCGACTGCTGCAGCATGATTTCTGACACGTAGATGGCGTAGGCATCGGTGGTGTTTTGCCAGGGCAAATCGTGTCGGCCGTGTTGCTTTTGCCAGGCAATCAGGCGCTTAGCAAAGTCCGACATTAGGGTGGCCCTTGCAGGCTAATGCGCACGTTTTTCGCCTGCGTGTCGTTCAGACTTAACTGGCCGATGCGGATGTCGCCACTGACCTGGTAGTGTTTGAGTTCGGCTAATTCCCAATTCGGTTTGGCGGTATGAGCTGTATTTGCTGACTTATTTTTGTCTGAAGTTTGGTAACGATTAAGATTCAATTTATCGACGGCTAAATCGATTTTGTATGCCGGCGAGGCTTGCAAGGTCATGGCCACCTCGCCATGAATTTGGCTGTCGTCCAGTTTCAGCCTTAAGCCTTTAGCCTGTAATTTTTTGCCATCACTGAGCAAATGCGCTTGCAGGCTGTGCAATTGGTAAGGCGCGTAACTGATGTTGGCTAGCTTAAGTTGACCGTCTAATTTCAGCTTGTTTAAGGCCGATAAATCGATAGGGCTGGCCTCGCTCCTGGCTGTTTTATTTGGTCGGGATAGGTAGGCATAGGCATCCCAATTTTGCGCGGCCAATTTGAATTTAATGTTAGGCCCAGCTGCTTGGCTAAGTTGAATGTCGCCGCTCAACAGACTAGGACCGCTGGCAAAATGAAAGCGACTTTGACCGGTCTTGTGTTTAAAGTCGGCTTTAGCCGTGAGCGCAAAATCGGCTTTTAAGTCAGCGGATGGGCGGGATGACTCCTGCCAATTTACGCGGCCGTTTAGCTGGCTTATGTCCACGATAGCGGTCGACCATTGTGCCTTGATGGGCGTGGAAAATTGACTAGTTAGTAAGCGCTTACCATTAATGTAAGTAACGTCAGCATTGGTTTTAGCTATATTTAATTCTAAAGCATTGGCCTGCAAGCCCTTGAGCTGCCAGCGCATTTTTAAGTCCTGCGCTGGGCTGTTAAGCGCCACATTGGCTTGCATCATGGGGGCAATCAAACCCTGATTGTTAACACTCATTTTATTGGCGTGCAGGCTTGCATTTAATTTAGCCAGTGCCAATTCACCCTGTGTGGACAGGTGTAAATTCTCTGCTAAAAAAACGCGCGCCTTGCTCTGGTATAACAGCCGTGTTTGCAAATTTAGCTTGGTTTTTAATTTGACCGCTTGGGCCTCAAGTAAAAAATCGGCCGCCAAATCGAGCGCTTGATCTTGCACAATGCGGCCGGTTTTAATGGACAGATCGCTCACTTGAATACGTAGATTGCTGGCTTCATTTAGGTAATCCAGGCGGCTGTTTTTAACGATCAAACCATCGATGTCGTATGAAAAATTGGTATTCGAATCGCCATCAAACAAATCGGCAAAATTGTTGCTGCCGTCCGCGTGTTGGATCAGCGTCGCCTGCACGCCATCCAAATACAGCGTGCCCACCACTAATTTTTTTTGCAACAGTGGCAAGATGGCTAGCGAGACTTGTGCCTTGGCCACCGAGGCAAAGGGTTTTTGGCTAGCTTGTTCAGTCAAACTGACGCGACCTAAATCGATGCCTAACTTAGGCCAAAATGCCATGCGGATGTCGCCGTCTAGTGTCAGCGTGCGACCGGTTTTCTCTTGCACTAGATTGGTGATGGTAGGCTTGAAGTCGTTCGGATTATAGTACAGCAGTAAGGTCAGCCAGGCGGCTAGCAACAAGCTGAGCAGGCCAGCTAGGGTCAATGCTAGGATATGAAAAAAACGGTTCATGGTAAGCGGCCTTTAGCTGGCATTAAGGACCTAAGCCAACTCTTAAAGGAAATACAGCAGAACCAGTACGCCAAATACGATGCGATACCAAGCAAACACCTTGAAATCGTGGCTGGCAACAAAGCGCAATAAAAAGCGAATGGCAATTAAGGCGGCTAAAAAGGCCGTGATAAAACCGACAGCAAACAGCCCGGCATCGTTGCTGGATAAAATGTCGCGGCTTTTGTAAACATCCAAAATGGTGGCAGCAAACATAATGGGGATGGCCAAGAAAAAAGAAAATTCGGTGGCGGTTTTTCTATCCAAGCCAAATAGCATGCCGCCTAATATGGTGGCGCCAGCGCGCGATACCCCAGGAAACAAGGCCAACGATTGGGCCAAGCCAATTTTCACGGCTTGCTTAGGGCCGATTTTATCTATGTGCACGGTGCTGGCGGTGAGGGCCAAGCGTTCTATCCACAATATGGCAAAGCCGCCGACGATTAAGGCCACGGCCACGGTGATGGGTGAGAACAAATACTGTTTGATGGTGCTGTGCAAGGCCAAACCTAAGATGGCCGCGGGCAGAAAAGCCAAAAATAAATTCAAGACAAATTGCTGCGCCTGGCTTTCGCTGCCCAAGTGCAAAGCCGTATTGATTAGCTTGCGGCGGTATTCCCAACACACGGCTAGAATCGCCGCCAGTTGAATGACAATTTCAAACACTTTGCCTTTGTCGTCATTAAATTGCAGGTAGTCGCCAACGATGATCAAGTGACCGGTGCTGCTGATGGGTAAGAATTCGGTGGCGCCTTCTACCACCCCCAATATAAAAGCCTTCACTAATAACAGGATGTCCATGCTGACTCGGGTCTTTTCCTAAATGTTAAGGACGCTTAAAAGCGTTCGTCGTGGCGTAAATAGCGCCATTGCCCAGGCGGCAATTTACCTAAATTAACGCTGCCTATGCGCACGCGTTTTAGGCCCACGACATGCAAACCGACCATCTCGCACATGCGACGAATTTGCCGTTTTTTGCCTTCGCGTAAGACAAAGCGCAATTGGTCTTCATTCTGCCAACTGACTTTGGCCGGCTTGAGTTTTTCGCCGTCCAAGCTCAAACCAAAGTTCAGGCGTTGCATGTCGGCATCGCTTAATTGGCCTTCCACCCGCACCAAGTATTCTTTCTCTACCGTGGAATCTTCACCGATTAAATGGCGTGCCACGCGGCCATCCTGAGTAAGCACTAACATACCGGTAGAGTCAATGTCCAGGCGACCTGCTGGCGCGAGACCGGTTAGGAATCGGCGTTGAAATTCTTTGCGGTGTTGCGGGTTGATATTGGGGTCATCCAGCCATTCGTTATCCGGGTGCACCAAGACAATGGCCGGCTCGTAATCGTCTTCCGCTTGGCCGCTGACGTAGCCAACCGGCTTATGCAAAATTATGGTCACCGCTTCGCTTTGCACTTCGTGGGCGTAACTACTGATAATGATTTCCGCATCGGGATTAATTCGCGTGCCCAGCGTGTCTATGATTTCGCCGTTCACCATGACCCAACTGTTGGCTATCCAATCATCGGCTTCGCGGCGTGAACAAATGCCACGCTCGGCCATGACTTTAGATAAACGCGGCAAGTCCGTGCTGATGGCAGTGGATTTGTATGCCGCTTTGGCGGCGGCGCCGTATTGGGGTGTGGCCAAGCTGTCGTAACCGTCGCGCACTTTACCGCCGCGGCGAGGCGCTTGCCGGTATTGCGGCTCATTTCTATCCGGGCGCGGTGCGGTGCGGGTGTCTACCCCTGCTGGTTTTGCTGGTTTGGCTGTGTTTGAATTTGTGGGGCTTGAATTTGCCGTGTTTAAATTTGCCGTGCTTGAATTTACTTGGGCTGGCGCGTCCTCGCTATAAGGGCTGCCGTGCGCTTTGCCATCAAAACGGTGATTGCGCTGCGTGGCCTTTGCTATAGTCGGTACCGCGGCTTTTTCAGCACTTGGCGCCATGACTTTAGCCGCCGACACGGAGCGATCGCGCACATTGCCGCCGCCGCGACGCAAGGGTGCTTTGCTGGCTTTAGGCTGGGTGTCGTCGGATTTTTTGTTGAGTTTTAGGGTAGTCAAAATAGTCTGCTATGGTGGATTTTATGCAAGCTATTTTAACAAAATAAACGGCTGCACTTGTAATTATTAGTACTTGTAATTATTAGCACTGGCAATTATTAACAAATGGTCACGCCATAGGGGCAACAAAAAACAGGCGCAAGGCCTGTTGTTTTGTTGGGGTTAGTATGTGGCTGTAGCCCTAGATTTTTTGATAGACCTCGCTGCCTTTTTTCACAAACTCGATGGATTTTTCTTGCATGCCTTTTTGCAAAGCCTCTTTTTCATCGATGCCCAATTTGTCTGCGTAATCACGCACGTCTTGGGTGATTTTCATGGAGCAGAAATGCGGGCCGCACATGGAGCAGAAGTGCGCTTGCTTAGCGCCGTCTTGCGGCAGCGTTTCGTCATGGAATTCCTTGGCTTTTTCTGGATCCAGGCCTAGGTTAAATTGGTCGTCCCAACGGAATTCAAAACGCGCTTTGGATAAAGCGTTGTCGCGAATTTGTGCACCAGGGTGACCCTTGGCCAAATCGGCAGCGTGCGCGGCAATTTTGTAGGTGATGATGCCGACGCGCACGTCTTCTTTATCCGGCAAGCCTAAGTGTTCTTTTGGCGTCACGTAACAAAGCATGGCGCAACCGTACCA
>SXGU01258814.1_pt1 | contig 15775 bp, 11 predicted proteins | sample 3174531 | NCBI WGS metagenome assembly SXGU01 (sample SAMN11356863, study PRJNA531348) | freshwater metagenome | isolation source: freshwater sample F1-140 | place: China: Fuxian Lake, Yuxi | collected 2017-12-25
GGTCAGTTCGGGCCCGGCCGGCTCGTACACGGAGATTACCGGCGGATCACTCACCCTGCGCCGTGATCATTCGTATCAACTGATCGTGGAGATCAGGGCAGTGGAGGCGGGACGGGTTTACCAGTACTCGAAGGTCTACGCCGGCGAGTACGAGCACGAGGACCGCAGGATCTACCTCACCTGGTATGACGCCGGCAGCTCCTACGCCCGGGTGATCGTGGCCAACTGGCGCGGTGGCCGGATTGAGACGGTGGTGCCGCGGGTGGACGGCAACGATGGGGTGTTGTGCGAGTTTAGTGAATAGGGTGCGGGGCCTTGGTCCTCGGAGGCGCGGCGCACGACGCTCGCAAACAGAGTGTCGAACGACCGGGACGATACGTTCGGTGCGAACGGCCCACCGGGCGATGTGTCTTTGGGAAGGCCACCAATGCGACATACTGCTCGCCGCAATGTCAGGCTTCGCGTCCTCGCGCTCACCCTGCCGCTCGCGCTGACATTCAGCGCCGTGCGCTGCGGGGGAAGCAGCGGCGGTAACCAAACACCGACCGGCCCGACCACACCAACGTCGACTCCTGTCGGCAGCGTCTCGCTCACGGCTGCGCCGCCCGGCTATATCGCATTCATCGGCACAACCATTCCAGCTAACGGCCACGCCCCTGAGCGCGGCGGGAATCGCGCTCACCGGTCGCACGGTCACCTGGAGCTCGTCGAACGACGCGGTCATTTCCGTTTCGCCCGCGGGCCTCATCATGGCGGTCGCCCCGGGCGAGGCGACGATCACCGCGACCTCTGAGACCAGGTCGTCGTCCACCACGCTGCAGTCGCGCTTCTCGATCATGCTGCCGGCGGCGGGCGCGAGCGGAGGGCCTGTCCGTTTCTTTGTGGGCGAGGTCGGTTAGACGTTCACGACTCGCGGGGGAAGCGTTCGCCGAAGAGCACGGCGAGGTGTGGCGCGGCGACGCGAAGCAGCCCGTCGGATCGGTGCTGACGTAGGCGCCGGACAAGAAGCAGAAGTAGTGCGGTGAAGAAAAGCGGCCGGGGCGCGACGGATGCGCCCCGGCCTTTCTCTTTGTAAGTTCCTGAAGGGCCTGCTCATCTGACTAAGCGTGTGCTTCCCAACACGGGCATCGCCATGGCGACTCCGCTCGCCAGCTTTCAGTAACACATTCTTGTATAATGAGTTACGGCAATCCGTCATCCCGCCGATGCTGACGGAAGTCGACGCAGCATCCCCCTAGCATCCGGCGCGCCCCCGCTTCGCCGCAATGAGCCGCTGGCATCACCTTGCCCGTGCCGTTGATCGTGCATTCGAGCACAGGGCCCCCGTGCTCTTGTTCGGCGGCTGGGAGCAGCACGGCTCGATTGCCGCGCTACTCGGGACGTTGAAGCTTGTCGCGCTCCGGGATCTGCGCCACACGCCGCTGAATTTCGAGACTGGTTTGGTTCCGGCTCCCTGGATCGACCAAGCGGCGTTTGCGGCACGTACGCATTCGGTGCGACGCGTCGCGACTCTGCGGAATGAGGCGCGAACGCGGCGCTCCGCCGCAGGCACGACGCTGACTGGCGACCTGGAAAACAGTGACTGGGACTACTCGGCGCGTGTGTTGGGTCGCGACATGCCCTCGGCAAAGGCTCCGCTACACGCGTTCGTTCCGATTGACTCGATTTGTCACGACGGACGCGTCGCCCGCGCGTCACGGCCGGTCATTGGTCGAAGTGTTCGTCGAGGCGAGCCCCGTCTTCCGAGATTCCTCGCCTTAAGGGTTCGCGAACGTTCCGACGTTGCAATTCAGACTCTCGTTGCTGCCTCACTTGTTGTCATCGATCTTCGGCACGCGAGGGGCGTTCTTACATCTCAGCTCGTCCGGGACGTACTGAGCACCATCGGGCCGCATCGCCCAGTTCTCCTTCTCGCGGAGGGAGGTGCCGAGCTGTCAGCCTTCGGCGACTCCGATCTCCTAGCCGGGCTCGTGCGATCCGAACCGCTCGTTCACTCGCGTTTCGAAGTCAGCTTTGACGTTATTGCGCTGTCGCGCGCCCGTGTCGCGAGTGAAGAGCAGATGCGTTACTCGCTTCCGACCGGCTCGCTCTCGCCACAGTCCGCAGAGTTGGTTGAGCTCGCGCTCGCAGCTTGGCGCACCAGCTGGCGCATGCTGGCCCCAGAGTCGGCGGAGAATCGCGCGCTCGGCCAGTTCCGTCAATCGCTCGAGCGATTGCGTCGCCAACATCCGAGCGACGCCGCGCAGTTTGCGCTCGTCGACCGAGTGCTTAGCGGAGAGACGCAGTCCTTCAATCAGTTTGCTCGGGAGCGGACCGAGGCAGCCGTGACTGCCGTCGCAGGCTTGAATCGACGACGCGCAAAGACCCTCGTCATCGTGGGTAGCGCATTCGACGCGAGTCATTTGAGGTCGACTCTGCTCGCGCGCGGTCTTCTTGCGTCGACGATGGTGCTCACCTGGAGAGACCAGCTCGACTCCCCAGCACGAGCAGATGCGTGTGTGGTGTGTGCGTCATACGGCCCAGCCACTTTGGACGCAGCCCTTCGGAGTCGCGCATCGGAGATTCTCCTCCTCAACGAGCCGATAGAGGGAAGGCACCTTGCCGCAGCGCTTCATCGTCAGGCAGAAGTGCTGAATCGCACCGGTCTGAGTGACGCTGCGAATCTCGTTGGGTCTGCTGACGGAAAACTTGCCTCCGCGTTCGCGGGCGTGTCACTGGGAGGTCAGGAACGGTCTGAGGCCGAGTTGCGCGTCCTGCTGGGCGGCCCCTCGAATACGCCGCACCTGAATGCAGGGATCAGTTACGTGCCGGAGCTGATCGACGAGTCCGGAGAGTTTGTAGTGGTATTCGCCAGTGGACTGAGGGTTCGCGCGCTCTCATCGCGCAAGCTTGACGTCCTGGGGGTGGGCTCGCCCCACGCGCGCCTAGTACGCGTCGATGAACTCGAGATTGGCGATCAGGTCCTACTCGTTCGTGGAGAGCAACAGAGAACGCTCTCCGATCTCCTGATCGAAGACATGGATCGAGACGAGCTACGAGAACAGGCGGAGAAGCGACGCGCTTGGAGCGCCATAGTGCGCGCCGTTGCCGCCTCGACTCAGAATGCCCCGTCACACGTCGCAGCGGTACTGCGTGGGCAGGGCATCTACGCTTCCACGCAGCGGATTCGTTCGTGGCTGCGAGCGGACGACGAAGAGACGACTCCGCGCGATTTTCACACTTTTGCGGCCTTCGCACACGCAGTCGGAGTTCCGGTCTCCGAAGACGTTCTTACGGACTTTTTTCAGGCGATTCGCCGATGGCGAGTCGCGCATCAGCAACGCGGCCGCCAAATCGTTCGCGCAATGCGCCTCGCTTGGAGTGGATCTCTTTCCGCGAACGCGCTGAGGTCCTTTCAAGACCGCTGGGGTCTTGCCGCGCGCGACCTGGTGGAGGGCTCGCGAGTGGAGGAAGTCGAAGAGGTGATCCTTATGAACGATGGAGCTTCCGTACAATGACCGCGCTTGCGCCTGAACTGCTGAATCGATTTGCACGCGGGCTGAGCGCTGAGTTCGGACGCGTCGCCAAGGGACTCGATGATGAGTCGAGCCGCTTCGTAGCGGTTAGGGCACACGACCGAATCCTCACGGGTTTCCTCACGCCTGCGGACAATGCGATGGCAGGTACGGCCACGCCAATGGGTTTCGATATTCCAGAGCTTCCGGTCGACGAGGCCTTCGATCAGTCCGCAATCGGCTTTGAGTGGAGCGCTCCTGCCTCGGCTCTTGCGACCACTGTGTTGCAGGTAGATGTCGGGTTCAATGTCTTCGTTCGCACGCTTCCTGACTTCGTGCAAGCGAACGCGAACAAGGTTTTCGACCGGGGCGGGCGCAGTCCACTCGTGGAGATCTGGGAGCGCGTGGAACTCGCGACCGTCAGCACCAACCCGATTCAGGCATCGATTCGGCTCGCGGACATAAGCGCCGTTGATCGTTCCCTGCGAGTGAGCCTCGCTTCCGCTGTGATTTCGCGAACCGTCCCAGTGCCGTCACACGGACTTGGTCTCTATCGGGGGGCAACTGAGCTCTACCTAACAGCAGCGGAGTTTGTGGACGAGCCCAGCTACTCCGCGTTTGTCAGGAATGCGATGTCTACGCGGCAACCACTGAGCGCCGGTTGGGAGCCAGCCATCGACGTTAGGGTTCTGCCTGCACCCACCGAGCCTGGCCGCGTTTACGTCCTCCTACGGCTCATCAATGCCACGTCGCGCGGAACCCGATCCTCAGGTGCGTTTACTGATCCAAGACTCTACGCCGCATCGCTTCGGATCGTAGTACCTGAAGGGGCGCAGCGCGACACAGAGTTCCGTGTCTTGCCCTCGAGCTATAGGTACGACCGTCGCGTCGCGTCGGTTGGAATCAACTGCCAGCCCATCGTCACGCGGGACGGCGGCAACCTCGTGATGCGCAGCGAAACTGTTCCCGTCCAAGAGTCGCCCCGGATCGTTCCTCGCTCCATCGAAGGCGCGGAACCCAAGTTCGATCCGCTTTCGGATGCGGCGCTGTGCGTGCCGCTGCTGCGCGCAATCGCGGCAGGCATGCGCGAATACGACGGCACAGCCTGGGAGCGAAAGGTCGCGGAATTGACGGATCCCGGTGAGCGAACAGAAGCAGTCGAGGATCGCGAGCTGTTTCGCGGCGAGATTGGGCGCTTCGAGGCAGGCATCGATCTTCTTGAGTCTGTCCCCAATGGCGCCACAAGTCGTGCATTCCGGTTGATGAACACGACCATGAAACGACTAGGCGCCTCGAGGCGGCGCACCTACGATCAATGGCACCTGTTCCAGATCGTATACATCGTCTCGATGCTGCCGAAGCTCATTGAGGAGGGAGGTCAGCAACCCCGCGAGCTCAGCTTGCTGTGGTTTCCGGCAGGTGGCGGCAAGACCGAGGCGTTCCTCGGTCTCATTCTCTGGCACGCTTTCTTCGACCGGCTGAGCGGGAAGCGCTTCGGCACCACCGCCTTGCTTCGCTATCCGCTTCGCTTGCTCACCTACCAACAACTTCAGCGCCTCTCACGCGCCCTTGGCGCCGCGAACGCCGTGCGTCGTGAGAACTCGATTGAAGGCGAGGAGTTTAGTCTGGGCTACCTAGTCGGTGAGTCGACTACGCCGAACCAGATCTCAAACGACCTACATGCCCGCCTCGATAGCGGCGGCATACCTCAGGATTGGCAGCGGATCTTCGAGTGCCCGACGTGCGGCGGTCGCACGATCAGCCTTCGATACAACCCGCCGATGCGCCTGATTGAACACTTTTGCAACAATCGGGCCTGTAGTTCGCGCGGCGCCCGGTTGCCGGTGTACATCGTCGATCACGACGTCTACCGGTTTGTTCCCACGGTAATTGTCTCGACGGTCGATAAGCTCGCTGGCCTCGGCCAGAACCGGCGATTCGCGCAAATACTTGGTCGCATCGCGTTCCGTTGCTCTGAGCATGGTGCCGCGTTTGGAGGCAGCAACGACACGCTCTGCGCAGCCTCGCGCGAGGCGAAGATGGGACGGGCGCCCGTGTGTGGAACACACACCATCGAAAACGGTCCCTTCCCCCGACTTGCGCCCGGCCTGCACATCCAAGATGAGCTACACCTGCTCCGGGAGTCTCTCGCGACATTCGATTCGCACTACGAGACCGGCGCGATGGCGGTTCAGCGATCCATAGACCCGGATGCGGGCGAATGGTCGCTCATCGGAGCTACCGCGACCATTGAAGGACACCGTGAGCAGGCATCCCATCTCTATCTAGCGGTCTCGCAGCGCTTTCCTGCGCCTGGGCCGGAAGCGTTCGACAGCTTCTATTACCATCGAGACGGCTCGATGATCGGGCGTATCTATCTCGGTGTACTCGGTGTGGGTCGCACACACACCCCTTCCGTCGCCCGAGCCATCTACATCCTTCACACACTGATCGAGGGGCTGAGGCGAGATCGCGTGACGGCGCTTGATGCCGTAACGCGACGATTCGGAATCGCTGGCGCGAGTGATAGCGAGGTCGCGGCCCTCGCGTTCCTCTATGAAGTCGTCCTGACCTACGTATTGACACGCAAGGGAGGCGACCAGGTGGGCGAAGCAATTGATTCGCGCGTGCGCGCAGAGGTGGAGCGGATCGCGGATGCACCGCTCCGAATCAAGAGCTTCCACGGAAGTGTGGACATGCCTGAGATGATCTCGGCAATGGAGGAAATCGAATCGGCGACCGATTCGTCCCCTCTCGGCGAGCGAATCCGAAGTGTCGTGGCGACGAACATTATCAGCCACGGCGTCGACATCGACCGATTCAACGTGATGGTATTTGCAGGTATGCCGAAACACGCCTCCGAATACATCCAGGCTTCGGCTCGCGTAGGAAGGCAATGGCCCGCGATTGCGCTACTGGTGGCTACGCCACAGGCAGAACGCGACCGAAGTGTTCTCCATCGGTTCGCGAAGTTTCACCAGTACGTTGACCGACTTGTCGAGCCTGTGCCAATCAACCGATGGTTGGAGCAGGCGCTTCAACTCACGATTCCCGGCCTGATCGTGGCTTACCTCCAGGGCGTCGTCCCCTCGAAGATCGGGAAGGAACTCTATATGGTGGGGCACATTCAAGATCGGTTCGGCATGCCTGGAATGAACATGCTCGATGAGAGCGCGGTCGTTGAATGGGTTCAAGGGGCGCTTTCGGCGAACGACTCGTCGGCACCTGAGGGCTTTGCCGAGGCGGTGCGGACTCTGACCACGCGGCTGTATGGCAAAGTGACAGGAGCTACAGACGATATGCGGAATGAGCCGCTAAACATCTTCTTACTTGCCATGCAGAGCCTGCGAGATGTCGATGAGCCCGCCTGGATCAATGCGACTATGCAAGCGTCTGAGTCGCTCAAGCGCCTCGGCGTATAGGAGACTTCGTCATGCATATGAAGCGAAGTGTGGGCCAGCTACTGCACCAGTATCTCCCAGATAGAACTGCTCATTGGGAGGATGGCGCTGGTATCGTGCGTCTGGGAGTCTCGCGAATCGGCACCGTATGGCAGGCGTCCAGAGCAAGGTTTGTTTTGGATGAGGTGGATCGCCAGCTGTCGGCCTGGCGATCACGTGGAGGTTTGGTGGATACTCGGTTTCCTCCTCCGAGTGAAACGGATCGCTTCGCGGTTGGAACACCCGACGCGATTGCGGCCTCCTTCTTCCAGACGGCCTACTACTGTCGCGACTGTTTTCGGTTTCTCTCACGTGCCAGGCCCACTGGCAATAGCCTTCTCTGCCCGGACTGTCGTAAGCCGACACTGCGGCAGGTCAGCTACGTCTACGTGCATGGCTGCGGTGAGATGATCCCGATTTACGAAAAGATCCCCATCGAGAGTCCGCGCCAACCTGGGACAATCTTTGCGGCGCCGATTCGTTGCACGCAGTGTCCTGACGGGGGCGTGCTCCGGATGGACGTTCGTGCTGAGCGCCTGAGTGAGCTCACCATTCAATGTGACCGGTGCCGAAGAGACGTCCTTCCGCGTGGCGGTGCCCGCTGTCCGAGGTGTCTTCCGCGTCTAGTTGCGGCGGGAGCCGGGGGACAAATCGCGTTGCAGACGACGATGAGAATCACCCGCCACTCCGCAAACAATGCCTACTATCCCCGGACGATTACCATGCTTCGTCTGGATCGGCCCCAACTGGTTCACCGCACGGGAGACGCCGATTGGCTGGAGACTTTTCTTCCTCCGCCGCTCCGGGCACGCAGAGCAGGATCAGCGCTCTCGTTGATCGAACTTGCCGAGGAGCTAAGGCGGGCCGAGGTGCGGGGTGATACTGACGCGCGCGAGCGATTGTTGAGAGAGATAGCCATCGCTGCGTCTGCACCGACGGGAGGGGCGTCGACGCCGAGCGGCTCTCCCCAGCGAGCGGCGCAGGACGACATTGTCAGGTCCGTGCAAGAGAGTCTTGCGCTGCTTTCGACGGTACGCCGCCAGCGGGTTCCGTTGAGCGCACAGTCAGTCGGAGTGGATGGGGCCGAGCGTGCCAGGTCTCTTGAAGCGACGTTTGCGCGGCTTGGCCTTCAACGCGTTGAGTTTGTCACAGAGCTGCCGCTTATCACGGCGACCTATGGCTACACACGACGGTCGTCGGACCCAACCTACTCGGAGGGTCAGCAGGCTACGAGCGCATTCCCGACGACGCTTCGCCCATTCCCCGTCTTGGATGATGACGCAGCGCGAGTTGCAGGCAACCCACTCGTGAGCGGGCGAGTGCCAATACTTGCGAGAGAGGGACTGCACGAAGGGCTGGCGCTATACCTGAACCCGGAGCTCGTCCTGTCGTGGCTGGACGCGGTGGGCGTGCCCACCGGACCTGGCACGGCTGATGAGCGACTCGCGCGATTGCTCGAGTCCCTGGAACCCGTCGTTCCGGATCACAGCACCATCTGGGATTTGAGAATCAGGCGGGCGGTGTTCGGCCTGCTGCACTCGCTTTCGCATTGCGCCATGAAGGCGCTGTCCTCCGCAGCGGGACTCGAGATCTCAAGTGTCTCTGAGTACCTCTTCCTCCCTCTACTGTGCACGACGGTCTATTCGAGCACACCTGTGGATCTGGGGAGCATTCGACGTGTCGCGCAGCATGGATTGGTGGAGTTCGTCGAGGGACTGGACGAGCAAGCGAGGCGGTGCATTTACGATCCGCATTGCGTGCAGGACTCCGGCGCGTGTCACGGCTGCATCCAAGTTCCGGAGATCGGCTGTCGAGTGTTCAATCACGGCCTGTCAAGATCGTTTCTCACGGGCGGTCGCAGTCCCTGGACGGGACGCGGAGAGCATGAGCACCTGCTGGGCTACTGGGAGCACGTCGCCCGATCATGACGTCCGTTGAGCCGGTCTGGCTGTCGGGACGCTACGTCGCTGTCTGCCGAGACAATCCCGACGGAGTGACACTCGTCGAGCAGGAGCTTGAGGCTCTGGCCGCGACAAGTCGCCACGGTATCCCTGTCGCGGAAATCGCCGCGCGTCTTGGCGGACGCGCCGGGAGTTTCGATTTCGTCGCAGCAGTACTTGCAGCGCTTTCAGACTGCGGCGCTGTTCGTGAGAACGGGAGCCGCCGATATGATATTGAGCTGACTCGGCTCGCAGAAGGATCCTCCTCGCGCCTTGCCATCCGCCGCACCGTCGCCGAGCTGCGGGCTCAGTGGATGAGAGAGATGCCGTCGCTGCTCCTCGCCGCGCCCGCCCTTGGGCTGACGCAGGTCGACTCACGCGTGCCGCAGCGCTTTCAGGATTTGCGAACAGCCGTACGATCCCTGATCGCATCGGCTGAGCACACGCTCGTGCTCGCCTCGCCCTTCTGGGACCCGGAAGTGGCAGCCGATCTCGCAACGCTGATTGGGCGACGTCTCAGCGCCGGAGTTGAGGTGCGCATCATCACCCGCCAGCCGCGAAGCGAATCAGATGCGAACGCGTTGCGCTCGCTCTCGCAGGCGGCTTCTGGACGGACTCCGCAGCTTAGAGTACTGGAGACGGCCTCCGAGTTGGATCGGTTCGGCAGCGCAACTTTTCACTTCAAGGCCGCCGTCGCTGATGGCAGTGTCGCCTACATCGGGTCGGCGAACTTCAACGTGGCGGGTCTCTTGTCTCGGTGGGAGCTCGGTACCCTCTTGAGGGGCGAAATGGCGCACCAAGTCGGCGACCTGCTAGAGTCGCTTTATGCGGCAGCATCGCCGCTCACGCCCCCATGAGAGCAACCGGCACGAGACGAGAGCGAGGCGCCTACTTCACGCCTGACTGGCTCGCGGTCGAGCTCGCGAAGTGGGCGATTCGGGCTGCGGATGATACGGTCATCGACCCGGCAGCCGGAGACGGATCGCTTGTCGTTGCAGCAGCTGAACGGCTGCGAACGTTTGGATCGCTCAACGCGGGGAGCATCGAAGCGATCGAGTTGCACGAGCGAACCGCAGCACGGCTCAGGCGTCGGCTAAATGGTGCAAATGTAGGAATCAATATTCAAAGGGCGGATTTTTTCGATACGCTAAGTCGCGCTCGGCAGCGGCGCGTCGTCCTGGCGAATCCACCATTCGTCCGACACCACGAAATTCCAGCTGGGCTTCTCCCAAAGATGCGTGCCGCGCTGAACGGGAAGTCGCATCTCGTCGGAGGTCGAGCCTCTACATGGGCGTATTTCCTGCTCGCAAGCACCGATCTGCTGTGCCGAGGGGGGAGGCTCGCGATGGTTCTACCCACCGACGTGTTGAATGCCGAGTACGCTCAGCCCATTGTGCGCCAGCTTTGCTCTCAGTTTGGAAGTGTGACGTTGGCGGTGATCGAGCTGACGGCATACAGTGGACTCAAGACGCGCGCGGTTGCGTGTCTTGCTGATGACTTCGGAGCCTCCACGCCTGGCGTGAATGCATCGCTGGCGCGGCTCGACCCGACCGGCTTGGTGCACGTTCACACACCTGGCGCGAACGACAACCACGGCGGGTACGCTTCCGCCACAGCCCTAGGTCAGCTCGCCACTCCGGAAAACGCGAGGCGACTCCTCGCTGAGCTGAGTGACGACTCCAGACTGATTCGGCTAGGCGACTGCGCTCGCGTCACAATCGGCTATGTCTCCTCCGCAAGCGAGTATTTCCAGCTAAGCGAACAAGAGCGTCTTGAGCGCCGCATTTCCAAGGCTAACGTGCGCCGGGCGCTTACCAGCAATAGAACAGTGAAGGGTCTGGTCTTCCGCACAGCTGATTGGCGAAGTGCGATGGACGCCGGCGTCTCATCGTGGCTGTTTGCACCGCACGCCAAGAAGTCGGTCTCAGTGAAACGGTATCTCGATCACGGGCGATACCTCGAGGTTCATCGGAGCTACAAGGCGAGTCGTCGTTCACCGTGGTGGGAGGTACCGCTTCCGTCGAGTGTCGCGGATGCGTTTCTGACGGGCTTGGGCTCCCGTCAGCTGATTGTAGAGAATCGCGCGAAGGTGGTTTCCTCGAACACGCTCCTTGAGTTGAGAGCTACTGGGGAGTTCACGGCGAAGTATCTCGCTGTCGCTAGCCTGTGCAGCGTTTTCCAGCTGATGGCTGCCGCAAACTCGCGAATCCTCTCAGGAGGTCTGCGGAAGCTCGAGCCTAGCGGGGCCAAGGCGGCACTCGTGCCACGGCTCTCTGGGCTCAACGTTGCGAAAGACCTGGAGAGCGTCGACAAACTGGTGCGCAGTTCGAATCTGAAGGCTGCTCGGGAAAGGGTCGACAGCTTGCTGCTTGCTGATGGACTCGGTTGGCCATGGAGGCGAATTCGGGAGCTTGAGCGGGCGCTAGAGGACACAAACGCTGCCCTCCGCTGGCCTCGCAACGGGCAAGCCACCGTTCCAAATCCACGTCCCCACGCCTCGGCCTAGAGACGCTTTTGCCGGCGCTAGACGGATAGCCGACTCTCGACTCAAATCGGGGCGACCCACTCTCCGCGTGCCCCTCGACGGGAAAGGCGTGTCCTGCGTGCACACGGTACGGAGCGAGCAACAAACCCAACTCTACGCAACAGTGTTGGGGCTCAGCAGTATCAGGCGTACTGCAGCGCGGGGAAGGGACACTCCGGGCGGCACGTGTTCATCTCAGTGACGCGAACCACTCCGGGGTAGTATGAATACCGCTGCTGCTGCAGATCGTAGAGATTCATCAACCCACTGATCATCGAAATCAGTTGAAGTACTTCAAAAGAGGCGACGGCGGCGCTGAGCGGAAAGACATTCTCTCGCGCCCGAAGCGAACTTCCAGCCGGCAAGCCGCGAACGTAGGTCGGATCGTCCAACAGGCCAGTCAATTCCAGACTGACATCGCCGAGATCATAGGCCCCGCGACACAGCAAACACGCGCGGCCCGGCGCCGCCGAGTGTACCGCCCAGTCTGCGCCCTGAAACTTTCCACTCTGCGGCGCGAACCTGACAAGGATGCCACCATCGATCACAGGAATGAAGTTTGTGAATGCGGCCCGATTCATTGTATGCCGTGCCACAGGTCGGTCTACACAACTGAACGCCACATCACAGTCCAAAAGAGCCTTGAGGCCAGGTTCATCGTTGACTCTACAAGGAACCGCCGTGACCTTGAGGTCCTCAGCCGTCGCGGCGATGCGAACGTTTCGCGCTGCGACTCGAACCTTCTGATCTCCTAGATCACCGCGTCGAGCACCGATGGTTCTATCAAGGTTGTGCGGTTCGAGGGTGTCGTGATCAATCAAGGTCAGGCGGCGAGCTCCCATTCTGGCAAGCGATTCGGCGACAATCGAGCCGACGCTTCCGAGCCCCACTATCCCGATGCGGATGTCGGCAAAGGCTCTCTGGCTGCTCGCCCCCCAAAAACTCACAGTCCTTGCATGCAGCGGAGACTCCCGGCCAACCGCTTTCGGGTGAAGAGTGCATGCGAGTCGGGTTCCACTTACGCGCACAAGCTGACAGTCGACGCGCTGGGGTTTGCGGCGTCGATCCGTCCACCAAACTCGGGCACTCCAAGCGCGATCACCCGCGATCGTAATTCCAACGAGTGGCAATCCCGTTTCTGCCAGCACGACTCGCCCGTGCCCTGTCTCGGCAGCCACATCGTCGCGACTCATGCCTTGCCAGCCGGCACCGAGGGGATGGCTGTGAATTAGCGCAAGACCAAGGCCCCGAGCACCTGCAACTCGAAGGGCTCGTCGAATGTATGCGGAGTGGAATGCCACGTTGCCGTGAACCTCGCGCTCGCCCTCTTGCGGCAGTACTAACTCAACGATGGAGGCGGTCCAGCGAACACCACCCTCGAAGGGTCGATAGAGCGCGAAACACAAATCCTCCTGTCGGTCAGCACGCAGAACATGTCGGTAGACTTCGCTTGCGGTCGCAAGAGTGACCGCGACGGCGTGCTCACGCATCGCGAAAGATCGAGTTGATGTGGGAGAGGATTCTTGGCACTCCACGTGCGGGAGCAAAGTTTTGGATTGGTCGGCTCCAATAGGCCCAATCTGCTCCCAATGGGCTCGCATGAACGTTACGCTCGCCGATCACGCCCAAGTGGGGTTGGGTGTGAATGCCCGGAGGCGGAAGCATTGCATCGTCGGGAATCGGAAGGGCGAGGTGCTGCAGGACCAAGCCGCGATGACGACCAACCGTCACAGGGACTTGACGAAAGACCAGGAACGTGAAGGGGTGTCCATCGACGCGACGCGTCTCGGCCTGTTCAAGCCCTGCTTCCGCGAGGGCTATGCTGAGCTGATCGACATGGCCAATCATTAGGACACCGGCGTCGGGCCAGTGAAGAATGCGAGAAACGTCTGCTTGGGATGGAGGTGGAGCTCCTCCGACAGATCACGATGTTCGGTTTCTTTACCCTCCCCGTGCTTTTCAACCAGGTAGTGCGTTTCTGGGTCGAGTTCAGCGAGTGAGAGGATCGTGCGAACCGTGAGAACGCGCTCGGTCGTCGTGATTGGGATGCCGTTGACCGTAAACGTGATCGAGGGATGCCCAGCGGACTGCTTTTCCATGAATGACTCCTTGGTAAGAAAATCTTACGTTGCGTAAACTGTAAGCATTTCTTACCTTTTCCGCAAGCCTCGGTGAAGTACGTGCTGGGGCTCCCCCGTTTCACAGAGAACATGCCACTTACTCGCGAGCAGCTCGCGACGAGACTTCGCGAACTCCGAGAAAAACTCGGCTTCACGCAAGCTCAAGTTGCTCAAGCACTTAGCGTTCATCGGCCGGCGATCAGCGAACTTGAAGCTGGGCGAAGATCTGTCACGTCTGAGGAGCTTTACCGGCTCTCGCAACTCTTTGCGACGTCCGTCAGCACAATACTCGCCGACCCGGTTCCAACTGCTGCTGATGTCGAGGGAATCCTCTTCCGTCGCGACGGCGCAGAATCTCCCGCGGCCAGGGCGTCGGTTCTTCGATTCATCCAACGCAGGCGAGACGAGAAGGAGCTTGAAGCGCTTCTTGGAATCGTCTCGGAGGCGACCACCCGGCGTACCTATACGCCACCTTTGCCTAGAACCAAGATCGAAGCGATCGCTCAAGGCACGTCGATCGCCGAAGAGGAACGCCAGAGACTCGGGCTAGGATCCCAGCCGATTCGCAATCCGGTTGAGATCCTTGCTCAGCAGGGCGTTCGGATTGGTCCGATTGAGTCGCTCGAAGCAGGAGCGATCGATGGCCTCTATTTCGAGACCGACGACCTCGGCGCTTGTGTCGGCATCTGTGTTCGAGATCATGATTGGACTGGCGCGCGGGCAGCCTTTACGGCCGCGCACGAATGTGCGCATTGGTTGCTTCGAGATGTTCAAGTAGAGTTCTTCTCGTTCGCTCCAGCTGGCGACGACTTGGTAGAATCGCGCGCGAACGCGTTTGCTGCTGCCTTCCTCATGCCGCGTGAAGGGCTCACGCAGTACTTCGTCGACGCCGGCCTTCTAAGGAATGGTACTATATCGCACTTGAGTCCCGGCGATCTCGTCCGAGCCATGGACTATTTCGGAGTGTCGAGAACGGCGCTGCTCTTCCGACTCGTGAACCTCCAAATAATTCGATCGGCATTGGCCTCGAGTCTTGAAGACTTCAGCATTCGAGCAACCGCAAAGGCCCTGCAGATGGAGTTTCGTTCTCGCGGACCAATTAGCGCTCGCTTGCCTCAGCTCGCCGTGCACGCTTGGCGCAGTGGGCATATCGGTGCAAGCAGGGCTGCCGAGCTCTGCGATCTAGACTTGAGCACGTTCAAGGAGGTCGTTCATAGCATAGGCGAGGACTCCAGTGCCTATGACGGACTGCCTCTGGCTGACGCTTCTGCGGTCTGAGGCTATGACGTGGGGCAAGTCATCCTAGATGCAAGCATCGTCATCACATTCGGGAATGCGGCCGCGCTCTCGGTTGTGACCGAGCTTCAGGTTCACAGCGTGGTCATCGGCTCGCGGACTCGAACTGAGATCGTCCGCGACCCCGCAGCCCGAGAACTTGGGAAGGCGATCGAACTGGGATCGATGAAGGAAGTTTCCGTCGACCTGTATGTCGCGGCCGAACAGGCAGCGCTGCAGAAGTACGATCAGCGAATTGCATTTAGGGGGCGTGGCGACGCCGAAACCCTTGCGCTAGCGAGTTGTCGCGGCTACGTGCTGGGATCGGACGACCGCGCAGTGCGCTCAACCGCGACCGCAGACTTGGGCCGCGGATTCACTGCGTCGACGTTGGACTTCCTTAGGTGGGCTACCGCGGAAGCGCGTCTGTCTGTACCTGACGCAGTCGCGCTCCTCACCAGCCTGGATGTCGGCCCGCAGGTGATTCGTGCTGCGGCAAGTCAGGGGAAAACCCCAGAAGACCTGTTTGCGTAGCCCCCTAACCGTTACTCCCCCATCGACGCCTGCAGCTTCGCATTCTCCGGGCACAACTCGGCGAACGGAAGGTCAACTAGTGGGCGAGCCACCGTCTTATTGAGCGTGTGCATCTCGGCCGCTGAATCTTCCTCCAGGTAGAGCAGGCCGGTCGCCACCTCGCCCTTGTCGATGCACCGCTTCACATGAGCGTGCTCTGCGAGTTCAGCGAATAGTGTGCTGGCGCTGGTTGACCTTGGTTGGCCTGACTGTCTCCCCGCGGTTCCACGGCGTCTATTGGACCTGGCCACCGAGTGCTTCCGACGGGGGCAGCGACACCGCAGATTCACGCGATGCCCACCCCCGTCCTCGCCGCAATTGTCCAACGCGGAGACAGCTACCTCGTGTGCCAGCGCCCAGCGCATAAGCGCCACGGCAGTCTGTGGGAGTTCCCAGGCGGCAAGGTTGA
>SXGU01134716.1_pt1 | contig 15774 bp, 13 predicted proteins | sample 3174531 | NCBI WGS metagenome assembly SXGU01 (sample SAMN11356863, study PRJNA531348) | freshwater metagenome | isolation source: freshwater sample F1-140 | place: China: Fuxian Lake, Yuxi | collected 2017-12-25
CCGCACTCGACGGCATCGCGGCCCTCCAGTGGGTGGCCGAGCACGCGTCCGAACTGGGTGGCATCCCCGGCCAGCTCGCCGTGGCCGGTTGGAGTGCCGGCGCCAACGTCGCCGCGGTCGCTGCGCAACTCGCCCGCGACGCCGGCGGCCCGGAGCTGGTGGGGCAACTGCTGCTCACGCCCGTCACCGACGGCACCATCGACCGCGGTTCGTACACCGAGAACGGCGAGGGCTACCTGCTCACCGCGGCGCTGATGCACTGGTTCTGGAACCACTACGCCGACCCGGCCGAGCGCGCCGACCCGAAGGCCTCGCCGCTGCTGGGCGACCTGCACGGCCTGCCGCCCACGATGGTGGTCACCTGTGAGTTCGACCCGCTGCGCGACGAGGGCGACGCCTACGCCGAGGCGCTGACCGCGGCCGGGGTGGAGGTCGAGCACGTGCGGGCACGTGGACACATGCACACGTCCATCACCATGGTCGACATGATCCTCTCGGGCAAGCCGTACCGGGAGAAGATGGCCGCCGCACTCCGCGGGTTCTTCGCCAGCGTCCACGCCTGACCCCGCCGTCTGCCAGAGTGCCGGCATGAGTTCCGTGCCCGAACGCGCCCGGGTCGTCATCGTCGGCGGTGGCGTCATCGGGTGCAGCATCGCCTACCACCTCGCCCACCTGGGCTGGACCGACATCGTGCTGGTGGAACGCCACCAACTCACGGCGGGCACCACGTGGCACGCGGCGGGACTGATCACGTCGGCCGGCATGGCCGACGAGACGTCGCTGTTCATGACCCGCTACTCGCGCGACCTGTACGCGCGTCTCGAGCAGGAGACCGGGCACTCCACCGGCTTCCGCGAAGTGGGCCACATCCTCACCGCCACCACGCCCGAACGGGTGGAGGTGCTCCGCCGCGCCGGCAAGTGGCAGCACGGCTTCGGCGTGCCGGAGAGCGAGATCTCGCCGAAGGAGGTGGCCGACCTGTGGCCCCTCCTGCGCACCGACGACATCCTTGCCGGCTTCTACGTGCCCGACGAGGGACGCGCCGACCCGGTGGGGTGTGCGGTGTCGATGGCGAAGGGCGCCCGCATGCTGGGCGCCACCGTGGTGGAGGGCGTGTCGGTCACCGGTGTCGAGCAGCACCGCGGCCGGGTGACCGCCGTGCTCACCGACGCCGGCCGCATCGAGACCGAGATCGTGGTGAACGCGGCCGGCATGTGGGCCCAGCAGTTCGGCCGGGCGGCCGGCGTGCACGTGCCGCTGCAGGCCGCCGAGCACTACTACCTCATCACCGGTCCGGTGCCCGGCATGGACCCCGACCTGCCCGTGGTGGAGGACCCCGACCGCTACGGCTACTACCGGCCCGAGGGCGACGGCATGCTCGTGGGCCTGTTCGAGCCGGTGGCCAAGCCCTGGCACCTCGACGGCGTGCCGCACGACTTCGCATTCGGCACCATCCCACCCGACTGGGACCGCATGGCCGAGTTCCTCGCCCCGGCGATGGACCGCGTGCCGGTGCTGGCCGACTGCGGCGTGCGCCTGTTCTTCTGCGGCCCCGAGTCGTTCACCTCCGACGTGCGCCCGCTGGTCGGCCCCGCTCCCGAACTCGACGGCTACTGGGTGGCGGCCGGCATGAACTCGCTCGGCATCCTGCTGGGCGGCGGCGTCGGCGCAGTGATGGCGCAGTGGATCGTCGACGGCGTGCCGCCGGTCGACGTCACCGGCTACGCCATCGACCGTGTGGCCACGTACGAGAGCAGCCGGCGGTTCCGCGCCGAGCGCACCGTCGAGCAGCTCGGCGTGCTGTTCGGTGATGCGGTGTGGCCCACCTGGAAGCCGCGCACGGCCCGCGGCGTACGACGCTCGGTGCTGCACGACCGGCACGTCGCGGCCGGCGCACACTTCGCGCCGTCGTTCGGCTGGGAGTACCCCGAGTGGTTCGCCGCGCCGCACGAGGCGGTCGCCTCGGTGCTCGACTTCGTCCGCCAGCCGTCGCACCCCCTGGTGGCCCGCGAACACCACGCAGTGCGTGAGGCGGTCGGCGTGCTCGACATGAGCCTCATGGCGAAGCTGATGGTGCAGGGCCCGCATGCGGCCGACGTGCTCCAGCGACTCTCGGCCAACGACGTGGCTCGCGAAGCCGGCCGTGTCGTCTACACGCAGTGGCTCGACCCGAAGGGCGGCATCGTCGCCGACGTCACCGTCACCCGGCTCGACCACGACCGGTTCGTCGTGGTCGCCAGCGACATCATCCACCGCCGCATCGAACCCCTCGTGCGCCGCGCCACGCGACCCGGCGAGTTCGTCACCGTCACCGACATCACCTCGGCCACCACGCTGCTGTCGGTACAGGGGCCGGCGTCACGCGAACTGCTCGGCCGCCTCACCGATGCCGACCTGTCGAACGACGCGTTCCCCTACCTCACCGCCCAGCACGTCCACCTCGGCTACGCGCCCGTGCTGATGGGCCGCGTCACGTACGTCGGCGAACTCGGCTACGAGCTCCACGTGCCCACCGAGTACGCCACCGGCCTGTACGACCTGCTGTTCGACACCGGCACCGAACTCGGCATCCGCCCGGTCGGGTTGGGGGCGATGGCCAGCCTGCGTCTGGAGAAGGGCTACCGCGACATGGGCATCGACATCGACAACACCGACGACCCGCTGTCGGCCGGCCTCGGCTTCGCCGTGGCGTGGGACAAGGACTTCATCGGCCGCGAGGCACTGCTGCGCATCCGCGAGCAGGGCCCCACGGCCGACCGAGTGGTGTGCGTGTTCGTCGACGACCCCGATGCCGACCTGTTCGGCAGCGAGCCGATGCTCATCGACGGCCAGTGGGTGGGATACGTGCGCGCCGCAGCGTTCGGCCACACCCTCGGCGGCCCGGTGGGTCTGGGCCAGGTGCACCACCCCGACGGCGTCACCGCCGCCTGGCTGGCCCAGCAGCGCATCGAGATCGACACGCCGGCAGGCCGCCTGCCGGCGCATGTGCAGCTCGGGCCGTTCTACGACCCGGGTCGCGCACGCATCCTGGCTCAGGCCTGATACACCGTCGCGCCGTCCACCACGGTGCGCACCACGCGAGCGGTCAGCAACGCCTCCGGGCCCAGCCGGAACGGGTCGATGTCGAGCACCACGAAGTCGGCCACCAGCCCTTCGCGCAGCGTGCCGCGACGGTCCTCCTCGAAGCTGGCCCACGCGCTGTCGCGTGTCGCGTGCACCACGGCCTGCTCCATCGGCAGCGAGAAGTCGGGCCGCAGCGGCTTCGCCTCGGCCACGTACGGCGACCGACGGGTGGCGGCGATGTACATGTTCGGCAGCGGGTGGTGCGCCGCAGTGGGCACGTCGGTGCCGAAAGCCAGGGTGGTGCCGTGCTCGAGGTACTCGGGCCACGCGAACCCGCGCTGGGCACGCTCCTCCCCCAGCAGCTCGATCCAGTTGTCCAGGTACGCCGGGTCGACGTGCACGGGCTGCATCGAGGCCGTCACACCCAACGGCGCGAGGCGCGGCACGTCGACGGCGTCGACGTACTCGAGGTGTTCGATACGGTGCCGCCGCTCGCGGGTGTCGCCCCGGCGGGCGCGAGCTTCGGCCATGCCCTCGTACACGTCGAGCACCGTGCGCACCGCCAGGTCGCCGATGGCATGGCAGGCGATCTGCAAGCCCAGCTCGTCGGCGAGGTGCATCACCGGTGCCAGCCGCTCACGGGGCCACACCATCTCGCCCGGCGCACCGTTGGTGAACGGGTGGCACATCCCGGCCGTGCAGCCGTCGATGGTGCCGTCGGTGACCAGCTTGATGCCCACCACCCGCACACGGCCTTCGCCGTGGGCCTGCGCCATCTCGGCCGCGTGACGCACCTGCGCCAACTCGTCCTCGGTCTCGTCGCACCGCTCGATCAACCAGTGAGCGACCACTGTGAACGGCAGCTGCCCACGAGCCTCGGCGCGGCGCAACGCCTCCACACCGGGCCGGTTGCAGGCCATCTCCACCGCGCCGGTGGTGCCCGAGGCCAGGTAGGCGTGCACGGCGGCCTGCACGAACCGGTCGTTGTCGTCGTCGCTGGCGCGGTTGATGACCGGCCAGGCGATCATGTAGCCGGCGTTCTCCTGCAGGTGACCCGTCGCCACGCCGTTCGCGTCGCGCACGATCTCGCCGCCGATGGGATCGGGCGTGTCCTCGGTGATGCCCAGCTCCTCGAGGGCCTTCGTGTTGCACCACACCGAGTGCAGGTCGCTCGCGTCGAGGTACACCGGCTTGTCGGGCACGATCGCGTCGAGCAGATCGCGGTGCGGCGTGCTGTTCGGCAGTGCCGAGAACACCCAGCCCACTCCGAGCACCCGCGGCGCGTCGGGGTTGGCCGCCACCCATCGGCGCAGCTCGGCCTCGATCTCGTCCATCGACGTGCACGGCCGCAGCACGGCCTTGGTGAGCGCCGAGCCGGCGGCCAACACGTGTGCGTGCCCGTCGAAGAAGCCGGGCAGCACCACCCCGTCGCCGGCGTCGATGACGGTGGCATCGGGTCCGGCCGCGGTGGCGGCGTCGGCCTCCTCACCCACGTGGAGCACCCGACCATCGGCCACGGCCATGCCGGTGGCCCAGGGCCGGGAGGGGTCGGAGGTGAAGATGCGCCCGCGTACGAGCAACCGATCGGAACTCATGCGGGCGACTCTAGATGCCGTCAGTTGGGGATGATCGTGCCCATGTTCATCACGCCGTGCGGGTCGAACGCCTGCTTCAGCGTGGCGAGCATCGGGAACGACGAGCCGTACTCGTCGCGCACCCAGTGCGCACGGGCCTTGCCGATGCCGTGGTGGTGCACGATCGAGCCGCCGTACCGCAACGTCTCCTCGCAGATGATGTCGATGATCTTGAAGTAGTACTTGTCGTTCTCTTCTTCCGGCTCGCAGTCGATGAGGTCGTAGAAGTAGTTGAAGTACATGTTCGTGCCGGTGATGTAGCTGTGGGACGAGTGGCCGCCCAACAGCGTGATGCCGTTGATCTCGGCACGGATGCGCGGGATCACGGCCTCGTAGATCTTGTTGATCGAGCTCCAGTCGGCCGAGATCTCGGTGGTGCGGTTCACGTTGCGCGTCGTGCGGATGCGCTCGTCCTCGCGCAGCACCTTGTCGGGGCCCCACACCAGGTCGTTGAACCACTCCTCGATCAACGCAGGGTCGACCGGTGTGCACTCGGGGTACTTGGCAACCAGCTCGTGGATGCCGGCTTCGGTGGCCGCCGTGATGCCGGCGTTGCCCTCGGCCATGAACAGCAGGATGCACTCGTCGGGCTTCGCGAAGTGCGAGAAGTGCAGCTGGCCGTCCTCGTAGTCGTACAGACGGGCCACCGACGGCTTGTAGCCGGCCACCATCACCTCGCGCAGCGCCTCGAAGCCGGTGGTCATGTTCTTCAGCGTCCAGCCCATGAACTTGTGGTGTTCGGGCGTGTACGGGAACAGCTTCACCGTGACCTCGGTGATGTAGCAGAGCGCGCCCTCGTTGCCGATGACGATGTGGCGGATGTCGGGACCGGCCGCACGACGCGGCACGTTCTTGATGCGCGACACCTGACCGCCGGGGAACACCACCTCGCACCCCACCACCATGTCCTCGATGCCGCCGTACAGCGTGGAGAACTGGCCGATGCTGCGCGTGGCGACCAGGCCGCCCATGCTGGCGATGGGCTTCGACTGCGGGCTGTGGCCGGTGGTGAGACCCTGTTCGCGGGCCTGGTCCTCCAGCACCTGCAGCGGCACGCCGCACTGCACGGTGGCCTGCATGTTGTAGGCGTCGATCGACACGATGGTGTTCATCCGCGACCCGTCGACCACGATCGACTGTTCGGCGCCACTCTCGAGGCCGCCCTCGGTGGCGGTGCCACCGGTGCGGGCCACCACGTTCACACCGTGTTCGTCGGCGAACGCCAGCACCTTGGCCACCTCGTCGGTGCTCTGCACGTACACCACGGCCAGCGGGGTGCGCATGGTGTGCACGTCGAAGATGTTCTGCAGCTTGCGGAAGTTGTCGACGCTGGCGCGCTGCAACTCGTCCGGGTCGGTGTGCACCTGCTCGGTCGACAGCAACTGCTGCAGGTGGGTGACGACGGCGTCGTTCGTGAGAGCCATGGTGGTCGGTGTCCTTCTCGGGTCAGTGGAAGATCGGGTAGGCGCGCTCGAACAGCGCGTCGGTGTGGTTGCGGATGTCGTGGTACACGGCCTCGGCCATGCGCACGTACACCGTGCGATTGGCCTCGATCGGCTCGAAGGTTTCGCGGCGGTGCGTCATGTGCGCGGCCGCCGTCTCGATGTCGGCGTGCAGCCCCGCCGCAGCGGCGGCACAGATGGCTGCGCCGAGCGCAGCACCCCCGCCGTCGACGCTGCGCGACGCCGGGATGCCGAAGACGTCGGCGAAGATCTGCATGAACAACGGGCTGTTCGAGCCGCCACCCGACACCACGATCTCGGTGAGTTCGATGCCCAACTCGGCCGACATCGCATCGACGTGGAACTTCATCGTCAGCGCGATGGCCTCGAGGATGCTGCGGTACACGTGCCCACGTGAGTGCCGGGCGTCGAAGCCCAGCATCATGCCCTTGCGGAACGGCTTGTCGGTGGTGGCCAGCCAGTCGAGCACGGTCATCAGCCCGTCGCTGCCGGCCGGCACCTGCGCGGCCTCGCGTTCGATGTACTCCTCGCGCGACATGCCCAGCGACACCGCACGCTCGGCCACCTCGTCACCGAGCAGGTCGAGGAACCACGTGAGGGTCCACATGCCGCGACGCACGCCGTTGCTCTCGTACAGGTAGCGGTGCGGGATGCACGCGAAGTTCGTCCAGAACGCCGTCGGGTCCTGGTGGTTCGTGTGGCCGTGCACCATCGCGGCGATGTAGGTGCCCAGGCTCACCAACGCCGTGGTCTCCCCCAGCGTGCCCGCGCCCAGCATCTCGACCGCCTTGTCGTTCGAGGTGTGCACCACGGGCACACCCTCGGGCAGGCCAGTGTGTGCCGCCGCCGCAGCGGTGAGCGGGCCGATCACGTCGCCCGGCATCTGCAGTTCGAACAACTGGTCGCGGCGTACGGCGAACTGCTCGTAGAGCGCTGGATCGTCGCTCCACTGCCAGGTGTCGGTGTCGATGGGCCACTGCAGCAGGATGTTGTTGCCGGCCGTGTCGCTGCGCACGCCGGTGCAGCGGTACCCGATGTAACCCGTCGTGGTGGTGGCGTAGCGGTACGCCGGATCGGCCGGCACGTACGGCTGGTAGGCACGATCGTCCATCCAGCTCACCACCGGCTCCAGAAGCGAACCGTCCTCCTGAAGGAACACCTTGCAGCAACGGATCGGGCAGATGCCCACCGCCACGATGTCGGCCGGGTCGCCGTCGAAGCGCGCCATCGCGCGCCGGCTGGCCTCACCGATCGCGTCCCACAGGTCGTCGTCGGGGTGCACCGCCACGCCGTGCTGCGGGCGGCTCATCGGGCGCAGCAACTGCTGCCCACGGGCCACCGCGTTGCCGGCCGCGTCGTACACGACGACCTTCGCGCTCTGCGTCCCGCAATCGACGCCGACGACGTAGGGACCGGCCATCAGCGGACCAGGTACCCGCCGTCCACCGCGAGGATGTGGCCGTTCACGTAGTCGCTCGCGCGGCTGGCGAGGAACACCACCGTGCCCATCAGGTCGGCGGGGTCACCCCAGCGGTCGGCGGGGATGTGCTCCAGCACACGCCGGTTCGAATCGGGGTTGCTGCGCGTGGCCGTGGTGATGGCCGTGGCGAAGTAGCCGGGCGCCAGGCCGTTCACCTGCACGTTGTGCATCGCGAGTTCGTCGGCGTAGGCCTTCGTGAACCCGGCGATGCCGTGCTTGGTGGCAGCGTAGGCCGACGAGTAGCGGCCGCCGAGGAACGAGAACATCGAGCAGATGTTGATGATCTTCCCGCTGCGCTGCGGCACGAAGTACTTCGCTGCTTCGAAGCTCATCTCGAACGCGGCGGTCAGGTTCACGGCCACCGTGGGGTCCCACTTGTCGCGGCCGAACTCCAACACCTCGCCGAGCGGGCAGATGCCGGCACTGTTCACCAGGATGTCGATCGATCCGAGACGGGCCACGCACTCGGCCACCACCTGGGCCGGCACACCCTCGGCAGTGATGTCGGCCTTCATGTACTCGTAGCGCACACCTTCGGCCTCCACCATCGGGCCGGTGGTGCCGTCGTCGTCCATGATGCTGGGCACGAACACGTTCGCCCCGCCCTTGGCGAGGGCCAGCGTGAACGCCTGGCCGAGTCCGGTGTTGCCACCGGTGACGATGGCGTTCTTGCCCTTCAGGCTGAAGAAGTCCATGCCGAAGTCGCTGATGTCCATGCGTGCCCTCCTGTGCCCCCGGGCACGGGCCGAATGCTAGTCGCGCCACCGCAGGTAGACGGAACAGTCGTACCCGAAAACACCGTCCGCTCAGGCCGAACGAATCCACTGCTCGGCCGCGAACCAGGCGGCCGCCGGCGACGACGCCGACACGGCGAACGCGGTGCCGTCGAGGTGCTCCAGCTCGGCCATCCACTGCGGCTGCACGCCCACCATCCGGCCGTCGGCATCACGCAGATGGTTCTCCTGGTAGCTCAACCACGTGCGCCAGCCGGCCGCTTCCAGCGCACGCCGACGTCGGTCGGGCACACGGGCGGTTCGGCGCAGCGCGATGGTCTCCATGTGGCCATCGTGCACCACCCGCCCTGTGGATCGTCAGTGCCGATTACCTGTGACTTGCCTGGGGACGACCAGGGCGCGACGTGCTCGCTCGTACCACGAGCTCGGTGGGCAGCAGCCGGTGATCGCTGCGCTGCGGACCGGGCCGACCGATGGCCTCCATCAGCAACGCCGTGGCCTCGGCGCCCTTGCGGTGCACGTCCTGACGCACGGTGGTGAGCGGCGGCCGGGTGTGCTCGGCGAAGAACGCGTCGTCGAAGCCCACCACCGACAGGTCGTTCGGCACGATCAGCTCGCGATCCTGCGCCGCCTGCATCACGCCCACCGCGATGCGGTCGGAGTACGCGAGCACGGCGGTCGGTCGCCGCTTGGTCGGCAGGTCGAGCAGTGCCTGCGCCGCGTCGTGCCCGGCGTCCTCGGTGCTGGCCGTGGCGTTCACCACGATCGGCTCCAGACCGGCTCCGTCGAGCACTGCGCGCCAGCCCTCCATGCGGCTCGTCACCGTGTACGACGACGCGACGCGCGGCTCGTCCATGCGAGTGACGAGCGCAATGCGACGATGCCCGAGTCGCACCAGGTGTTCGGCGGCGGCACGGGCACCGCCTCGGTCGTCGACGTTCAGGCACGGGTAGCCGCGCACCGGCTCCTGATCGACGAACACCAGCGGCAGCTTCCGCCGCCGCAGCCAGTCGACGGCCTCCGACTCGGCGCCGCAGTTGTAGACCAGGGCACCGTCCATGGGGATGTCACGCGTGGGCACCAGGTCGCCCTTCGATCGCGACGACAGCAGCGTCATGCCCCGGCCGCTCGGCGCCAGTTCGCCGCTGATGGCCGACAGGAAACGTGCCGCGATCTCGTCGAGGAACGACTGCTCGAGGTGATCGGTGAACAACAGCCCGATGGTGCCCGACGAACCCTTCGCCAAGGCTCTCGCCGCCGGGTCGGGGCCGGTGTAGCCCAGACGCTCGGCGGTCTCGAGGATGCGGTCACGCAGATCCGCCGACAGCTGGTCGGGGCGGGAGAACGCGTTCGACACCGTCATCCGACTCACGCCGACGGCGTCGGCGATGGTCTGCAGCGTCACTCGGGTCACGACCCCATTCTGCTGGCTGCGCCAGCGGCGCGCACGCGCATGCGGCGGGTGCGCCGGGTCGGCACGTCGGGCAGCACGGGGGCGTCCGGCAGTGCGCTGAACGCCGTGATCGGTCCGAGGGTGCGCAGCGCGGTGCGGGTGAGGTGGTGATGGGCCTCCATGTCGATCTCCTTGTCGAGCGAATGGCTGTACCGGTACAGTACCGGAACCTCTGTACCGGTCAAGTGCGACGTTCGTCACGTCCCCTCTGCTCTGTTAGGAACATGCCATGAACTCGATCGACCTCCCCCACGACTTCGTGTGGGGCGCCGCCACGTCCTCGTACCAGATCGAAGGCGCCGTGCGCGCCGACGGACGCGGACCGTCCATCTGGGACACGTTCTGCCGCGTGCCGGGCAAGGTGCTGCACGGCGACCACGGCGACGTGGCGTGCGACCACTACCACCGACTCGACGACGACCTCGACCTGATGGCATCGCTCGGCCTGCAGGCCTACCGCTTCTCTGTGGCATGGCCGCGCATCCTGCCCGCCGGCACCGGCGAGGTGAACGAGGCCGGGCTCGCGTTCTACGAACGACTCGTCGACGGCCTGCTGGCCCGTGGCATCACGCCGTTCGTGACGCTGTACCACTGGGAACTGCCGCAAGCCCTCCAGGATCGCGGCGGCTGGGAGCACCGCGACACCGTGCAGGCATTCGTCGACTACGCCGGCATCGTCGCCGCGCGCCTCGGCGACCGGGTGCACCACTGGATCACCCACAACGAACCGTGGGTGGTCAGCTTCCTCGGCAACCTCGAGGGCGTCCACGCGCCGGGCAACACCGACCTCGCCACCGCGCTGCAGGTGGCTCACCACGTGTTGCTGTCGCACGGCCTCGCCGTACCGGCGATCCGCGCACACGCACCCGGCGCTGAGGTGGGCATCACCGTGAACCTCGGCCTCGGCCGAGCCCGCACCGACTCCCCCGCAGATCTCGACGCCGTCCGGTCGCTCGACGGCTACGCCAACCGCTGGTTCCTCGACCCCTTGTACGGCAACGGCTATCCCGCCGACATGGTCGCCCAGTTCGGCGACGCAATGCCGGTGGTCACCGACGACGACCTCGACGCCATCGCCACGCCCACCGACTTCCTCGGCATCAACTCGTACAACCCGTCGGTGGTGCGCCCCGCCGACGACCCGGCCAACCCGCTCGGGTTCGACCCACTCACTCCCGACGAGATGGTGGCCGAGGGCTACTCGCTCACCGCGATGGGGTGGCCCATCGTGCCCGAGGCGTTCGGGCAACTGCTCACCCGGGTCGCCCGCGAGTACGACGTGCCCGCGATCTACATCACCGAGAACGGTGCTGCGTTCGACGACGAACTCGTCGACGGCGCGGTCGACGACCAGCCCCGCGTTCGGTACCTGCAGGACCACCTCGCTGCGCTGTGCGTCGCGCTCGACGAAGGGGCGCCCGTACGCGGCTACTTCGCCTGGTCGTTGATGGACAACTTCGAATGGGCATGGGGTTACGAGAAGCGCTTCGGCCTCGTGCACGTCGACTACGCCACGTTGACCCGCACCCCCAAGGCCAGCGCCCTCTGGTACCGCGACACCATCGCCCGCAACGGGTTCAGCCGGTGACTCCCACCTGGCTCCACGGCTGCTGGCAGCGCGCCTGGATCCGCATGGCCGACGGCTCGGTCGACGACCGCTCGGCCGTGTTCTGGCTGCAGACCGAGACGGCCATGGCCGACGTGCGCATCGACGCGACTCGCCCCTCGTTCGCAGGGGTCGGCTCGCTACCCGAGTGCACCATCGAGCAACTCGCTGCGTTGGCCGCCGCGAACGCCAGCACCGGCCACACCACGGTCGAGAAGGTGGTCGACCATCCCGACGGGTCGCACACGTGCACCGCGCAGTGGCACACCTACGGCCACGGCGCGAACTTCCAACCGGTCGTCACCTATCCCGAACCCGGTCTGCTGCACGTCGATGCAACGGGCACGGTGATGACCGAACGCGCACCGAGCGGCGCCTACGTCGAGGAGTGGCACCTCGTGCCCGGCTCACGCGCACCGCTGCACCACGAGGTGCTCGCCGATGGCCGGGAGTGGTTCGTGGCCGGGCCGGTGCACGTCGTCGTGCGCGATCGAACGGACCAGCCGCCGAACGCCGCACCCCTCCAGCAACTGATCGCCGATCGTGGCCTCGCCCGTGCCACCATCGAGTCGTGGCTCGACACCGAGTACTCCGTGGCGTTCCTCGAGCCCGACGGCCGTACGGTGGTGCGGCACTCCACACTCCCCTGGCTCGAAGGAACCACGCTTGACGTCACTGCCTGAATCGCTCCGCACCGAACTGCGCCGCGCCGCCGAGGCACCGTTCCACGAGGCGCGCATGCTGCCGCTGGAGGTGTACCGCTCGCCGCAGGTGCTGGCGGCCGAGATGACGTCGGTGCTGGCCGACGCATGGCACTGCGTGGGCCGTACCGCCGACCTGCCGAACGTGGGCGACCACCTCGTGGCCGAACTCCCCGACCGGCAGGTGCTCGTGGCCCGCGGCGACGATGGCGAGCTGCGGGCGTTCGACAACGTGTGCATCCACCGCGGCGCACCGCTCGTGGCCGGTTGCGGCAACGAGGCCCGCTTCACCTGCCCGTACCACGCATGGGTGTTCCGGCTCGACGGGCAACTCATCGGCGCGCCGTACATGCACCGTGGGTTCGACCCGGGCCAACACCGTCTCGGCGCGCTCTCGCTGGAGGTGTGGGAGGGGTTCGTGTACGTCAATGCCGCACCTGCGCCTGCGCCGCTGGCACCGCGGCTCGAGGGCCTCACCGAGGCGGTCGGCCGGTTCCACATGGCCGACTACGTCCCCGTGCACCAGCAGGTCGACGTGTGGCAGACCAACTGGAAGCTGCTCGCCGAGAACTTCATGGACACGTACCACGTGTTCAAGGTGCACCGCGCCACGTTCGGCACCAACAGCGGCAGCCCGCTGAACACGACGATGTACCCGGGCACCGACGCGTGGGCGCACCACGTGGCACTCGACCGTGACGAGATGGCCCACCCCGACAACACCGCGCTGCAGGGTGACTGGCGTCGTGCCGTGGTGCTCGCCGCGGTGTTCCCCACGCACGTGATGCAACTACAACCCGACTACCTCTGGTACCTGCAGCTCACGCCGATCGGCACCGACCGGGTGCGCATCCGATGGGACGTGTCGGTGGCACCCGGCGTGCTGGCCGCACAACCCGATCGCGACGCGTACGTGGCGTCGATCCTGTCGCTCCTGCACGCCGTGAACGCCGAGGACCAGCCGGTCGCCGAGGGCGTACGGCGCAGTGCCGACGGCCCCCAGTTCGAGCGCGGTCCGCTCAGCCAGTACGAGCGCAACGTCTACGACTTCGATCGCCACATCGCGCGGCGGCTCGCCACCTGACGGGTCAGAAGTACCGGGCGCTCCTGGAGCGCACCGTGGTGGAGGCGGCGTTGCCGGCGAGGTCGGTGATGGAGGGCGCAGCCAGGTACGAGTACGTGCCGTTCGAGGTCTGCGTGGCGATGCCAGCGCAGCCGGTACCGCTGCAGGTGGCGCCCACGGTCACGCGGATCACCGTGTTGCTCGTCAGCAGCGCCACCGTGGACGCCGCGAACGACGCCACACCACCATCGGTGGTCACGTAGCCGGTGGCGCCCAGCGTTCGGGCACCATCGCTCACGCCGACCATCGTGAGCGTGTCGTTCCCCGTGCCGAGCGGGTCGGTGATCGACACCGTGGTCGACGACGGCACCGACGCCGGCGCCAGCGCTTCGCTGAAGGTGATCGAGATCGTGTCGCCCGCCTGGATGCGGCCGTTGATCGTGCCGTTCGTGTCGGCGATGGTCATCGGCACGGGTGCCGCCATGTCCTGGGGCGCTCGGGCGGCGAACGCCGCCTGGTTGCCGGCAGCGTCACGGATGCCGGTGGCGCCCGCAGCGAGCGCGACGGTCATGCCACCGACGGCCGTGTTGGCTGCACCTGCACCCTCGGCGATGGTGAGGGTGGCCGTGTTGGTGGCGACCGACACCGACGACAGCGTGCCGCTCGACGGCACGCTGGCCAGCGTCCACGGCGTGGTCCCAGCGGTGTAGGCGGCGAGGGACTCGCTGAACACGGCCGACACACGGTCGACCTTGCCGTTGCCGGTGGTGTCGAGCAGGCCGAGCGAGCTCACCACCGGTGCCGCCAGGTCGGTCGGCGCCGTGGCGGCGAACGACGACGGGTGCCCGTTGACGTCGCGCACACCACCCGGATGGGCGGCGAGTGCCACCGTGAACGCACCGACGGCGGTGTTGGCCGCGCCGGCGCCCTCGTTGATCGACAAGGTCGCGGTGTTCCCGCTCACCGTCACCCCTGCCAGCGTTCCGCCCGACGGAATGTTGGTGAGGGTCCACGGGGCGACCCCTGCGGTGTACGAGGAGAGGACGTCGTCGAACACCACGTCGACCCGGTCCACCTTGCCGTCGACATCGGTGTCGCGCATCGCCATCGACGTCATCGCCGGCGGCATCACGATGTTGACGGCCGCTGACGCCACCGTGCCGGCAGCGTCCATCACGACGATGCTGTGCGGCGCGTCGGTGGTGCCGGCCGGCAGCGTCACGCTCACCGGCATCGTGCCGCCGGACGCCACGGTGGTCGGCGACCCCGCGAGCACGGTGCCGCTCGTCGAGTCGAGTCGGTAGGTGACCGCCGACCCAGCGACGAAGTTGCTGATGGTGCCGGTCACCGTGGCCGGCAGCGACGTGATCGTTGCGGTGCTCGACAACACGAAGGAGGCGTCGGCGACGGTGACGACCGAGCTCAGCTGGCTCTCCGGACCAGCCCAGTTGCCCACCAGCGGCTGCACGGTGTACTTCCAGCTACCGGCGGGCACCGAGTGCTCCACACAACTGGGCGACATCACCAGCGTGCACGCCGACAACACGGTCTGCGACACTCCGGCCAGGTCGTAGCGACGCACCACGTACCCGGTGGCCGGCTGGCCACCCGCCAACGTGATGCTCGACCACGACACCGTCACGTCGCGACCGCTGGCCACGGCGACGGGGGCCGTCGAAGCAGGCACCGACTGCGTGGCCGACGTCGCGACACCGACGGCCGTCACGTCGAACAGCGCCGAGACCGGCGTGGCCACGGACGCGACAAAGGCAGTGGCCGTCAACGACGCGACGACCACTGCCTTTGCGAACATGGTGAACTCAGGCCTGGGTACCGGCGAGCTGGAGCGGAATGGTGAAGCTCACGCCCTGGCAGCCGTTCGGCGCAGCGAGCACCATCGTCACGACGTCGGCGATCGACTGGGTCGAGCTCGTCGTGTTGGCCGGCACGGTGATGCTGAGGCCGGTGGCACCGGCCACCGAGATGTTCGCGGCCGGGCAGTTCACCGGATCGCTCGACACCACGGTGCCGGCGGTCATCGCGGTGAACTCCACCGGGAACGGGTTCGGGTTGGTGATCGTGAAGTACACGTCGCCGCCGGTGAAGCCGGGGTACAGATCGGCGGTGCCCGTCGCGGCCGTCACGGTGGCCACCTGCACGGCGTCGGCCTTCGCCGAACCCGTACCGATGCCCGTCGTCGACCACAACGCCACTGCCACGCCGCCACCCAGCAGCAGCGCGGCGAGGATGCCGGCGATGCCGAACTTGTGCTTGCGAGTCATGGTGTTTCCCTTCAGATGTTCAGGTTCGGAGGTCGGTGCTGCACCGACATCTGATGAGTTGATCGGCTCTTGATCTTCGGATCTTGAGAGAAATCATGCAGTTCGGGCATCGTCGCAGGTCAGCGGTCCAGCCACACCGAACGCACCGGAACACTTCCTTGATGTTCGCTCGCAGTTCTTCGTGTCATCGGTCAGATTCATGTCGGGATCGTCAGCTCGATGGGCCGTAGATCAAGACCCGGTGCCGATCCGGCGATGGGGGTGCGGCCGCTAGCGTCGCCACATCGACACGCCG
>SXGU01189168.1_pt1 | contig 15774 bp, 11 predicted proteins | sample 3174531 | NCBI WGS metagenome assembly SXGU01 (sample SAMN11356863, study PRJNA531348) | freshwater metagenome | isolation source: freshwater sample F1-140 | place: China: Fuxian Lake, Yuxi | collected 2017-12-25
ACACGATGAACTGGTGTTCGAAGTCGACACCGCTGCCGTCAGCGGGGCTACGGATGCCCTGCGTTCCCTGATGTGCGGGGTTGCTGCACTGCGGGTGCCGCTGGAGGTGAATATCGGGGTGGGAGCGAACTGGGACGAGGCGCATTGACGCGAAAATATCGCTCATCCTGCTCAACTCGGTGATAATGTGCTGGCGAGCCGGTTCATGATCCGGTTCGTATCCCATAACATCAAATCAATCCATCTGAAGAGGAGAGCATCATGGAACTCATTACGACCAAAATCGGCCTGGAAATGCTGGCCCGCTGGGGGCACTTGCTGGCGGGGGTGACCTGGATCGGTCTTTTGTATTACTTCAACTTCGTGCAAATGGAATACATGAAGGAAGCCGAGGCGGGAGCCAAATCGGACGTACTGCGCAAACTGGCACCCAAAGCCCTGTGGTGGTTCCGTTGGGGAGCCGCTTTCACGGTGTTGACCGGTATCATCATCATGGGGTTACGGGGCGGTGGCATGGCCATCGACATTTATGTCGGAGCCCTGTTTGGCCTTATTATGTTCGCCAATGTCTGGCTGGTGATCTGGCCCAATCAGAAAATCGTGATTGCCTCGGCAGAACAGGTAGCCGCCGGGGGAGAAGCCTTGCCGGAAGCCGCCGATGCCCTGGCCATCGCCGGCCTGACCTCCCGCACCAACGCCCTGTTCTCGATTCCCATGCTCTATTTCATGGGTGCCTCTGCCCATTTCATGCACCCCCGCTTCAGCGTACTGGCTTTCCTGCTGATCACGCTGATCATTGTGGTGCTGGAATACAACGCCATTTACAAGCAACTGTTACGTTGCCCCATGACCAGCAAACTGGCGTTTTTGCATAAACTCCCGGCCGGAGGTCGCATGGGCTTTCTGGCCAAGGTGCCAGGCGTTATTCACGCCGGTCTGGGTTTGACCGTGTTGCTGTACGTGATACTGGAAATCATGCCCTGAGACGATCCGGCATGAGGGTGGGGGGGCAGGATGCCCCTTGCCCGTGTAACCTACCCGTTCCCCGCAATCGTAATCCGGTCCAGCAGGATGGAGCCTGTCCGGATGTTGCCGCGCAGGTCTACGTCGTTGCCGATGGCCACCAGCCCGGCATACATGTCTTTCAGGTTACCCGCGATGGTAAATTCCTCGACCGGATGACTGATCTGCCCTTTTTCGATCCAGAAGCCGGCAGCACCGCGTGAATAGTCACCGGTGACACCATTGACTCCCTGACCCATCAATTCCGTGACCAGCAGGCCGGTATCCATCTGGTTCAGTAATTCATTCAGGCTTGAGGAACCGGTCTCGACGATGATGTTGTGAACGCCGCCCGCGTTACCGGTCGTCTCCATACCCAGTTTGCGAGCGGAATAGGTACTCAGGATATAGGATTCGAGTATGCCATCCCGAATGATGGCGTGCGGTTGGGTGGCGACACCCTCGGCATCGTAGGGGGCACTGGCCAGACCCCGGGGGATATGCGGGGATTCCTGAATCTGTACGAAGGCGGGAAAAACCGGTTTGCCCAGGTGATCCAGCAGGAAGGAGGATTTTCGATACAGGTTACCGCCCCGGATCGCCCCCAGAAAGTGTCCGATCAAGCCCCCCGCCACATCCGCCGCAAAAATGACCGGGCATTGTCTGGAACTCAACGGCTGGGCTCCCAACCGCCTGAGGGTGCGTTCGGCAGCCTGGCGACCTACCGCTTCCGGTGCTTCGAGTGCCTTGGCTTCACGGGCGACGGTCCACCAGTCGTCGCGCTGCATTTCCTCGCCGCGTTGACCAATGACGGAACAACTCAGACTGTGCCGACTGGTGGCATAGCCGTGCAGGAATCCCAGTGAATTACCCAGCACCCGCAAGCCTTCAAACGTATTGAGGCTGGCCCCTTCGGAGTTACGGATTTCGTAATGATGTCCCAGGGCCGCGTTTTCGCAGGCGGTGGCCAGGGCAATGGCTTCCTGGGCATCCAGCGACCAGGGGTGGTACAGGTCGAGGTCAGGGTATTCGGTAGCCAGTCGGTGTACATCGGGTAGTCCGGCATAAGGGTCTTCAGCCGCATAGCGGGCGATGCGACAGGCGGCCTGCACGGTTTCACGCATGGCTTGCCGACTGATATCCGAGGTGCTGGCACTGCCTTTGCGCTGCCCGATATACACGGTAATGCCAAGCCCCCGACTGCGGTGATGTTCTATGGTTTCGACCTCGCCCAGCCGGGAGGTCACGGACAGTCCCTGCTCGATACTGGCACCGGCTTCAGCACCGGTCGCGCCCTGTAACCGAGCCTCTTCGAGGCATTCGCTGATGAGGGTATGGAGGCTATTCAAGGCCGCCTGGCCTTGTTCTGGGGGGATGGAATCCTGCACGGGTTATGCTCCGGTTGAGTGTAATGGAGAAAAATGAATGTGGGCTACCAGCGCAAGCCGGGACATTATTCCAGCGGTTCCAGCCGGTATCCGTCTGCACTGCAACAGAGTACGGCTTCCCGGCCATCCCATTCCGGTAAAACGATACGGCGTGCCACGGCTGGGTCAATGACGGGCTGGTTGAGACCCGGACGATGGGTGTGACCATGAATCAAAACCGATACCCCAAAGTTTTGCATGGTTTCGGCAACCGTCTCCAGGTTGACATCCATGATCTCGTTGCGTTTACCGCTTTTGTCGAGCGTACTTTTGAACCGATACCAGCGGGCATAAAGCCGTCTCAACCAGAGGGGCTTGCTCAGGGCGGTGTGTTGCCATTCCGGGGTGCGAACCTTACGCCGGGCGGTCAGGTATTGCACATCATCACTGCACAAGAGATCGCCGTGCATGAGTAATGTCGGGGTACCGTATAAATGGATGACGCAATGATCCTCCAGATAAACCAGGCCGGTGGCCCGGGTAAAAGCCTGACCGAGCAGAAAATCACGGTTACCCGGCTGAAATGCGACCCCGGTTCCCTGATCGGTCAAGGCTTTCAAGGCCTTGCGTACCTGCTCATTGAGGGAGGATCGGTCATCATCGCCCAGATAGGCATCGAACAAATCCCCCAGGATGTACAACTGCGTCGCCGTCCGGGCACGTCCCGCGAGAAACCGGATGAACCGGTTGGTGCAGGCCGGACGTGCCGGTGACAGGTGTAAATCGGAGATGAACAGGGTTTCGTCAGTGCGTGGTTTCAAGCACGGTGGCCTTTTCGAGCAGAATGGGAGTCTGTGGTACGTCGCTGGGCATGGGGCCGCCGCGACCGGTTGGAATGCTGGCCATTTTGTCGACCACTTCCATGCCTTCAGTCACTTCACCGAATACGGCATAACCGAAACCTTGCGCCGTGGAGCTTTTGTAATCAAGGAAGGCATTGTCCACAAAGTTGATGAAGAACTGAGCCGTCGCCGATTGCGGGTCGTTGGTACGCGCCATGGCAATCGTGCCGCGCTTGTTTTTGAGGCCGTTGTCTGCCTCGTTCTTGATGGGGGCGTGGGTCGGTTTCTGGACGAAATCGGCATTGAAACCTCCCCCCTGCGCCATGAAGCGGGGGATGACACGGTGGAACAGGGTACCATCGTAATGGCCTTCCTTGACGTAAGTCAGGAAATTGCTGACGGTGACCGGTGCTTTTTCGGCATCCAGTTTGAGCACCACATCGCCGAGACTGGTGTGAAATTTGACGTGAGGAGCCGATGTATCGGTCATTTTGGGTTTCTCCAGGGCTTGTGCCGAAAAGGTAATGAGGCTTAACAGTAAAAGGTAACCGGTGTTCATCATGGAGGATGTCTCAGGTTGTAAGGTAAACCTGCTGCCAGTCGGGTGGCGCACAGGGCTTGCAATGCTACAGAGTTTTATGACTGCTTTTCAAGCAGAAGACAGACGTAGACCAATGGGCGACATCGTCAAGGCAGAAGTTGCGATTCGGGTCTCGACTGACGGGGGCGTTCTTTCCGACCCGTTGCGTGAGTCAAATCATCGTCCCCGCAACGTACCCAGCAACCAGCGGCCTCCCTGTATGAACTGCCGGACGATTTGCTGATACCGGCCCTCTTCCAGTAGCACGGCCTGCATTCTGAGGATCCTGGCTTTGCAGGCATCATCCATACGATGGGCTATAGCCAGCCACAATACCTCAAGGTTGTAGCCGTCCCTGAGACAAACCGGCACGATATCGGCACCGTGGTCATCGAGCCACAAATCCTGCCGGATGACTTCCAGTGCCTCCCGGATAGCCCGTGCCTTGGCCGTTTCCGGGTGTACGATGTCATAGGGCGGTGCCCACTCCCGGGCCGGTCGCAACTGGTCGATATGAGTGGCGACCACAATGATGGGGGGCAGGCGACGGTTCAGGTGCGTGGCGTAGCGGGCCTTGAGGGTTTCCAGAAATACCTGATCGGATTGTCGGGCTGCCTCCCTGACCGAGCAGACCACCAGCAGCAGATCGACGGTTCCCAGGGGATCGCCGTCCTGCTTGAGCCAGTCCAGTGTGGCCCCATAACCGGGCGTGTCAATCAGGATGCCTTCAAAATCCTGGCCGGTTACGGTATCGGCCTGCTGCAGGTGATAAGCCGTAACGGTTCGGGTGCAGGGGACGATGTCGTCGGGTGCCCGCAGGTGGCCCTGCAATCGGTTGATGAGGGTTGACTTGCCGGCATTGGTCTGACCGACGACCAGAATACGCAAGGGTTCGGTGGCGAGTTTGTCCTGCCGGGTCTGGATACTGCTCAGATCACGCCGGGTTGCTTCGCTACGCCGATCATCGCTGGAGTGGGCCTCCAGGAGCAGACGGCCACTGTAGAGCAGGATGGCATAATGGCCGACTTGCAGGATATAGCTGTCGATCAACCATTTTTTGAGCAAGGGCAGGGCGGTTTGACTGATTCCGGTCTGGGCGGCACTGGCGGTTGCAGCGGCCAGTGCCGCCTGTGGATTGAAGCACAAGCGGGTGAGGTTGGCGAGAAACAGGGCATCCTGCAAACGTTCTTTCCACCGGAGCAGCGCGATGCCGTCACTGAGGGTCAACTGATCGCTGAAAGGAACCCGCTCCTGTAGCAGGCTGCGGAGATCATGGGCCACCCGTTCGGTGATCAGCAGTACCCAGGCGGTTGGGATAGCGAGTTCGGGCGTTTTGCTGTCGGGTTTATAAATCGTGGCTACCGTTCCCAGGGTTTCCCGGCCCAGGGCCAGCCACTCATCCAGCGTCTCAAACCCCAAAGCCGTATCTGCCATGGCGGCATGACGGGCGGCCAGTCGTTCCACGGCGGTCCGGGCGGCCTGATCCAGCGGCGAGTCCACTGCATCGGCACTGAGCACCGATGGACGGTGGGTTCCGAAGCGTGAAACCTGTTTATCCCTGAGCCGTATCGCCAGGGTGAGTGCAATGGCCATCGACAACGGCCACAGAACCAGCCAGTCACGGAAGTCGGGTTGATGATACAGCCAGTAACTGCCTGCCATCATCAAACCCAGCGTCGGGACGCACAGCAACAGGATAACCACTATCCAGCCCGCCTTGAGTGATCGGGTCGTCATTCGCTTTACCCCTGTCGTGTCCAGCCGGAAAACCCGGTAAAAGCCAGCGAGGCAATGCCGGCCGTGATCAGGGCGATAGCGACCCCCTTGAAGGGGGCCGGTACATCGGCGGTTTCCAGTCGTTCACGCACACCGGCAAAGAGAAACAGCACCAGACTGAAACCCGAAGCCGCACCAAAACCGTAAACCAGTGATTCCAGTAGGTCGTGAGTCCGGCGGGCATTGAGCAAGGCCACGCCCAGTACCGCGCAGGGGGTGGTGATCAGGGGTAAAAAAATCCCCAGCGTGCGGTGCAACAGGGGACTGACGGCCTGGATGATCATTTCGGTCAGTTGCACGACGACGGCAATCACCACAATGAAGACTACCGTCCGCAAATAATCCAGTCCTTCCGGATGCAGCAGGTAATGCTCCAGCAGGTAGCTCAATCCGGCGGAAAGGGTCAGAACCAGCGTGGTCGCCAGGCCCATGCCCAGGGCGGTTTCCTGTTTTTTGGATACCCCGAGAAAGGGGCACAACCCCAGGAATTGCACCAGCACGAAATTATCGACCAGCACCGCATTCAGGAAAACGGTAAAAAGGGAGTCGGAGCCTGACACGATGGAGCGGCTATTGTTTGAAGCCTTCGACCTGGATGACGATTCTGACTTCGTCGCCGACCAGGGGTAAAAAGGCATTCATGCCGAAATCACTGCGTTTCAAGGTTCCACTGGCATCGACACCGCAAACGGTTTTCAGGTATAGCGGATGAAAGCCGCATTGATAGTGATCGATGCTCAGGGTCAACGGGCGGGTTATGCCCAACAGGGTGAGTTGACCTGGAATGCGGTAGGGTTTGTCACCCAGAAATTCCACGGAATCCGCCTGATAGGTCATGGTGGGGTATTGGGCGGTATTGAAAAAATCGGATGAACGCAGTTTGTCCTCCAGTTCACTCAAACCGGTGTCGATGGAGGCGGCATCAATGGTGACCTGAACCGAACCGGTTTTCCGGTCGGCATCGAGCGTCACGCTGCCACTGGTTTTATCGAAGCGACCCCGCTGGGTGGAAAAGCCGAGATGACTGATTTCAAAGCCGGGAAAGGTATGGCGTTCGTCGATGCGAAAGCTGTCAGCGTGTGCTGCTCCGATGACCCAGGGCAGGGTGGACAGGAGGATCGACAGGGTTTTACAAGAGGTATGGCGCATGGGTGTGTCTCCGGTTGTGTTGTCTGGGGGGGTCATCCTGAATCACCCTGCCGCACGAACAGCAGGGTGAGGTCGTCCGAGGGTTCTGCAGCGGCCCTGAAGGTTCTGACGGCTTCAAGCACCGTATTGACCACCTGCTCCGCATCCCGTTCGGTCTGGTTTTCAAACAGGGCCATCAGGCGGGTTTCGCCAAACGTATCCTGTTCCGCATTCATGGCCTCGCTAATGCCGTCCGTATAGAGCAATAGCCCCTCTCCGGGATGGAGTACCCTTTCCTGTGCCTCGAAATGCATGGCGGGGGTGATGCCCAGCGGGGTGCTGGTCTCTACGGTCAATACCTCAACCGTTCCGTTCCGTCCCAGAATCAGGGGAGGCGGATGCCCGGCAGAACTATAAACCAACAGCCCGGTTCCGGTATCCAGCGTGGCCACGAACAGGGTAACGAACATCAGGGCTTCATTGTCGCGGCAGAGTTCCGGATTGACGGCTGCCAGTATCCGGTGTGGTAACCGGTAGGTCCGGGCATAGGCCCGAATCAGGGTTTTGACCATCACCATGAACAAGGCGGCCGGCATCCCCTTGTCGGATACATCGGCAATGACCAGCAGCAAGGTATGCGCATCGAGGTAAAAAAAATCATAGAAATCCCCGCTCACTTCACGGGCCGGTTCCATGCAGGCATGCAAATCGACCGGATTGCCCCGGGCAAAGCGGGGGAAAACCGTCGGCAGCATACTCATTTGTATGCTCCGGGACAGTTTCAGCGATTCTTTGAGTCGTTCCTGTTCGAGCAGCACCTCGAGCCGGGTTGGGTCGTCCCGGGTATGCTCAGGGCTTTCGGTTACCGTGATCCGGCCCGGTTCGTTGTCGCGGTTCACCAGGCAGCCCGCTCATACATTCGGGCGACATGGTGGTAGAGCCTGAGGTCTGCCTCGTTTTCGCGCAGTAACCTGGCGTGCAGTTCAGAACCCAGTGTGGCCTTCAGGTTGGCCAGACGTTCAATCAGGGTGGAATCACCCGATTGCGTCACATTCAATTTTACCGTGCTGAATTGCGTATCCGGAAAATCCGGTTTCAGCCAGCGTTCCAGCACCGAAATGGAAGCATCGAAGGCCTCTACCAGACCGACGAACGGCAGGTTTTGCAGGCCCTGCAAACCCCGCTCGAACAAGTCTCCCGTTTCGTTACCGGCCAGACCGGCCAGGCGATGAGCCTGAAAGTTCCGGAATGAAAAATCCCGGGGTCTCTCCAGTCGCCATTCAACAAATTCGGGCAGGTCGAGTTTTCGTGCCTGCAGGGAGCCCTCGGTCTCCTCGGTTTGTCGGCGTTCAAACTGATAAACCGACGAAATCCTGTCCAGTGGATGACGCAGGAAGACAATGGGGAAAATCCGCAGGTCATCGGCAGCAGGCAGGGAGAGGCGGGCCGTGTGTGACGAGATGACCTTGAGTTCGGGTTTTTCCCTGAACTGTTCGAGTATCCGTTCAGCCGTGATGGCTCCCCGTTCATCGGTTTCGAGTGGTAGCCAGGCTTGCGGGAAGGCTTTTTTAAGGATGTGATCGAGTGAGGTTCCGGCATTTTTGAAAAAATGATAGTGAACGATGACGTTTCGGATGTGCATGATTTGGATTCTTCCGGTTCTTGGCTTTCAGGCTATGGCGCACGATAACTGACCGATTGCTCGACGAGACCCGGCTTGTACCGGGCCTTATCACCAGGGTAGTGGGGGGCTTTATTCAGGGCCATACCCTCAATTAACCCGGGCCGTGTTGAACACCAGGGTTTCCACCGTGTCGGGTGGATAAAGTTCCGCCAGCAGCAAGGCTTTGCGCATGAGCTTTTTGCCTTGTTCAAAGGAATGGTTTTCCCTGACGAATTGCAGGGCCTGAGCAGAAACCGTTTGCCAGAGGGTGTGATCGCGATACAAGGCATATACGGCTTCGACCCATTCCTCCGGCGTCCGGGCGATCAGGGCTTCCATGCCGTGCCGCAGGGTAATGCCTTCGGCAGCGAGTTCCGAGAGTACGCAGGGAACCCCATAGGACAGGGCATCCATCACCTTGCCCTTGACACCGGCCCCCGACTGCAAGGGGGCCACGAACACCCGGCAGGTCTCGAATACTTCGCTCACCTGTTCTACTGCGCCACCGATGATGACCTGGGGCGAAGCCAGGGCTTCGATGGCCGCAGGAATCTGGCTGCCATAAATGATGAAGCGGGCTTCCGGCAGCCGCTGGATCAGCAGGGGCATGACTTCACGCACGAAAAACAGCACCGCTTCCTGGTTGGGCGGATGACCAAATCCGCCCAGGAAGGCAATATCCTGCCTCAGGGCGAACAAGGGTCGAAATGCTACGGTATCCACCACCCAGGGACAGAGAGCGACCCGGGTGTCCAGCCCATTGTGAGACTGGATGACGGCATGTTCCGTCAAATTGTAGGAAAGCGTCACATCGACCTGCTTCATGATGGCCAGCTCGTCCGCCCGAATGGCTTCAGCCCGTTGCTGCTGTTCGGCACTGCGGGTTTGCAGGGCGGCCCGCATTTCCCGGAGAAAGTGCAAATCCGCATTGCAGAACAGGATTTTGGCCTGGGGGGCGAACTGTCGCACGGCTTGCAGATGATTTTTGGCCACGTAATAGCGGGTGATGTAGACCAGATCGAATTCCTTGCCGCGTTGCTCCAGCAGAGGGGTGATGGAGGCGACAAAAGGGGCGTGAATGACCTCGATTCCCATGCGTTGCAGGCGGTCATTGTATTCGCCGAGGTAGGCCAGATTATCGGCTACGAAACTGACTTTGAACCCCAGTGCCTGCAGCAGGCGCATCTCCTGGATGGCGGCATAACTGCCGGCATCCCGATCAGGTCTGGGCATTTGGTAATCGATGACCAGTGCCCGGTAAAACACGCCCCGGTCCTTGTTCAGTTCCACCGCCTGGCCGATTTCACCCTTGTCCCGACAGGATTGTATCCACCGGGCCTTGAATTTGGGTCGGTTGATTTCCTGGTATTGTTTCATGCCGGTCGAGGTATCCGTTCCGCTGCTGAGGCCCTCGAAGTGATACACCACCGAACCGGGGGCGTAAACGGTTTTGTAACCGCAGGCCCTGACCTTGAAGGCCAGATCAGTGTCCTCGAAATAAGCGGGCCTGAAGGTTTCACTGAATCCCCCGACCGCCTGCCAGACCGACCGGGGCAACAGGATGGCGGCTCCTGACAGGTAATCGACCTGACGGGTATAGTTATAACGGGGATCCTGGGCATTGCCGCCCCGACCGTAGTTCCAGGGATCACCGGTTTTCCAGACGATACCGCCAGCCTCCTGCAAACGGCCGTCAGCATAAATCAGCTTGGAGCCGACCAGGCCTACGTCATCGAAATGCCGGATGACGTAAAGCAGTTCATCCAGCCAGTCCACGGTGGGTTCGGTATCGTTGTTGAGGAAAGCAATATATTGCCCGATGGCCTCGGCCGCTCCCGCATTACAGGCATCGACGAAGCCTTTGGGGACTGGATTACGCAGATATTTGATCCCGGCTATGAGATTGCCGATGTCCCGGGTTTGATCGGTAGAGCCGTCATCCACCAGGATGACCTCGAATGAGGTTTCATTGTAGGCAAACAGCAGGGCCGCCAGACAGTGGTAGGTGACCGGAAATTTATTGTGTACCGGAATGATGATGGAGACCGCGGGGGCATCATGGCGGGGAAAGGCCAGGGGAGGGAACCGTTTGTTTTTTTCGAATCCCAACGCCAGGATATCGTGTAACCGACTCAGGGAGCCCAGCCGTTCCTGCCACAGGGCGACTTGTTCCGGGTTGGTTCGAGCCGGACTGCTGGCGACTTTCAGGGCTTTGAGCAGCGAACGATGACGATACAGTGTGGCCGGACTGGCCAGCGTGGCTGTGGTCAGTCCGGTGTTGGACTGCAAGACCTCCCAGGGGGTCAGGAAATGAGGCAGTAGTTCGACCCGCGTTCCGATGGATGGGCCGTGAACGGAAACCCGTACCGTGAGGGTGTGTGGCCGACCGTCCAGATACACTGCCGGTATGGGCAGGCGAAAGCCGCACTGACCCATGGCATGAGGCAGGTTTGCAATCGCTGTGGTGATCAAGTCGTCATCGATCCACAAGGCGGCTTGCAGGGGAATCCCGGTGGGCCGTTCAGGACGCATCCAGCCGCAGATGACAGTGCCTTCCAGGCTGTCGATTTGTCCGGTTGCCGGATTGCTGTAGCGAAACGCCAACGGCGAGCCATCGGTGGTCTGGCCGGTTTCGCGCTGTTTCAAAACGATCTCATGAAGATTGCCGTCGTAAGCGGCTTCGGGCAGATCCAAATGAATGACACCGGCTCCGCTTGATGCCCCGGCCCTCAGTCGAGCCATGAGCAGCGGGTCGCTGCTGTAATCCTGCCAGGATGTTCCGATGGTGAGCGGTCGGGTTGCAACTCCCCAGAACAGACGGGTGAAGAAGAGAAAACTGTGTTCCTTGCCGGGTTGGGTGGGTTGCTTGATGAGGCTCAGTCTAACCCTGTTCGCCTGGGCCGGTATCGGGATGAGTTGATCGATGGCCAGGTAAGCAGCCAACGAGGTTCCCCCCAACCGGGAACCGGTGATCGGAATGCGCACCGCACTGATGTACCCGTCTGCTTCATGGCTAAATTCCAGCAAAACATCGGCGACACAGCGATGCAGGCCAAAGTGTCCCGTAAGCCGGTAATGGCCACCCGGTTTGACGGTGAGATATTCACCTTCCACCGGGTCGGTGTAAGTCAAAACGGCTTCGCAGGCCAGGCCGCCCTGTTGGTAAATGTAGGCGGTATGACCGTCCTTTAGCGTCCATTCTTCGCTGAAGTCGGTGGCAAAGGTAAACAGATCCGATGGCGTATCGCGAACGCGCCAGGGTTCCAGTCCGTCGACAAAACCCGGGTTGAACAACTGATTAACGCCTTCGAGTATATCGCCGGATAGTCTGGACGGATCGATATCGACTAAACCGACGCAGTTTCCGTCCACCCAGAGTTCCAGGGTATCCGGTGTCCGGGGGATGACTGGCAGATTCAATAAAACCCCGATGTCATCCAGGGTCATCAAATGCCCACTCATGGACGGGCTGGTATCACTAGAGGTCATAAATCACACGGGTAAAAAAAGTAGAGGGAATACGGTCGATGATCCGGAAACGTAACCTTTCCGGTCACAAGACAGACGGGTGGGATGCCCATAATCTCGGCAAGTCGCTCAAGAGACGGTAGACAGGCTCAACACCGATTTGATATTGGCCGCATGGTCGGTTCCGATGCTGACATCCAGAACGTAAAGGCGGGAATCCGGGATGCCCAGACGCCCGGCCAGGTATTGCCGTATGGCTTCACTTCTGCGCTGGGCCAGTTGGCGCAGATCGGTTTCATCGACTGGCCAGTCCGTCAGGATGCGCTCTACGGCCGCCTGCAGGCGGGGGCCCTCCAGCGTGGTCTGCCCCGAATGGGCCAGGCTTTTGATGTCGGGACTCTCCGGGTAATTCTCACCAAAGAAAACGGTGACCAGACGACGGTATTCAGGGTCTTCCAGTTTTATTTCGCCGGAACGCTGAATTTTGCGTTCTGTTCGGAACAGGTTTTCCAGGTGATCCTTGAAGGCCTGTTCTGCCAGAATCCTTCGATCTTCATGCCAGTTAGCCTGACTTTTGATGTCGAGATCGAGTTGGGGACGTTGCCGGAGAATACGGGCGATATGATCCAGTTTTTCACGGGCTGGCGGCCCCAGGTCCGCATCACCGGCCTGAAACCCGATCCAGCCCAGTTCTTCATGTCCCTGCCAGGTGACCAGTTTGCCCAGTACTGCAAACGGTGAACTGACCAGCTTGGTGACCGTTTGGGCAAAAGCCTCACGCAACAGGTGCCGCAGGCTGAATTGCGGATCATCCAGTCGGCCGGTGATGGGCAGGCTGACGTCGATTTTGCCCTCGGCATCCTGCAGCAGGGCCAGGGCCCAGCGTATCGGCAAATGGGTGGCTTCGGGGCTGTCGACCCGTTCACCGAGTACCAGTTGGTTGAGTACCATCCGGTTTTCCGCCTTGAGCTTGCGCCGCGATACCTGATAATGCAGGTCGAGGTCGAGTTTACCCTTTTCGATGCGATAGCCGGCAAACTTGCTGGAATAGGGCGAAAGCGTGGTCAAATTGACTGCTTTGAAGGTCATGGTGATATCGGTGAAATTGTCCCGGTCGAAGGGATTGAGCTGCCCACTGATCCGTACCGGGGCTCCGTTGTTGAAATGGCCGGTGATATTGACCTCAGCCCGGGCCTGCGATGACAAGCCGCTGATATTGCCATTCAATGACTGGATTTCACTGGTAAAGCGGGGTTCCAGGGTCAGGTCGGAAAAGTTCATGCTGCCATCAACGATATGCAGGGAACCGATCGTGATGGCCCAGGGGGACGGTGCCTGAGGATTGACAGGTACTGCGCTGGCCTTGCCTGGTTCTTCCCGAAGCAATTGTCTGACCAGATTCAGCGAACCGACTTGATCGATCACGACCCGGGCATGGGGTTTCCTGAAGGTGAGGGTTCTGATACTGGCCCGTCTCGGGGCTGTGTCCAGCAGGATACCCGCAAGCCGCAGGGAGTCCCAACCGGCAAACTCCTTTTTTTCCATCTTGTCGATGGTCTTGAATCGGGTTATTTCGAGGTCTCCGGAAAAGGAACCCCGGTTTTCACCGGATTGCAGGTTGATATCACCCTGAGCCGTCACCTGCCCGGATAATACTTCAAAGCCTGTCATTTCATCCCAATAGCTCTGGAAAGGTTTCAGGTTTACCCCGTTCATGTCGAGGCGCGCTTCCAGGCTGGCCGACGAGAGGTTCAGTCGTCCCAGCAGTTTCAGTTGCCCTTTTCCTCCCACCTCCGTGACCAGATCCAGTTTAACGGGCGTAGCCGCCCGGGTATCCAGATTTTGCACGTGCAGGGATAAGCCGTCGAGGGGGATCAGTACCGGTTGTTTTTTGCGTTCATCCTGAAAAATCAGATCGTAATCGCTCAACTTAAAATCATCCAGTGTGATGGCCAACCCGGAGTGATGCTCCGGGGCCGTGGGCGGGGCCGTTTCATTGGCTTCAACCGGTCGCCAGCCGGACAGGTTGAACCGGCCCGAGTTGTCCAGTCCCGGATGCAGTACGGAATGATCCGATTCGATTTCATCGATGTGCAGGCGAGGTTCTGCCGGTTCATAACGGGCATGACGAACCCGGAGGGAGCCGATGGTGTCGGGGGACAGTACGGTATCTCCCGGTCGACGGGTACCGGTATGCTGCAGGTTCAGGGCGGTCGTTTGTTTGATCGATAGGTGGTGACCCGGGTAGCCATAATGGCCACCGTCCAGGGTTAGTTGCCCGATGGCCAGGGATTGCCCGCCAGAGCCGGTCAGGGTCAGTCGCCGGGCCGTTCCATCCAGGCTCAGGTCGAACCGGAGGGGAGTAGAATCCTCCACCCGGTACTCCAGTTTCAGATCGATTTCGCCGCTCTGCCATGAATAAGCCGATAACGCGGCATAGTGTCGGCCCCAGTCGGCCCATTGCAGATGCTCGACGGTCATCGCGCCCTGGAGTTTCAGGGGGAAGGGCTGAACAGTTCCCTGCGTTTGAATCGCTTCATTTTGCCCGGTCAGCAGGGAGGCCTGGTAACGGGCCGGGTGACCCGAGCGCAAATCAAGGTTTTCCAGTTGCACTGCCAGTGAACGGACCAACCGGTGAAAAGGAACAGGGCGGGTTTTATCCTGAAAATCCAGTTCGGACTCACGAATCAGGAACTGGCGCACCACGATCGGGTAGCGGGTCTGCAAATCCGAAGAATTCTTGCTTTTCCCGCCGGAAAAACCACGCAGCCCGTTCGGACCGTACTCGATATGGGCGGACACGCCCGTTACCGTGGCATCCAGGGTCAGGGCCCGGTTGGCCAGACTGTCCAGCCAGTCCACGCTGAGACGGGCCTCACGCAGGCTCATCAGGGGGTGGCCGTCAGTGGTTCGAATCGTGGCGGCATGCAGGGAAATACCGGCATCAAGAGGATTGATGCGTAGTGATTCCAGCGAGACATCCCAGTGGTTTTGATGAGCCCATTCCGGCAGTAGCACCTGCTGGATATAAACGGGCAGCAAACCGCCGACCAGCAGGCCATAGATACCCAACCCGGCGATCAGGGGGGTGATGAGGTTGAGGTATCGACGAACCGGAAAGGCCATCAGGGTGGGTTGCAATGCAGGTGGGGAGGCGTCAATTTATCCATAAACCCGACTGAATATTCAATGAAGTCAAATCAGGAATAGATAAAGTCTCCGGCTCTTAATGGATTCAGCCCGTAGGGTGGAATAGCGTACTCGCGTATTCCACCTTAGCCGAAACGGGAATCGGGCTACCTGGCTGGTGGATTACGCTTGGCTAATCCACCCTACGCGAGCTTATTGCAGCTTCTGCTTCAACAACTCATTCAACTGGGCCGGGTTGGCTTTGCCTTCGGTGGCTTTCATGGCTTGTCCTATGAAGAAGCCGAACAGTTTGTCTTTGCCGGAACGGTATTGGGCGAGCTGGTTGGGGTTGGCGGCGATGATGTCGTCGATGATGGCTTCGATGGCGGCGGTGTCGGTGATCTGGCGAAGTCCCTGTTGGTCGATGATGGCGTCCGCCGTGTCGGTCGATGACCAGAGGGCTTCAAACACCTGCTTGGCGATTTTGCCGGAGATGGTGTCATCGGCGATGCGCAGGATCAGTCCAGCCAGCCGGGTGGCTTCAACCGGGCTTTGGTCGATTTCCAGATTCTCCTTGTTGAGGGCGGCGGAGAAATCGCCCATGACCCAGTTGGCGCACAGTTTGGGATTGACGCCAGCGGCCTTGACCACGGCTTCGTAGTAGTCGGCCAGTTCGCGGGTGGCGGTCAGGACGCTCGCGTCATACTGGCTCAGGCCATATTGCGTCTTGAAGCGTTCCCGCTTTTCGTCGGGCAGTTCCGGCAATTCGCCGCGTACCGTCGTTACAAAGTCGCTGGAGATGACCAGCGGCAGCAGGTC
>SXGU01178759.1_pt1 | contig 15771 bp, 14 predicted proteins | sample 3174531 | NCBI WGS metagenome assembly SXGU01 (sample SAMN11356863, study PRJNA531348) | freshwater metagenome | isolation source: freshwater sample F1-140 | place: China: Fuxian Lake, Yuxi | collected 2017-12-25
CATGCAAACCCTGACGGCAACTTACCGTATCGTAACCCCGATGTTTCTCGGTGATGCCCACCAACAGGCCACCGATATTCGCCCACCTTCGTTCAAAGGCGTTCTGCGTTTCTGGTGGCGCGCCCTCAACTGGGGGCGATATAGACAAGACAGGCCTGATGACGCTGCTGCCCTTTGTGAGTTGAATAAGGCTGAAGCCGCTCTGTTCGGTGCGGCAGCAAATGAGACTCAACAGGGGCAGAGTCGGGTACTTATTCATATTAAACCGGAAAATTACGGTATAAAAGAAACCCACTGGCCGCAAAATCAAACTCCGAGTGGTTACTTGGGGTTGGGTTTATTCCAGATGCCGAATCATCCTCAACGAGAAGGCTTTATGGAAGGCAAAAATTTCACGGTGAATCTGGGTCTTGATTCAAGACTCACCCCGGAAGAGATTGAACAAGTCGAGGATTCACTGCTGGCCTTGGGATTATTGGGAGGGCTTGGCAGCCGTAGTCGTCGAGGATTTGGCTCAATCGCTTTGATGCAGCTCAACGGCAACTCGATGGAGAATAAAAACCGTGATGAATATGCCCGGCGTCTGAAAAACTTGTTGGCCAAATACCCATGTCCTACCGGCAAACCGCCCTATACCGCGTTTAGCCTCGATACAAAAATTGCCTGGTTCAATGAGGGCAGAAATGCACGCGATGTTCATGCCGCGTTGGGAAGAACCTATCAGCAATACCGGGGGCAACCCAGCAAATTGCGAGGACGCATCAAGGCCGGATTCGGTTTGCCTCTGACGGGTGTCAGTCTGGAACGTAGAGCCAGCCCTGTCTTTATGCATATTCATCCGCTGGGACATTCATTTCAGGCGGTCGTCAGTTATTTACCTGCCGTTTTTCATCCTGACTGGGACAAGGTACACGAGTATGTCGTTGAAGATTTTCTGATCAACCGGGAGATGATAAAGCCATGACCCTCTACTTCCATTTTACCTTGGGCCCCGTTCAGGGTTTTGTCGCCGAAGCCCGGCGTACCCGTGATTTCTGGGCGGGTTCGTTTTTGCTGTCGTATCTGGCGGGAATCGCCATGCTCGAAGTCACGAAGCAGCACGGAAAAATCATCTTTCCCAAACCCGATGAAACCTATCTCACGTGGATCGAAAAAGGCGGAGTACCCGGGCAGGAACCCCCGCGTCAGGGCGGTATTCCCAACCGTTTCATGGCCGAAGTCGATGAAAGCTTCCAGCCCAGTAAAGTTGAACAGGCGGTACAAACGGCCTGGTCAGCCATTGCCGAAGCGGTTTGGAACAAGGATTTAGGGAAAGACTCTCTCAAGACTCCAACCCGCCTGCTGTGGGATCGGCAAATCAAGGGTTTCTGGGATATGGCCTGGGCCATTGTCAGGGAAGCAACCGATACCGGCATACTGGATCGGCGCAAAAACTGGCGCAGCCATTACCTGCAACCCGAACCCGGCTCCAAGTGCATGATGATGGAGGGCCTGCAGGAATTGTCCGGGGCGGAGCGGACAGCCGAGGGCAAGGCATTCTGGGCGCAGTTACGCAAAAAAACCGGCGATCTGGAACTGCGCGATAACGAACGGCTCTGCGCCATTGCTTACGTCAAACGCCGCTTGACCCAGGGTTTCAAGCCCGGTTTCAAGGTTGACATGCCGAGTGGCTGGACGGCACACGGCTGGACGCTACCCGCCAACGTACCGGCGGTGACTTACCTTGCCGCAGCCCCCTTTCTGGTGGAAGCCCTGCAACGCAATCCCGAAGGGGTCAACCGTTTCTATCAGGTGGCGCGAACAATAGCCTCACCCAGTGAAGCACAGAGCAACATCCAGTGCATCCGTGAGCTGGACACCGAACACCGCTGCACCACCCTCGATGGCCATGTGTTTTTTGAAGCCGAACTCCGTAACGGCAAGGTGTACCCGGCAGAAAAAGCCCAGCCGGTTTTGCAGGCTTTGACTACGTTGATCCACACCTCCAAACCGCCGCTGCCCCTGCCCTCCCCTTACTATGCCCTGCTGCTCATGGACGGTGATTCGCTGGGCCAGCAGATGAGCTTTCCTGCAAAACGCGAACTCATCAGCGATGCCCTGAATGATTTCACCGGTTCGGTACAGGCGATCGTCGAGCAGGAATACAGTGGTTTTCTGGTGTATGCCGGTGGTGATGACGTATTGGCCCTGCTGACACTCGACGATGCCCTGCCCTGTGCCGATGCCTTGCAGCAGCGGTACAAACAGGCGTTTGAAACCCGGTTTCAGCAAACCCCCGGGGAACGTTTTCCCGCCACCCTGTCCGGCGCCATCGAATACGCCCATTACCGGCTGCCCTTTACCAAAATTCTGGCCGATGCCCATGACTTGCTCGACGAAAAGGCCAAAGACGGCTGCGGACGGGATGCCGTGGCCGCCCGGGTATGGAAACAGAGCGGTCTGCATCTGACCTACGCCCAACCCTGGCAAACCGCCCTGCAGGCGGACAAGGGCTTGCCCGATCTGGTGACCTTGTTGCGGCAGGATCAGGCATCCAGCGATACGCCGGTGGCCGGGAGCTTCTTTTACCGCCTGCGTGAACTGTTTGAACTGCTGAATCCCGGCGATGGCGAGAAAGCCGTCGAGGCTGAAGCTTTTGCCAAATTGTTACGTTACGAATATACCCACTCCGGTTTGCATGGCGTCAGGCCCGCCACGGAATCTGTCGAAAAACTGGTGGGGATATTACTGGCGCAATGCCGTCGTCAATACCACGATGCCGAGCGTCATCTGCAAACGGATTCCAGCTATTCCGCCGATGCCGGTCTTCTGGCCCGTTTTCTCGCCAACCGTGGCAACGAACGGTACTAAAGCCATGACACCCTCCACGCCTTCCAACCCAGTGAGAACCCCCATGCCCGATTACCAAGCCTGGCACCTCGACCCGATGGACACCTGGTTTTTCCGGGAAGCCAAACCGTTCGACACTCTCGGCGCCCCGGAACTGGCCAGCCAGTTTCCACCGCCTGCCGCCACCGTATCCGGCGCCCTCAAAACCCTGATCGGCCGTCAAAAGGGCATCGACTGGCGGCAATTCCGGCCACGCAATAACCCGGATGCAGCGGTCAATCCAGACTATGCCCGCCTGGCTCAACTTAAATTGTGCGGGCCGTTTTTGAGCCTCGATGGCCAGGTGCTGTTTCCGGTACCGGCGTTTCTGCTGTACCAGGCGAGCCTGGGTTATCGTCGGCTGGTCATCGGTAAAACTCCGGTCGAAACCGATCTGGGCAAGGTGCGCCTGCCCGAATTGCCGGCAGACTGCCGTCACCAGGGTTTCAAACCGCTGGACAATGCCTGGATCACGCTGGACGGTTTGAACGCCTTGCTGGCGGGCGACTTGCCCGATTCATCGGCCATCAAAATGGCAAAGGAACTCTACAGCCCGGAATCCCGCCTCGGCATAGGTCGTGACAACCAGACCGGCTGCGTCAAGGCCGAAGACCGCCTGTTGTATCAGACCTGCCACATCCGGCCCCGTGATGGCGTCGGCCTGATGGCAGGTATCGCCGGTGTCGATGCCGATCTCAAACCCGAGGCAATTCGTCTCGGTGGCGAAGGCCGACTCAGCCTGATGGCCGCTACCGGTCAAGCACTGGAACTGCCCGCCCGGCCTCAAGCCAACGCTCAAACCAGCGGACTCATTCTTTTGCTGCTCACTCCCGCCGATCTCGACAGTTGCTGGCGGCTGCCGGGCTGCAAAGCCCAATGTCCTGATGATCGCTGGAATGATGAGAACAAAACCTGGCGACTGACCCTGCAGGGCGTGGAACTGAACGTCCAGTCCGCCATCCTCGGCAAACCCCGTCGCGAAGGCGGCTGGCATCTGGCCGAACGCAAGCCTCGCCGGGTCGAGGGCCTGGTGCCGGCCGGTTCTGCCTGGTTTTGTACGGTCGACAACATGCCGCTCCAGCAAGCCATCGAGGCCTTGCACCTGGCTCAAATCGGCGATGGCCAGCCGATGGGACGCGGCCTGCTGGCGGTTGGGCTGTGGTCTGAAGTCCTCTCCCCCGGCCCCTCTCCCGGGTACGGGAGAGGGGAGTCGATGCCTGAATGATCGGGAGCCCTGAACATGAACGAGCGCAACGCTGAAAGCCCCTCCCCTGTACTCGGGGGAGGGGTTGGGGAGAGGGCAAAAGCTCACAGCATCAACCCAACGTCAACTTATAGCTACCAACGAGTGCCAAATTTCTTCCAATCGATAACGCACCCGGAGAACAACCCCATGACAAGCAACGCACTACTCGGTTTATTCACCGAAACCAGCCTCCACGCCGGAGCCGGCCAATCACAAGCGGTCATCGACCTGCCCATTCAACGCGAAGCCCACACGGCCTGGCCTTGTGTCTATGGCTCCGCCGTCAAGGGCGCGTTGAGGGCCAAGGCCGAAGCCGCCCACTTGACCGATACCGACCTCATCTTCGGTCAGGCCGATTTCAAGGCCGGCGAAGCCTCGGAATTTGCCGCCGCCCTCTCGGTCAGTGATGCCCGCCTGCTCCTGTTGCCGGTACGCTCGCTGACCAGCCACTTCCGCTGGGTCACTTGTCCTGCGGCCTTGTGCCGTTTGCAACGTGACGCATCACGTCTTGGATTGCCCCAACTGGCGGAGTTTGCCATCCCCAAACCCGCTGATGAAAACACCGCCCTGGTCGATGACAGCCTGACGCTGGATAGCCTCTACCTGGAAGAATACCGTTTCACGGTACAGTCAACGCCGCTGGCAGGCCTGCTGACCGCATTGAACCGGTTGCTGCCCGAGCTGCTCCATGCTCCCCTGAAACAACAACTGACCGTAGTACCCGACAATGCCTTCCGTCATCTGGCCGAACACGCCACCCCGGTCACGGCCCATGTCCGGCTGAACGACAAGAAAACCGTCGAAAAAGGAGCCTTGTGGTACGAGGAAAGCCTGCCGCCGGAAACCCTGCTGTATGTCGCCCTGAATGCGGTCAACGCCCGCAAGCCAGGCAGCGATCTCAAGGCCGCAGCCATCATTGAACACTTGCGTGACTCCCTGTTTCAGCCCCATCCCTACCTGCAACTGGGCGGCAATGAAACCGTCGGCATGGGCTGGTGTCAGGTCACGTTCAACGTCAGCAGACCGGGAGCCTGAGCCATGCAAACCCTGCAACAACAACGCGCCCGCTTCGCACTCGATAAAGTCAAATCCGCCGTCGATGAAGCCAATATGACCGAGCGGGCCGGTTACACGGCCAAAGAGTTCAAAAGTCAGGCCGAGAGTTTCCCGGCCATGATCCGCATGAACGGACTCGGCCCGGCGGCGGCTTTTTATCTGGCCAAGGGCGGTGCCCATAAAAAACTGTACGACCTGCTCTCCGACTGGCTCGGTCAGCCACAACAAGCCTACGCCGGACAGACCTTGATGGACGGCATCACCCAGGGCGATAGCCAGCAGTACCGCCTGGCCCAGGCCGAAGCCCTGTTACTGCTCGACTGGGTGAAACGCTTTGCCAAAGCCTTTGTGCAGGAGGATTAAGACATGACTCGCCCCCTGTATGCAGCCGCCAGCGCACTGGCCAAACCCACGACGGAACATTGGCACAAGGGACTGTGGTATGAGCGGTTCGTCGATATTTACCAGGTGAACGGATCGGAATGGAGGATTCCAAAACCCAACGAAAACGGTGCGGGTCGCAGCAAAAACGACTGGATCGAAACCGTCACCGGCAAGACCGGCAATGATGCCGAACTCAAACGTCACGCCAGCGCCCTGTTGCAACGCACCCAAAGTCTCGGTGGTGTGACAGGCGGCTTCAAAAGCGACTGGCACTTCGCCACGGGCCTCGGCAATCCGCACCCGGTAGAAAACGGCTTCCTCTGGCACCCGACCCTGGGCGTTCCCTATCTGCCGGGTTCCTCGGTCAAGGGACTGGTGCGGGCCTGGGTGGAACACTGGGACGACAGCCTGTCAGCCGAAGACAAACAGGCCCGCTGCCAGACCTGGTTCGGCACCGAAGCCAAGAAAGACGTACCGGAACACACCGGCCAACTCATCTTTTTCGATGCCCTGCCTACCAGCCCGGTAATGCTGGCCCAGGATGTCATGACCCCGCACTATGGCAAATGGTACGAACAGGGGGCGGATGTCACGAACCTGGCCCGTGAGCCGCAAAAAATCCCCGCTGACTGGCATGACCCGGTTCCCGTTCCCTTTCTGGTAGTGAAAAGCGCCAGTTGGCTTTTCGCCATTGCCCCGCGCAGTCCGGCCCATGCCGAAGACGCACAACAGGCCATGCAGGCCTTGCAACAAGCCCTGGCATGGCTGGGGGCAGGTGCCAAGACGGCGGTGGGGTATGGGCGGATGGAGAAAAACGATAGCGAACTCACTCGACTGGAAGCACTACGGCAACAGGAGCGAGAGAAACAGGCAGCCGAACGACACCGCGCTCAACAATCGCCGCTGGAAAGAAAGATGGATGAAGTCATCCAGCGACCGGTCTACAACGGTCTTACCCCTTACAAGGCCCTGATTCAGGCCATGGAAAAAGGCGAGTGGCAGGGCGATGAAAAACGGCAGGTGGCCGCTCACATCAAAAGCCTGATGCAGCAGGAAAAAGGCCAATGGAAAGAAACGAGCGGCGCCAAAAAGCCCGAAAAGGACAATGAGTATCAGCGTACCCTCAAAGTCATGAAATGGCTGAATGAGGCGTAGTGACGGGGCAAAAGCGTCCAGTATCAACCCACACCGGATGGCGGATTACGCTCCGCCGATCATGGAGACCTGTTCTTCCTCTGTCACTTTGTCACACCCCGCAAGCTTGCGGCATTTCCACTCGAAATGGGGTCGCGTTATCCTGCACGGGTTTCCCCATCATCATCCAGGGCTTTCCATGAGCGAGACATCGCAAACCTATTGGGCGCATAGCCAAAATACGGTCGGTCACCGGCACCGGCTGGTCGATCACCTGACCGGCGTAGCCACGCTGGCCGAACAGTTTGCCGAAACCAGTGGCTGTGCCGCCGAGGCCCGACTGACCGGCTTGCTGCACGATCTCGGCAAGTACGGTGATCGTTTCCAGAAACGGCTCGAAGGCGAAGACCAGGGGCTGGATCACTGGTCGCTGGGGGCGCATCTGGCGTTGCATGCGTACAAATCAGTGGCTGCGGCCCTGGCCATACAGGGGCATCATATCGGTTTGCAAAACCTGACCACACAAGACCTCAGAGCCATTCACCCCGACAAACTGCGCGAACACCATCCCCTGCAACTGGCCTTGAGTGAAGCCGATCCGAAGCGGTTACTGGCCCGTTTCGAGGCCGATGGTCTGGTGTTGAGCGCACCGGCAAAGCGGCTGATACCGGGTGAACTCAGGAGCGGCTTCGATACCCTGCTTGACATCCGCCTGCTGTTTTCAGCCCTGGTCGATGCGGATTTCATTGACACTGAAGCCCATTTCCAGGGCGGGCTGGACGGCAAGCGATACCGCCCGGCCGGCCCCGTCCTCGCTGCCCAGGCCGCCCTCGACCGGGTGCTGACCCACATCGAGCGTCTCGCCCACAATACCCCAGCCGATAGCCAGGTAGCGGCGGTGAGACAAACCGTTCTGACAGAAAGCCTCCAATCGGCCGCCCTGTCACCCGGATTGTTCACGCTCACCGCCCCCACCGGCAGCGGCAAAACCCTGGCCATGCTGGCCTTCGCCCTGAAACACGCCCTGACACACGGTTTGCGCCGGATCATTCTGGTGGTGCCTTACTTGAGCATCATCGAACAAACCGCCGCCATTTACCGGGCCTTGCTGGGAGATGAAGCCGTACTGGAACATCACTCGCTGGCCGGTCTCGGTGTCGAACAACAGACCGGCGATGACGAAGGTCAGCACGGCCTGGCCCTGGAACGCCGCCGTCGACTGCTCTCGGAAAACTGGGACGCGCCGCTCATCATCACCACCAGTGTACAGATGCTCGAATCGCTGTTTTCCAACCGGCCCTCGGCCTGCCGCAAACTGCACCGCTTGCCGGGTTCGGTGATCCTGTTCGATGAAGTACAAACCCTGCCGACCGGCCTGGTTTTACCCACCCTGGCGACCCTGTCCCATCTGGCCCATCGTCACGGCAGCAGCGTGGTGTTTGCCACCGCCACCCAACCGGCGTTTGAACACCTGCATGAACGGGTGCAAGCCCAGGTGGCCTCGGGCTGGCAACCCCGGCCCCTGGTGCCGCAACCGGAGCGACTCTTTACCCCGCTACGTCGTGTCAAACGCCTCTGGGGCGATGCAGACCAACCCTTGCCGTGGACGGAACTCGCCCAAAAAATAGCTAAAGCCCCGCAGGTCTTGTGTATCGTCAACCTCAAACGCCAGGCCAAAACACTGTGGGAAACCCTGGATGACCCCGACAGCTTTCACCTCTCCACGGCCCTCTGCCCGGCCCACCGGCAACGGCTGCTGGCAGAAGTCCGGCAGCGATTACGCGATAACGAACCGGTGCGGCTGATCGCCACCCAATGCGTCGAAGCCGGGGTGGATGTCGATTTTCCTGTGGTATTCCGAGCCTATGGGCCGCTGGAGGCCATCATTCAGGCCGAAGGCCGTTGCAACCGCGAAGGCCGCCGCGAGCAGCCCGGTGAAATGCACGTCTTTTTACCGGAAGACGCGGCTTATCCCCCGGGGGGTTACGAACAGGCCACCCAGTTGACGCAGATTCTCTTGCGTCGCCTGGGGCCTGACGGCATGGCCCTCGATGATCCCCACTTCATCACGGCCTATTACCGGGAACTCTATGACCTGGCCAAGCCTGAAAACAGCCGAAAAACCAAAGCCCTGCTCGATGCCGTACAAAGCGGTTCCTTTCCTGAAGTGGCCAAACATTACCGCATCATCGAAAACGACAGCATCAATGTCATCGTGCCTTATGCAGAAGCCCTGGATACCTTCGCCGAAATTCAGCAACTGGCGGAAAAATCCGGCCTGACCGGTGAACTGATGCACAAGGCCCGTCCCCTGACGACAGGCTTGTTCCGGCCCAAAGCCGACGACCCGGTCTGGGACAGCCTGCTGGAAGTGCAATCGTTCCAGCAAGGTCGGCGATCCCGCCAGGAATCCTGGTACATCGCCGCCAAACCCGAACACTACCATCCACACCTGGGCTACCAACCTCCGGCGGCCTTGAATGTGTGGATTGGGTAGAGTAACCCCCCAACCCGCCCAGCCACAGGAGAAAAACCATGCACGGCAAAACCCACGGTCTTGAAGTCTGGGGCGACTTCGCCTGTTTTACCCGCCCCGAAATGAAAGTGGAGCGTTACAGCTACCCACTTATCACCCCGTCCGCCGCTCGCGGTATTTTCGATGCCATCTACTGGAAAAAATCCTATGGGTTTTACTGGCAGATCGAGCGGATCGAGCTGCTCAAACCGCCCCGCTACATCGGTTTGCGCCGCAATGAAGTCAAGGACAAGGCCCCCGACAGGGCCATCAACGCCTGGATGAAAGGCCAGGACGAGCCGGAACCCCTCTGGGCCGATGGCGACCGGGAATCCTTGGGGACGGATCAAAAAGGCCGTACCCAACGGCAAACCATGGCGCTCAAGGATGTCCGCTACCGAATCTTTGCCCATCTGGTCAGCCGCACGGTGCAGGATATGCGTGAATTTGACGCCCAGTTCGAGCGACGGGCCAGCAAGGGCCAGTGCATTTATCAGCCTTATTTGGGCTGCCGGGAATTTCCCGCCTATTTTGAACGGCTGACCGAGGACGCCCCCCTCTCCGCCCCCCAGCCACTCGATCTGGATTTGGGCTACATGCTCTACGATGTCTTTGACCTGAGCCGCGCCAACGACAACACGGCCCACCCCAGTATCAGTCTCTTTCATGCCCGTTTGCACAAGGGCGTGATGCCGGTGCCGGCCTATACCGATCCGGCCGTCCTCAAATCCGTGGAGATTGCCGTCCATGCTTAATATCATCCTGCAACAGGCCGGTGACACCGAACCCGGCTTTACCCGCAAGACCATCCACTGGGCCATCACCTGCCGCGAAGACGGGCGTTATACCGGCCTCATCAAACTCGGCGAAGGCAGGGGGCAGGTTTTTGCCTGCTGTCCCCACTCAAGCCCGGCTGAATTGATCGCCGGCGGCGAACCGCGCTCGCACTTTTTGTCTGAAGGACTGCAAACCCTTGCCCTGTACGGACAGGATGATCTCAACGAAAACGATCAGGCCAAATTCCAGGCCAAACACCGCTACTTCCGCCAGTTACTGCAACAGGCGAGCGGCACGGTGAACTACCTTTCAGCCATTACGAGCCTGCTGGAAGAGGCCGACACCCTGGCGCAAATTCAGGCCGACCTGATTCAGCACAAGGCGAAAATCACCGAGTCGGCCTGCTTTCGCATCGGTGCCATCAATCCGCTGGAACAAACCGACTGGCACGACTGGTGGCGTGATTTTCGCGCCAGCCTCAAGGCCACTGCGCCGGAGAAGAAAGGCAAGAAAGCCGCACAGGCACAAAACCGGACACGCTGCCTGGTAACCGGTGAACTCATCGAACCGGTGCCGACCCACCCCAAGATCAAGGGGCTGGCCGGGGTCGGCGGACTGGGAACCGGCGATGTGCTGGCCGGCTTCGACAAGGCCGCCTTTCAATCTTACGGGCTGGAACAATCCAGCAATGCTGCCATGTCCGAAGCCACGGCCACCGCCTATGCGGAAACCCTCAACCAGCTCATTGCCGAAAAAGGCAGCAACCTGGGGCAGATACGGGTGGTGGCCTGGTACGACCACACCATAACCCCCGAAGACGATCCCCTACCCTGGCTGCGCGAACCGGACGATCAAACCGCCGCCAGTGCAGAACACAAAGCGCGGCAACTGCTGACCGCCATCCGCAGCGGCCAGCGGCCCGACCTGGGCAATAACATTTACCACATCCTGTTGCTGTCGGGGGCTTCCGGCCGGGTCATGGTGCGCGAAGTTCAGCACGGTGCTTTTGAAACCCTGCTGACCCACATCGCCGCCTGGTTCAGCGATCTGGCCATCGTCCAGCGCGACGGTCAGGGCCTGGCTCACCCCCCCAAATTCATGGCGGTGGCGGGCTGTCTGGTGCGCGAACTCAGGGATTTACCCCCGCAAACCCTGCAACACCTGTGGCGAGCGGCCACCACCGGCAGCCCGATTCCCCATGCGGTACTGGCCCAGGCCACCCTGCGTACCCGCGTGGATCTCATCAACGACCAACCCTTTTCCCATGCCCGCATGGGACTCATCAAAGCCTACCACTCAAGAACAGGAGACACTCAGATGCAAGCCAAAATCAACCCCGAACACCCCAGCCCCGCTTACCACTGTGGCCGCCTGCTGGCGGTATTGGCCAACCTGCAACACGCTGCCCTTGGCGATGTCGGCGCCGGTGTGGTGCAACGCTATTACACCGCCGCCAGCCAGACTCCCGGGCTGGTCATTGGTCGGCTGGCGGCCAACGCCAAAAACCACCTGAACAAACTCGACGGCGGCCTGGCCTGGTGGTATGAACAACAAATCGCCAGCGTCATGGCCAGCCTTGACGACATTCCCAAAAACCTCAGCCTGGAACAGCAAAGCCTGTTTGCCCTGGGCTATTACCAGCAACTCGCCGCCCAGCGTGAAGGGAAAAATAATGGAGAAAAGGCATGAGTACCCAATCCTACGAAATGACAACCCGTATTTCCGCCGATCATTACCTGGCGTTACAGGTTCCCGATGACATACCGGTGGGACCGGTGCGCGTGGCGATTATCTTCGAGACTCAATCCAGTCATCGATCCGGTGAAGACATCAAAAACCTGCTGACCGGAATGCCTGAGGTGGGTGAAGAGGCTGATTTTTCAAGACCGCGTATGGCCCACGTTCAAACGATCTGATGATTTCGATGCTCCACCGCCCGATGAATACTGGCCTGGCGCAGAGAAAAGCGATAAAGCCCTCCCCAATACTCAGGGGAATAATACCCAACCCAATCTAATCCAACCTGGAGAAACACCATGACGACCCTGCAAAACCGCTACGAATTTCTGTTCCTGTTCGACTGTGAAAACGGCAACCCCAACGGCGATCCCGATGCCGGCAATGCCCCGCGCATCGACCCCGAAGACATGCACGGCCTGGTTTCTGATGTGGCCCTCAAACGCCGGGTCAGAAACTACGTACAACTGGCCCGGGGTAATCAGATGCCCCATGCCATCTTTGTCGAACACGCCACCAACCTGAATCGCCCCATACAACGCGCTCACGAAGCCACCGGTCAGAACCTGGGTAAGGCGGCTTCAAAAAGCCAGGTACGAGCCGCCCGCGACTGGATGTGCCAAAACTTCTACGATGTCCGCAGTTTTGGCGCCGTCATGAGTACCGGCGCCAATGCCGGCCAGGTGCGCGGCCCCATCCAGTTTGCCTTTGCCCGCTCACTCGATCCCGTGCTGCCCATGGACATTTCGATCACCCGCATGGCCGTGGCCGAAAACGTCAAAGGGGCCAGCACGACGGCTGATTTCCAGAAATGGGAAGACGAGCAGCCGGAAGACAAGCTCCGCACCATGGGCCGCAAAAACCTCATCCCCTATGGACTCTACCTCGGCAAAGGCTTCATCAGTGCCCACCTGGCCGAAGACACCGGCTTCAGCGAAGACGATTTGACCCTGTTCCTGGAAGCCCTGGCCAATATGTACGACCACGACCGCTCCGCCAGCAAAGGCTACATGGCCTGCCGGGGGCTGTACGTATTCAAACACGTGGGCACCGACAGCAACCCGGAACAACGCCAACGTCAGGCCCGCCTCGGCTCTGCCCCGGCTCACACCCTGCTCGATCCTGGCAAAATCATCGACATCCAGCGGGTATCCGCCACCGAATCCCCCCGCCGGTTTGATGATTATACGGTGACGGTTCACAAGGAACGCCTGCCGGCCGGGGTGGAACTCTGGCAGTGGGACAACGCCACAGCGGCACTCAAGCGCGTATGAAGTGGTAGGGCGGATAAGCGGTAGCGCATCCGCCACTAAAAAGCCCCTCCCCTGTACTTAACGTGAGTTCGGGATAAGAGAACGGTTTTTCCCTCCCGGGAGCGCGGGCATCTTGCCCGCATGGCGGCCAGGATGGCCGCGCTCCCAAGGCGAAAGCGAACCTCGACTCGATCGTGGTTGTGTTGAGCTTCATTCCATTCAGTCCGGCCATGCGGGAATTCGCCGAGGCTTGAGGCTCGGCGCTCCATGGAATGCCAAGCCTTAACAACAGGCCCGATTACCGCTGGCCCACGAGTACGAAAGGGTGCTTTAGTCGGCATCAGCAACCCTCCACCTTATCCCGAACTCACGTTAACTTAACGGCAGTGAATACGGGAGAGGGGTGCCATCTCTTACCCCAAACTCACGGTTAGTGCCCCTTATAACCTCTACGCCCCCCATGAACGACACACTCGATCCCCTCTTCCTCTCAAGCCTCAACGAATACACCTACTGCAAACGGCGATTCTTCCTGATGCACGCCGAAGGTGAATTTGCCGACAACGTACATACCATCAAAGGCACCCTGGAACATGAACGGGTGGACCAGCTTCACCATGAAGTCAGAAGTGGTGTCAGGATCGTCTTTGCGCTACCCGTTTGGTCAGACCGTCTCGGCCTTAGCGGACGCTGTGATGTGGTCGAATTTCACCCTGATGGTGTCATTTACCCGGTTGAATACAAACACGGCAAACGCAAGCAATGGCTCAATGACGACCTGCAACTCGCCGGCCAAGCCTTTTGCCTGGCCGAAATGCACAACCAGCCCATCCCGCAGGGGGCGATCTTTCACACCCAGTCCCGCCGTCGCCGCGAACTGGACATTGATACCCCACTCATCGAGTTGCTCGAACAAACCGTAGCCGAAATACGAAACCTTCTGGCCCGTGGCAAAACACCCCCGCCGCTGGAAAATACCCGGCGTTGCACCGAATGCTCGCTCAAGGACATCTGCCAGCCGGAACTATTCCAGTCCACGGCCAGGATAAACCAACTGGCGCAAACCCTTTTCGATCCCGATTAACCATGACGACACTACTCAATACCCTCTTTATCACCACACCGGATGCCTACCTGCGACTCGAAGGCGAAACCGTCTGCGTCATGATCGACGATCAGAAAAGAATGCAGGTGCCCCTGCATCATATTGGTTCGCTGGTGCTCTTCGATCACGTCATGTTAAGTCCAGCCCTGCTCGGACGTTGCGCTGAAGACGGACGCTCGGTCGTCTGGCTGGATCGGGCCGGACATTTCAGGGCCAGGCTGGAAGGCCCGGTCAACGGTAATATTCTGTTACGCCAGGCCCAGCACCGGGCGGCCGAATCACCGGAAATCACCATGAATTTAGCCCGCTATTTTATAGTCGGCAAACTCCGGAATACCCGACAGATTCTGGTGAGGGCCGCCCGTGAAACCAACCAGGCAGACGACAAAACCGCCCTGCTGGAAGCCGCCCGCTATATTGGCCTGTATATCCGCAAACTGCCCCTGGTGCAGGAGCTGGATGTCCTCAGAGGCTATGAAGGCGATGCCGCCAGTCGTTATTTTGCGGTAATACCCTTGCTGATCAAACCCGCCGCCCGCGAGACCTTTCCATTCGCCGGACGCAACCGCCGCCCGCCCCGCGACCGTTTCAATGCCCTGATTTCATTTCTCTATGCTCTGGTATTGTCAGACTGCCGTGCCGCACTGGAAACCATAGGCCTTGATCCTCAACTGGGATATTTGCATGGGGTTCGGCCGGGACGACCGGCTTTGGCCCTGGATTTACTGGAAGAATTTCGTTCCCCTCTGGCGGATCGATTGGCCTTGACACTCATCAACCGCAGTCAACTGACCGCCGCTGATTTTGATGAAAAGGAAGGTGGAGCGGTTTTGTTGAATGACGAAGGCCGCAAAACCGTGATTACCGCCTGGCAAACCCGTAAACAGGAAACCTTGCGTCATCCGCTACTGGATACTGAAATCGTGATTGGCCTGCTCCCTCAAATACAGGCCCGCCTGCTGGCCCGTTACCTGCGCGGCGATGTGGAGCACTATATTCCCTTTCTGACCCGATAATTCCTGGACATCAAGATCATGTTAATGCTTGTCAGTTATGATGTATCCACTGAAACCCGTGCCGGTCGTAAACGATTGAGGCAAGTCGCCAAAGTCTGTCAGAATTATGGCCAAAGGGTACAAAAATCAGTATTTGAATGTCGGGTCGATGCGAAGACCCTGGAGATTCTAAAATCAGAATTACTCGATATAATAAACGAGGAGGAAGACAGCCTCAGGCTGTATCGCATCACCGAACCCCTGGCCAAAAACATGATGGAATTTGGCAAAACCAAAGCCACAGATTTTGACAAGGCCCCATTGATCCTCTAGCTCCATCGAACGGATTGGTCTCGCCATGTCCTGCCCAGCCCCTCCCCCTCTCATGCGCGAACCCCAAGCTGTGGTCAAAACCCGGGGGGGTTCGCGCATCGAAAAAAGTGGCTTGCCATGCGGGTTATCGCCTCCCCACCCCTGCTCTCTCCCCCTCTTGCCCCCCGGTCTGCGGGGGGTTCGCGCTTTTTGCCCGTTCAGGCCTGTGGTAGCATGGGCTCGCAGCCACGCTGTATCTCCCGGGTTAATCCCCGGGAGCGGATTGAAACGTGTACCGCGCTGGCCTTGCCCGCCACCGTATTCGTGTATCTCCCGGGTTAATCCCCGGGAGCGGATTGAAACTCGAGGACGCTGAAACCTAGCTCACC
>SXGU01217423.1_pt1 | contig 15771 bp, 18 predicted proteins | sample 3174531 | NCBI WGS metagenome assembly SXGU01 (sample SAMN11356863, study PRJNA531348) | freshwater metagenome | isolation source: freshwater sample F1-140 | place: China: Fuxian Lake, Yuxi | collected 2017-12-25
TCGGCGGGGGATCCGCCTATCGGATCCGTCGGTCTGCACCGAATCGGATTATTAGAATACCACAAAAAACCAATTTTGTCAATCGTCAGACGACACAAATGGCGATTTAGTGCTAAAATTTGGCTTTGTTGTGGGAGTTGGAGTGTTTATATAGGCTGGAATCGTTGCGGGAAACGAACAACGATGATGTATGCGCAGGGAAACGAACAACGAAATGGCTACGGAACCACAAAAAGACACGAAGCAACGGAACTACGTAATTTCGTTGTTCGTTTCCCTGCGTCTCTTGCCAACACATATACATCCACATACAATGCCAACGATTTACGAAATAACGAGCTCCTTATGACCATTCCTGAGCTTCTTAAGAAACTGGAACCGGAAACAGACCTGATGATTTCCAACGAACCGTTTGCCTACTCCGGAAAAGCAAAGATGACACTCGACGGCGGTGATGAGCGCTTCTGGCTCTTCAATGCCGATGGCTGGATGCTGACGATTGCTCCAAGTGATGAAGAGTTGGTGTATTACCGGCAGGTGGACGAAATGCTTGAACCAGATGGTGAAACGGTTGGCTACCGTGGTGTGGACTATGAATTCAGCTACGAAGATGCTGGTACCGCGAGCGAGACCGAAGGGGAGACTGCGGTTGAACTGGAGGAGCGCTATCGCTTTGCGGACTACGAATCAGACGAAGGTGAACGTGTGCGCATTGTTACAAACGAGAGCACAGGTGAGTCTCGCTCGTTTGTCGGGAGCGTCATTTCCGAAGACGACGTAGTGCGCGTGGAGTAAGACAGGGAAAGTCGGGCGACAAGCTCGACTTTTTGGTATACTTCTTCCATGTTGAAACGCACACTTGTCATTGGGATTGGGTCGGGTGCGCTCGCGGCCGTAGTATTGGCGATAGCCGTCGCTTTGGCGTTTCGGGTGTATTCGGATCCGTCTGTTGAGCTTGTGCGCATGGCGGAGGCGATGGCAAAGGTGAACACGTTCGCCCAGCGCTCATCGTTTACGTGGACGTTAGAGGGAGATGCTACCAAGTCAGAGACCGTGACAGTGTCAGGTGCGGTAGACCTGACGGACACAGCCGATGTTCGGCACGCAACAGAGTTTCGAGATGTTCGAAAAGATGGGGAGAAAACGGCTGCTGATGTTTCGGGGGAAGTACGAACAGTCGATGGAACGACCTATGTTTTGGCGCGTCCAACATCTACAACTCGCAAGGATGCAAAGAGTATCTCGTGGATATCGTTTGAGCAGGGCAATGAAGCTCTTCTCGGGTACGTTTCCTCCCCACTCATGCCATTGCCAGACGCACCGTGGTTGCCTGGGACGCTGTTGCGATGGCGCGCGATTGTGCCGACGGTTTCACTATTTGTTGTGGACCACGCGGATCTTGTGGAGCCCATTGGAGGTGTCGTCACTCGCCGTTTTGAAACACATCTCGACTCAGATGGTTTAAACACGTTCCTTCTCGCAAACGCCGAGGCACGAGTGGGTCGTGAGCTTACGACGGAAGAACGAGTGGCTGTTGCCAAGTGGTCGGCAGCCCTGAAGGGTTTGTCCGTAAAATTGTGGGTTGGCAAGGAGGATCATTTGTTGTATCGCATGCAGGTGGAAGGAGATGTGGTACTCAGCGAAGAGGCAGTTTCGCACGTAAAAATTCAGTCAGATCTCTCACGCTATAATCAACCTGTTACGGTAGAAGTACCGAGTAGCGTTGTTGCACAGACAAATGGATCGTTTGGTGATGGGGGGCTGCGAGAACTTGGCGAGATTGTTGAAAGCACAGATGTTGGTGTCGAATCAGAAGGATTTGCTTCCGAAACAGAAGGAGACAGCATCCCGAAAACCCATGACGACGATGAAGATGGCCTCGACAACGTTCTTGAGTCCTTTTACGGATCCAATCCTCTCAACCCAGATACAGATGGAGATGGAGTGAGTGATGGCGACGAAGTGAAAGCCATGCGCAGTCCAACGGGAAGTGGTGGATTGTACGGAATGCCGTAGGTAGGTTCGCAGGTTCTCAGATTCGCAGAACCGAGATAGTCCTAGACACTATGCGGCCCTGAGAACCTGCGTATCTGCGTACCTGGGAACCTATGCCCCCCTCAAAAAACAAATGGAAGCAGCACACCACTTCTGGCCGTACGAACGGCTCGGATTGGCGTACGAAGACGGTGAAGTATGGGATGATGGTATTCGCGGCGATTATCACCGGAAAACTTTTTATTTTGCAGGTGCTTGACCATAGTGCTTACCAAGCGCTCGCCAGTGGGCAGCATGAGATTTTTAAAGAATTGTTTCCGGAGCGGGGAGATATTTTGATCCACGATTTGAAAGACGAAACGGTTATTCCGCTTGCCACGAACCAGCAACTCGCGTTTATCTACGCGGACCCGCGTAAGATCGAAGACTCTGATGCAACTGCAGAAGCACTTGCTGACATCTTCGCCTTTTCAGAAGAGAAAACCGATGCGCTCGAAGAGCGACTGAAAGTGAAAACCGATCCGTACGAGCCGATTCAACGCAATGTGCCTGATGCACAGCTCGATAGGCTTATCTCGCTTGAGCTCCCGGGCATTCACTATGTTCGCGAGGCGGCGCGGTTGTACCCGGAGCCTGGACTCGGCGGGCATGTGGTTGGGTTTGTCGGCTCAGCGGAAGACGGAACGCTTTCGGGAAAATACGGCATCGAAGGGTATTTTAATGAAGAACTCACGGGCACGCCGGGATTTTTGCGCTCTGAGCGTGACATTGCGGGACGGTTGATTGCCATTGGCGAACACTCGATTGAACCGGCAGTAGACGGGTCGGATGTTCTACTAACGCTTGATCGGACGATTCAGTATGTGGCGTGCACAAAGTTGCACGAAGCGGTAGCGAAACATGGGGCGGACGGAGGGAGTGTGGTTGTGATGGAGCCGTCGACCGGGCGGGTGCTTGCGATGTGTGGTTCACCAGATTTTGACCCGGCGAATTTCCGTGATGTTGCGTCTATCGATGTGTTTAACAACCCAGCCATTTTCATGTCATACGAGCCAGGTTCCATCTTCAAGTCCCTCACCATGGCCGCGGCAATGGACAAAGAAGCTGTCTCTCCAACCACAATGTTTGAAGACACGGGTTCGGCTATGGTGGATGGTTGGCCCAAGCCGATTACGAACGCGGAAGGAAAATCGTATGGACTCATCAACATGACGCAGGTGCTGGAGGAATCCGTAAACACTGGAATGATTTTCTCCATGCGTGCGATGGGTATGGAGCAGTTCACGCAATATGTGAAAGATTTTGGTTTTGGAGAACGCACGGGCATCGAACTTGAGACAGAGAGTCCGGGAAATATTTCTTCTCTGGATTTTGGTCAGGAAGTGTATGCGGCTACGGCATCGTTTGGGCAGGGAATTACCACAACGGTGTTGCAGATGGCTTCCTCCTATGCCGCGCTCGCCAATGGAGGAATTTTGATGCAACCGATGATTGTGGATGAGATTCGCCGTGACGATGGGACGGTTGAGGTTCGAAAGCCAAAGGAAATTCGTCGCGTGATTGAGACAAAGACTGCACGGCTTATTGGAGCGATGTTGGTCTCGGTGGTTGAACACGGGCACGGAAAACGAGCAGGGGTGCCGGGATACTACATTGGGGGAAAAACAGGAACGGCACAGATTGCTCGCACGGACGGACTTGGGTATCAGCTCGATGCGACGATTGGTTCGTTTGCGGGGTTTGGTCCGGTGAATGATCCGAAATTCGCCATGGTGGTACGCATCGATCATCCGCGTGATGTACAATGGGCCGAGTCCACTGCCGCTCCGCTGTTCGGCCAAATCGCAAAATTTTTGTTGCAATATTTTGAAGTGCCCCCTGAGCGGCCGATGTAATATGAAACTCCTCGTTCAACAACTCCTCGCATCGCTTACACGTAAAGTGATTGCGGTACACCAGCCGAAAATTGTGGCGGTGACAGGGTCGGTGGGGAAGACGTCGACGCGTATTGCGATTGCTGCAGCGCTCGGTTCTCGCTATCATGTGCGGTCGCCGCAGGAGAACTACAATAACGAAATTGGATTACCTCTCGCGATTCTCGGCGAGCATTCGCCGGGACGTTCCCCATTGGGATGGTTGCATGTATTGGTAAAGGCAGCACGGTTGGCGTTTGTTCGCGACGAGCATTTCCCCAATCTTCTTGTGCTTGAGTATGGCATCGATAAACCAGGGGACATGGCCTACCTCTGTTCGATTGCTCGACCGGACGTGGCGGTGTTTACGGCGGTATCTCCGGTGCACGCGGCGAATTTTGGAAATGTAGAAACATTGGCGGAAGAAAAAGCAGAGTTGATTCGTCGGATGAACCCGGAGGGGTTTGCTGTTTTCAATGCAGACGACCAGCGCGTGATGGTCATGCGAGAATCGGCCCTGCCGTGTCGCGCTGATGGAGAACTCGCGGCTTCCACAACGTACGGTTGGAGTGCACAAGCAGCTGTTCGTGCCGAAAACGAATCGTTGCAAATACGTGAGGATTTTTCGTTCGAACCAGGCGAGCAGTTTTGTGTGACACAGTTTGATGTGGTTACGCACAATGGTTCTGTTGCTGTACGGCTCCCAAATCAGCTCGGGCGCGCTCCTGTTTCCGCAGCGCTCGCAGCGGCTGCAGTCGCTTATCGACTTCATGTTCCCCTTGAGGAGATTGCTACACAGCTCGCAACGATCACTCCGCCACCGGGCCGCCTTCGGCCGCTCCCAGGCATCAAAGGTTGCCTCTTACTCGACGACACCTACAACGCCGCCCCGGCCTCCATGGCCAGTGCCATTGACACTCTCTCACGTTTCTCTCCCATCGAATCCGCCCGACGCATCGCGGTGCTCGGTCGCATGGCTGAACTTGGTCAGTATTCAGAGCAAGAACATCGTTTGCTTGGATTGCGTGCGGCAGAGGTTGTGGATTTGCTCGTAACGGTGGGAGAAGAGCCGCGCGATATTCGTCGTGGGGCGATCGAAGCTGGTCTTGATGAATCGCATACGCAGCAGTTCCGTACACCAGAAGAAGCTGGTCGCTGGCTCGATTTCAACGTAAAGAAGGGCGACATCGTCCTTGTGAAAGGTTCGCAAAGTGCGCGGATGGAAAAAGTCGTTAAAGATTTGATGGCTCAGCCTGAACGAGCGGCAGATTTGTTGGTGCGACAGTATGGAGCTTGGTTAGACAACTAACACAGAGATATGGCTCGACCACGTTTTGAATCCCTCATGCAGCCAGAGCAAATTGTTGCTGTGTTCGGCAACAAAGAAGTTGCGCAGGCGGTGACGCGGCTGGAGGCATTGCACGCACAAGTGGATGCCGAGCTTGCCGACCTTCAAAAACAACTCCGTGACGTGTACGAAGAAGATGACCGCGAGCCGCTACAAGAAAAAATAGGAGAACTCCGAGAGCAAAGTCAAAAACTCCTCAGCGAGATTCGTAAGCTTCAGAGACAGTTTCCAATAGATCAGCGGAAGAAATAGACGAAGTGTCACGGCAAACTTTCGCAGGCGAGTCCGTCATTGTCGTTTCCGTCGAGTTTGTGGATGTCGTAGCCTACTTGTGCAACACAGCAGTCGTGAACGGCTTGTGCTTCTGCGTGAGTGGTAAAGTCGCCGCAGTTGTAGATATTTGCGGAGCATGAACAGCTTGCGGTTGTGGTCGGTGAAGCGGTTTCAGTTGTTGTTGGTGCGGTCGTCGTAGGTGTTTCCGTGGCGGTTGTGGTTTGTTCAGTAGTGGTTGTTGATTCAGTCGCTGGAGTGGTGTTTGAGTTCTGGGAGCTCGTGTCGGTCGCGGTTGTGGCTTCCTGTGGCGTGCCAGCATCACCCGTAGCATCGCCGCAAGCGCCATCTGCCCATAACCCCCGCTTTGCGTTCTCCACGTTTGATTGGGACGTTTGATAGTCTTGTTGGTATTTGTATGGGGTCGAATAGGTGTACTCGTAGGCGTAGCCCTCAGAAATCATTTGCTTTCCGAAGTCTGATCCGTTCGATAAAAAGACGTATCGCAAAAGGCGATCGTACTTATCACGTTCGCCCTGCGTAGAATCCGCTTCAAGGGTAACGGTTTGATTATCTAAAAGCTCATGCGCTCGTGCGGACGCTTCTTGCCCGAAACATTCCACGGGTTTACGCGGATCAACCGTCTCTGGTGTGTTGATTCCGATAATGCGGATCGTCTCGCGCACCCCGTTTGTTTCAACGGTAACCGTATCGCCATCGACAACTTTGATCACTTTACTTGTGACTGCGGGCTGCGCTTCCGTTTCAGGTTCTTGTTCTGCGACGTCAGCATCTTGATTCGTTTCGGTTGATACCTCTGTTTCCGTAACGGCTTCCGCCAGTTTTTCTTCAACCGGTGGGGCGGTAGCGACTCCAATCACAAATGAACCAAGCATGACCACCCCCAACACCTTCGCAATCTTCCCTCGTGTTGCTCCGTTTATGAAAAAGCGTCCGTAGACGCGTGGCGCGATCATACCAAGGATGAGCGCCGGAACGGAAAAGAGAAAAACAAGCAGGGAAAGATTGAACATATTGTGAGGGAGGGTATCTTGAAAAATGAGTGCTGGCAACAAGCCAAATCAAAAATCCCCCGTCGTTTGACGGTGGGATTTTTGGTGACCCTACGGGGATTCGAACCCCGATTTGCTCCGTGAGAGGGAGCCGTCCTAGCCCTTAGACGATAAGGCCGTGGTGAGCGGCGGCCGAAGAATAGCATTCCCTGTGGTTGAGTTCAAGAGGTCCAATCGGCCGCTGGCTCGGGCAACTACATGGTTCGGTGAGCTCCTTGGGCGGAAGCGGCACGACGGGCGCGGGCGCGGGCTTCGGCGATGTCTGCGTTAGCATCTCCGGCTTTTGCTGCGACCTTTGCCGAAGCTCGCTCAGGTGCGGAAACCAGTCTTTTCGTGACACTCGCTACGGCACGCTCATACTTTTCCAGCTCTTTGCGAATTTCTCCGTAAAACTGTGTACGCAACGTTTCGCCACCAACCAATGTGATTCCTGCGGCGGCCCCGGCGGCGTAACTAGCGGTCACATACATGCCGGCTATTTCCACAGGGAGCGGCGCACCTGAGGTGAGAAGTGTGGGAGCCATGACAACACCCGTGGCAACGGTTGCAAGGGCTGCAGCCGCAGCCAAACGCTCTGGGACGGAAAGTTCCATGGCCGCATTGTATATAGGCTCAAGTTCTCGGCGCACAGACGCTTCGATTCTTTGGAAGTTTGGATTGTCTAAGATGTGTGCCATGATGCTGTCAGAAACACGTGCAAGTCCATCGATGGTTGTCCCACCAAGGACGGGGCTTTCGGAGGTGGACGTTGCCGAGAGGAGAATGGCTTCCGAGAGAGCCTCAAGTTTGTCTGTGAGTTCTTCGACGGATGCCTGTAGTCGTGCTTCTGGGGATGCAATGGCCGACGCCTCTGCAAGGGCCTTGCGTCGAGCTTCAAGTGCGCGACCGATGAACGATGCACGTTGCTCCGCTGAGAGAGGAAGTCGTTCAATTTTTTGCACCGCTTCGTCGTGTGTGCTCATGATGCGTTCCACCCCAGGCATCCCTTGGCGTTCGTACTCTTCACGCACCACCGCCTCCTGTTTGGTTTCAGAAAGTGGACCACTGTGATGCAAAATTTTGTCGAGGAGTTTGCGAATGGTTTTCTGTACTTTTTTTGCCGCGGCGGTTTTTGCGCGCGCTGACTCTTTTTCATTCAAATAAAACCCTTGAGCTTGCAGAGCTTTCGCGTCGATTCCTAACACCTGCTCCTGACAAAACAATGCAAGACCTTCCGGTGTTTCCGCGGCTCGACGCAATTCTCCAAGCGCAATTTGCATCGTCTCAAGCTCAGCGACCGACATTTTTTCGCGCTGCACGAGCCGTCGTAGTTCTCCCGCTTGTTGTTTTGCTGTCTCTTTGATGGTGGCACGAACCGATTCATGCGCCGATGGTTTGCGTTCGCTCATACGGTTTTTTTCACAGCTTCGGCAAGAAGTTCCTCCATGGCCTTTTTGTGTGCGTTTACGACCTGTTTCACATCCGCATCATGCCGTGCCTTCGCCCGCTTTTTCATCCCATGAACGATTTTTTTCATCGTGAGTTGCGAGGAAGCCGTGGCAAGCACAAGGGCTTGAGCCGTTGGACTTGAAGATAGCGCGGGGAGCAAGCGAACAGGGTCCATAGGCTACTTCTGAAGTGAGTTGAGAAACTGTGTCATGGCGGCATCTTGCGCGGGCCGCTCTTTGGCTTCCGTGCGAGCGAATGTGGCGAGCAAAGTGGCGATGGATTTTTGATCGTCTTCTGGAAGCGTTCCTGTAGCGATTTTTCCTATGAGCGATTCACGATCTTGGTCTGGTACCAACGGGGAAGTACGGATGAGCGTTATGAGAGCTTCTTGGAATGTCATATTATTCGGCGACAGGGACGTCGTTGTCGTTGAGAATCGTCGAGGCGGCATCGATGACGTTTGGATCCATGATTTTCTTGGCACGAGCATGGGCTGCTTTGATGCGTGGGATGTCTGCTTTGAGCTGGAGGGCGGATTCAACAATGTGACTTGGAAAAATTCCAAACGTGACGAATTCACCGAGCTCACTTCCGTAGGCTTTCCATTCTGCGACATCAGGTGTGAGATCGAGAATCGTGATTCCGGTTCGGCGTGCAATGAATTTACAACCGTCTGCAACCCATGAAGCGGAGTCTCCCGCTCCCGGAACCATGTCGGCAATACTGATCGAACCATTTGTGATGGTACGCAAAAGAGCTTCGAGTCCTTTGCGACACTCTGGATCCTGAGCAACTCGTACGAGACGCTTTGCCGTTTCGTAAAAACTAAGTTCACGCATAGTTTTGTCCGCTTTCCGGTCTTTCCCGCGCTCTTCCTCCGCTGCATGGACTTCCATCAATTGATAAGATTCAGACATAGTGTCCATATCTTAGCAAATTTTCCAAACAAAATCAGGGCCTGTTGCCCTGTTGAAGAGTGTGGCTAGTCGGAGCCACCGGAACCGCCTCCGCCGGAGTCGCCTCCGCTGAAGCTTCCGCCGCCGGAGTCGCCGCCTCCGCCTCCACTCCAACCTCCACTCGAACCGCTGGAGCTGGAACTGTAGTCGTAGGAAGAGGACGAGTAGCCGCTGTAGCTTCCGTAGCGTCCGCGGCGACGTGAGGAGAGAAAGACAGCCAGGAGAACGACGACGAGCACGATGCTCAGGATGATGCAGACCGCCGTGTTTGCCGTTTCCTGAGCGGAAGCCGTTGCAACGGGTGGCGTGCGCTGTGCCCATGGCGTTTCACCGAGGTGCGTGATGATGGCGTCCACACCAGCTTCGATGGCCTCGACGCGCTTTTCGGCGCGGTTCAGCGGCCGCATGATCTCGGTGCGTACACGCGCGGTTTCGAGATCGGTGAAGTACGGCTCGATGCCGTACCCGGTGGCGATGCAGTTCTTCGACTCACTCGGAGCCGCGAGTAGCATCACCCCGTTGTTGTCTTGCGCGTTGCCCACTCCCCACTGGTTCCAGAGTTCCTGGGCATACGCGCAGGGGTCGGCTCCTTGCAGGGTTGGGACGGTCACGACCGCGATCTCGATCGTTGTCTGTGCCTTGTACGCGACGAGCTTCTGCTCGAGGGTTTCCTCGATGTCCGGCGGAATGAGCTCGGCGAGGTCGGTTACCATGCCGTCCGGTTGCGGGTAGTCGATCGCGAACGCGGCTCCTGCTGCCAGCAGTGCGCCGAGCATCACTGTGCCTGCACTTCGCTGAAGTCCACGCGAGGCGAAACCTCGGAGCCTTCGACGGCGGAGAACTGCGACCGTTTGATGTAGCCGCGCATGCCGGCGGCGAACGAGCAGGGGAACGTGGTGACGCAGGTGTTGTACGCCTGCACCGCTTTGTTCGCGTCGATGGTTTCCGTCGCCACACGGCTCTCGGAACCTTCGAGCTGTACCATGAGGTCGCGGTAGGCTTCCGTGCTCTTGAGCTCGGGGTACGCCTCCGCGGTGGCGATGAGGCGGCCGAGGGAGGAAGACAGCGCGGCCTGTGCGGCCTGGAACTTCGCCATCGTCTCCGGGTTCGAGAGATCCTCGCTCGTGAGCTTGATGCTCGTGGCCTTCGAACGGGCTTCCGTGACGGCCGTGAGCACACCTTCCTCGAAGGAGGAACTCGCCTTTACGGTAGCGACCAGGTTCGGGATGAGATCCGCGCGTCGCTGATACGCCGTTTGGACGTCGGCGAGTTCCTTCTCGACCGCGGCATCGAGCACGGCAGGCTGGTTGTATAGGGGGATCGTGATGATCCCGCAGAGAAGAGCCAGTCCGGCGATAATGCCGAGTACGATCAACAGATTTTTCATGAGGCTCCTGCGCCCAAGTGGGCAGCACGAACCTAACAGAAAAAGAGCCGTTTGTCAACGGCTCCATGTCTGTTTCGCATCACGTCACCTGGATTCGTCTGACTATTTTTTTGGACGCTTTAGCCTCCTCAAGAACCTGTGTCGATACAACGTCTTATCTGCGCCGGCCCGGGCCGGCCGCATTGCTACTCGATCATTTCCGCAGTCGCAACTACTGCCTCACGAGCGTAAGGCAACAAGCGTGGTTCGATTTGTTCTGGCAAAATTTCTGGGCCGAGAATGCCGAGGCCGATGGGTTTCATGAATTCGAGCTGGAGACGAATGATGGCGTCGTATACGACTTCGCCCATTACCATGCCGTGTTTGGTCGAGCCACGTTCGATGATGCCGAGGGCGACCGCACCATGCACATCGTTACGCATCAGTAAACGCTTGAGCGCGAGAGGTTTTTCGATAGACCCATGCACCCAGACTTCTTCGACAATAGTCAGCCCTTGTTCGGTGGCGGTTTTTCGTGCTTCCTCGAGCATGGTCGTCACTTCTTTCTTGTGAAACGATCCGAGAACGATGGCAATGTTGGGCATAGGGTATTTGGTTGTGGGTTGTGGGAGTTGGGTTGTGGGGTTGGAAGGAGTATGTTCTACAACCGATTCGTTAGCAAGTAATTTTCGACCGTATCAACAATCGCTCGTGTCTGTGGGTCGAGTTCCACGTTTACTCGGGCACCCACCTGTTTCGTTCCAAATGTTGTGACGGTCAATGTCTCTGGAATCAACCAGACGGTGAAGATTCCCGCTTCACGGTTCACCTCAACGATGGTGAGCGAGCAGCCGTCGAGAGCGATAAATCCTTTTGGAAGAATGTACTTCATCCACTCGATCGGGACACGGAAGGTGACAACGTGATTGTTTGCCGGCGTTTCGATGGACACGATTTCTCCCATTCCTGTCACGTGACCTGAGACGATGTGACCTCCAACTTCGTCGCCCGCTTGGAATGAGCGCTCGACATTTACCTGTGACCCAACTGTGTAGCCCCCGACCAATGTTTTATCGAGCGTTTCTTGCATGGCGTCAAATCGCACGCGATCCCCCTCGATTTCCGTCGTGGTCAAACACACCCCATCAATGGCCACACTTGCTCCGCGCTGCAACCCAGCTCCATACCCGGCAGGAAGTTCGACAACAAACGAGCGCAGCCCGGCTTTTTCTTCGAGCGAGACGATAGATCCAAGACCTTTGACAATGCCGGTGAACATAGTGAGAAAAGCATAGCCGAGCCGGCACGCTTCGGCAAGAAAAAAACACGCGGTTAGGCGTGAAGACGGTTGCCGATGTAGTACCCGGCCATGGAACCAGGCATGAGGAAGATGAGGGCGGGGAGGTACAGGTAACCGAGCTCTGAGACGGTGAGGCAGGCGATCCAGCCAATCATGATGCCGACGATAGTGGTGAACATGACGGTGTTTGGATGTTGAGTCGTGAGGGCCGCGACCATGACCCAGAGGCCGGGTGTGACGATGTCACCGAGCCCGATGGCTACCGAGGTTGGAGCGGCGAGATCGAGCGCGGAAGGAATGTTGACCATGCCGATGACAATGGCACCTTCCTGCTGCGACGTTGCATACGCTTGGTCGGCGACCACTTGCATGAGGCCCGTCCCAAACACGTGGATGGCGTCGTAGCAGACGAGGGCAACGGAGACGAGAGCGAGCAGTCGCGCCGAGATGCGGCTGAACGAGAGCATGGCACTCGCCGCACACGCCAACGCAATGACGCCCAGCGACAACCAGTTCGACCAGTCGCTGACAAGTCCTACCACCACCCACGCTACCGCGAACCCGACAAAGTACCGACCGAGATTCAGCAGCCGACGCCCCAATCCCACAGGGGTTGCGTCCAACAACCGAGCCGGCGCGAGAAGTCGTCCGATCAAGTCACCCACCAAGAGGATGGTGGCGAAGTACATGAAGTCGTCGATGATGACCGGCAGCCAGTACACGAGCACTGCCATGCTGCACAGGATGACTGTCATTCCAATGAGCACGCTCACCACGACGGCGATGCGCGGCCGAGCGGACGGATGGTGCGCGGCCCGTTCGCCGGAGTCGACGAAGGGTGGCAGGATGTTGATGGCTTTGATGCGCGGCGTGGTGGCAAGGGCTGCGGTGCCGACGTACAAGGCGGGCAGCACCAGCAGGAAGAACACAGCAGCGATGGACAGAGGACTCATGCACACTCCTGATCTGCGCCACGAACCTAGCGCAGATATGCTATACTGTCCATATGCTACTGGAGGAACTCTTTTTTGAAATCGGTGCAGTGATGGTGGTGGCAGCCGGTGTGGCCATGCTTGTTTTTCGTTTGAAGCAGCCGCTCATTCTTGCGTACATTTTGACGGGAATTTTGGTGGGACCAAGTGTGTTTGCGCTGACGCAAGCGCCGGAGATGTTTGAAGTCATGTCGCAAATCGGCGTGGCGTTTTTGTTGTTTACGGTTGGGCTTGGGTTGAACTGGCGTCTCATTCGTGACGTGGGAGGGATCGCGTTGGCGACGGGGGTGGGGCAAGTGGTGATTACGTCGTTGCTCGGGTTTGTGATTGGCCAAGTGCTCGGGTTTACGCCGGTGGTGAGCGCGTATTTGGGAGTCGCGTTTTCGTTTTCGAGCACGATTATCATCGTGAAGTTGCTCTCCGACAAAGACGAACTCGACACGCTCTATGGTCGCATCAGTGTTGGGTTTTTATTGGTGCAGGATTTCATCGCCATGTTTATCTTGTTGGCGCTTGGGGCGCTTGGCCGAGGGCAGGGGGTCACGGATATTCTCACACAGACGATCGTGAAAGGGTTTGTGCTTGTTCCTGTGTGTTGGCTGGTTTCTGCCAAGGTAGTGCCGCGACTTGTTGGGTTTGCGGCGCGCTCACAAGAGTTGCTGTTTGTTTTTGCGATCGGCTGGTGTTTTCTGGTGGCGGGGATTCTCGTTTTCCTCGGTTTTAACATGGAGATGGGGGCGCTCATTGCTGGTGTGACGCTTTCGGGAACGGTGTTTGAACGGGAGATTACCGCGCGTATTCGTCCGCTGCGAGATTTTTTCCTCATTTTGTTTTTCGTGTCACTTGGAACCCATCTCGGGTTTGCCTCTTTGCGTGAACTCGTGATCCCGGTGATCATCTACACAGCGTACGTTCTCGTGGGCAACCCGCTTATTGCCATGTTTATCATGCGTGGGCTTGGCTACCACCCACGTACCGGATTTTTGTCTGGAACAACCGTTGCGCAAATCTCTGAGTTTTCGTTTATTGTGGTTGCGTCAGGTATCACGCTCGGTCATTTGCCAGAGTCTGTCATGACCCTCACAACCATTATTGGACTCGTAACCATTGCGGCCAGCTCCGCCCTCATTCAAAACAATGACCTCATTTACGAACGGGTACGCCCGCTGTTCCGTTGGCTCGAACCACGTGTCACCTTGTCACGCGAAGTGAATACACCACCCGCAACCGTTTCTGTTCTTTTGTTCGGGTTTCACAAAATGGGAGCGGCGTTACTTGAGCCGGTGCAGTCGCTCCGAAAGTCCTATGCCGTCGTCGACTTTGATCCAACGGTTGTGCGTGAACTCCAGCGTGTGAGTATCCCAGCCATTTACGGAGACGTTGGAGACGATGATTTTTTGGCAACGCTGCGTACAGAACGCGCCACCTTTGTTATCTCAACCATTCCGGAAGTGAGCGTGTCTCTTTCCATTTTGGAATATCTACATTCGCATCATTTCCGAGGGACTGTCATTGTCTCCGCGCGGTTCCCAGAAGACGCCGCACGTTGCTATGCGCTTGGTGCTACATACGTGATTATTCCTTCCGTGCTCGGCGGTGAAAAAATGCGTGAGCTGTTGGAAGAAAAGAAAACACGTCGGAGCTCGTGGCAGCAACTTGCACCGAAAGTTTCTTAATGATGTGATGTTGCCATATGGCGAAATCGTTTTGGCAAAACTTAGCGGACGCTCCAAGGGATTTGTTCAAAGTCCCTGGAGAGGTTCTCAAACAGCTGAAGAAAGAAGCGCCACCTAAGCGTGAAGGGCCCACCGCGGAGGAGATGCGTGCGGCGCAAGAGCAGCGTGCTGCCGCGGAACAGGCAGCACAGCTGCGCTATCAGCAGGAACGTGTGCGTGTGGAGCAGGGAGTAGGCCGTGTGCGTGCCGACCTCGATCGGATTTACGATCGTCTTGAAGGACGTCGCGGAGCAGATGTGCTTCCGTTCCGACCTCCGGACCGTCCACCGTTGGCGACCTCTCGGGGGCCCGAACGTCAAGCTACGGCTCCAAAAACACAGAGCCGCGCTGAACTTCTCAATTTTCAAAAGCAGATTGATGGGCAAATTTACGGCGCCAAAGACGCTGCCGAACGCCTACGGAGCCAGGGACTGTACGAACAAGCGAGACAAAAGGAAGATTTGGTCAGGACATTAGAAGGGCAAAAGCGTCGATTATTGCAGGATATCGAAAAAGCCGCGTAAGCGCTTGACACCAATAATTAGCACTCTATAATAGCGAGTGCTAATTTCTTTTTGTGGAACTTCCTCCATTAGAACCACGTTTGGAAGCGGTGCTGAAGTGCATCGTGGACGAATATATCCGGCATGCGGAGCCGGTTGGTTCTAAGTGGATTGCGGAAACGTCAAAACTGAACGTTTCGCCGGCCACCATTCGCAATGACATGGCCGCCCTTGAGGATTTGGGCTACATCGCCCAGCCACACACCTCCGCCGGTCGTATTCCGACCGAACAAGCCTTCCTCTATTATCTGCGCCGATTTGTCGAGCCGAAGCCCGCGCCGAGTGCCGGTGAACGGTTCCGCGAGGCGGTCGAGGAAATGCGCGGGCAGCAGGATGCGGTGAAGACGTTGGCGAAGACACTTGTGGACTTGTCCGGAGAAATGGCGATCGTTGCAGTGAATCCACGTCTTAGTTACTACACAGGCGTGTCGAACCTCCTGCAGAAGCCGGAGTTTCGTGACTTGGCGATGATCCAGAGCATCACGGAGCTTGTCGACCGGTTCGACGACGTGGTGGGCGAGATGTTCGACTCTGTGTCGCGTGAGCCGCAAGTGCTCATTGGGCGCGAGAATCCGTTTGGCGAAAACATGTCGGCGATTATGGTGAAAATCCGTTTGCCGTCCGGGCACACGGGAATCATCGGACTGATTGGCCCGGTGCGCATGGATTACGAGCGCAACCTTGGCCTTATGGAACAAGCAAAAGATGTTTTAGATGATGAAGTATGAGCGATGAGAATGAACAGATGAAACAAGAGGAAGTGGTGGCGGACGCCGCAACGTGTGCGAAGTGCGATGAGTACCTCACCGGCTGGAAACGCGCGCTGGCGGATTACGATAATTTGAAGAAAGA
>SXGU01365344.1_pt1 | contig 15762 bp, 20 predicted proteins | sample 3174531 | NCBI WGS metagenome assembly SXGU01 (sample SAMN11356863, study PRJNA531348) | freshwater metagenome | isolation source: freshwater sample F1-140 | place: China: Fuxian Lake, Yuxi | collected 2017-12-25
ATCCCTGCCGATGACTGGGTCGAGTTTGCCCTGTTCGGCGCGCTCGGTCAGGTTGATGGTGTATTTATCCAAAGCCTGGCGCTGGTCCTCGGCATTGGCGTCGTTGACCGCTTCGCCGCCGCGCAGGTTGTCTATCGCTTTTTCCAGAAGCTGTTTAGTGATGCCCGATTTTTTAAACAAGTCTTGCAGAAAGCCTTTTTCCTCAATGGCGGCCAGCAAAAACAATTCGCTGGAAATGAAAGAGTCATTACGCTTTTGCGCCAATTTATCGGTCAGGTTCAGCAGCCTTGATAATTCATTGGAGATTTGCACATCGCCGCCGGAACCGCTGACGGTCGCGATACGGCCCAATTCCTTAACCAGCTCTGCACGCAGTGTCTGAGTCTTGACATTGATTTGGGTCAGCAGCGGTTTAATGCTGCCGCCGTCCTGATCCAGCAATGCGATCATGACATGAGTGGGTTCAATAAACTGGTGATCTTTTCCCAAGGCCAGACTCTGTGCATCAGCCAATGCTGCCTGAAACTTGCTGGTTAGTTTGTCCATTCGCATAGTGGTACCTTTATTAAAGAAGTTTTTAAGATAATGCTGATATAAGGCTGATCCGGCGGTTTTCAAGCAGTGACCGGATTAGAAAAATACCTGCGACTTGCTAGGACTATCCAAATCTGGAACACTATCTGTTTAATAGATTTAGCAACAGCTATCTTAAGGAGAACACTAAAAATGAAAACTGAAAAAACGAGCTATCTGAATGATAGAATTTCTATCGACCCCGATATTTGTAATGGAAAGCCAACGATAAGAGGAAAAAGAATTACTGTACAAACAATTCTTGAGTTTCTCAGTGCGGGGGAAAGCCAAGAAAACATACTCAGGCAATACCCATCCTTAACTTCAGAGGATATTACTTCCTGTCTACGCTTTGCCAGCGAACTCATGAATCATAAATATTCGTTGCAAAAAATTGCATGACAAAATATCTCATTGATGTAAACCTGCCGCGATATTTCTCATTATGGGCGGGCATAGACTGTGAGCATGTTGTGAATATCGATGATGAGTTAAAAGACAGTGAAATATGGTCTTATGCAAAAGAAAATAATTTGACTATTGTTACAAAAGATGCGGATTTTTCAGAACTTATGCTGTTAAGCGAGCCACCGCCAAGAGTTATTCACATAAGATATGGCAATATGAAAATGCGAGAATTTTATCAGCACATTTCCGGAATTTGGATTGATGTCTGCTTACTGAGTGAGGAATACAAGTTGGTTCGAGTATATAAAGATAGAATTGAAGGCATTGATTAACAGTACCACGCTGCTGTTAATAGCGAGCAAATAAATGGGTTGATTTGCTTTATGTTTGACGGCTTCACACCCCATGCCCTCTCTGCTATTTTAAGTTAAGCCGTCAACCAGCGCTGCTTTGCGGCGTATTCCAGTGAAGCGGTAATATCTTCAGCTTCAAGATAGGGGAAATCCTCCAGAATTTCTTCCCGGCTCGCACCCGCCGCCAGAAGATTGAGGATGTCTTGAACCCGTATGCGCAGGCCTCTAATACAGGGTCTGCCGCCACATTGAGCACGGTCAAAAGTGATGCGTTGTTTATAGTTCATGGCTGATTTTCCGTTTGCATTGAGTTTGTTAAATTTTATGGTACAAATTGCCATTGTATCATTCAAGCGGGGGAGAATAGTGCAGACTCCAACGCTACAGCATTGCCTGCCCCTTGGCTAGGCAATCGCGGTATAAGCGGTTATCATATCCACCAGCATCCACTTCAATTATAGTGCAGACAGTGTGACTGAACGGGTCGGCGCAATCATCCTCATCATCCTCTACCCTTACCAACACGAACCGGCGGATGCTTTGCCTTAACGTAAACTCTACCAACGGAGATTGATTTATTTATGGGTATTTCATTAAATAAAGGCGGTAACATCAGCTTGTCGAAGACTGATCCCAGCCTGAAAAACGTCATTGTAGGCCTGGGGTGGGATGCAAGACCTACCGACGGTGCCGATTTTGACCTGGACGCCAGCGCTTTTATGGTGAAGGAAGACGGCAAGGTCAGATCCGACAGCGATTTTATTTTTTATAACCAGACCAAGTCTGTCTGTGGTTCGGTCGAGCATACCGGCGATAACCGCACCGGCGCCGGTGACGGCGATGACGAATCGCTTATTGTATTGCTCGACAAAGTCCCTACCGATATTCAACGCGTTATTTTTACCGTGACCATACACGATGCCGATGCGCGCAAACAGAACTTCGGGCAGGTGTCGCATGCCTATGTCCGCATCCTTAACAAGGATTCCGGTAACGAAGTCGCTCGCTATGATCTGAGCGAAGATGCCTCTATCGAGACGGCGATGATTTTCGGTGAAATTTACCGGCACAGCGGCGAATGGAAATTCAGGGCCGTTGGTCAGGGCTATTCCGGGGGATTGGCGGCGTTGGCGCGTCAACACGGCATTAATATCTAAAGCAAAAAACGCAATTCACAATACACCCAACAAACTATAACACTATATCAGGAGACTATTATGGCCATATCACTCGCTAAAGGCGGCAACGTTAACCTCAGTAAGGAAGCGCCCGGCTTGAACAAAATCGTCGTGGGTTTGGGTTGGGATGCCCGTGCAACCGACGGCGCGGCATTCGACCTGGACGCCAGCGCGTTCCTGGTCAAACTGGACGGCAAAGTCAGGTCCGATAATGATTTTTGCTTTTACAACAATAAAGTGGTTGCCGATGGCGCCGTACAGCACGCAGGCGATAACCTGACCGGCGCCGGCGAAGGTGACGATGAAACCGTCAAGGTTGAATTAGCCAAGATACCAGCCGATCTGGACAAGGTTGTTTTTGCCGTAACCATACACGATGCCGAAGCGCGCAAGCAGAATTTCGGTCAGGTCAGCCATGCCTATATCCGCGTTGTCAATGAAGACGGCGGTCAGGAAATCGCCCGTTACGATTTGAGCGAAGACGCTTCCATAGAGACGGCGATGATCTTCGGCGAAATCTACCGCGTTGGCGCCGATTGGAAATTCAAAGCGGTAGGTCAGGGTTTTGCGGGCGGTCTTGGGCCCTTAGCATCATCTTTCGGCGTCAACGTTTAATCCTCGGGCGAAAATATAATGGAAATCGCGAAAGGGCAACGGCTGCCGCTGTCCGCGCTGATTACCGATGGTCCGGCAAGCGATTTCCAGGTGGGTTTGCAGATAAGCGGAATGGGCGCTGCCGTTGATTTCGCCTGTTTCGGTCTGGATGCGCAGCAAAAATTGTCGGACGAGCGCTACATGATTTTTTACAATCAAGCGAAATCGCCTTGCGGCGGAATCGAACTGTCCGCCCCTGCCGGTGATAATGCCGGATTTTTATGCCGACTCGATCGCTTGCCGGCTTCCATAGACCACCTGGTATTTACCGCGGCGGTTGACGGCTCGGCGCTTATGCGCCAGTTACAATCCGGTTATCTGCGTTTTTTAGCGGCAGGACGGGAACATGCGCGTTTTGCCTTTACCGGGGCCGATTTCCAGGATGAAAAAGCCTTGATGCTGGGCGACATTTACCGTAAAGACGGCACTTGGCGGTTTAGCGCAAGCGGGCAGGGCTTTAACGGCGGTCTGGCGGCGCTGGTCAAGCATTTTGGCGGGGAAGTGGCTGATGAGGCTCCCTCTTCAGCATCGCCAACGTCCAAATTATCGCTGGAAAAGAAAATCGCAGCGACTGCGCCGAAGTTGGTTGATCTTGCCAAAAAGGTGAGCGTTTCGCTGGAAAAACACCGTTTGACCGAGACCATTGCGCGGGTCGGCTTGGTGCTGGATGCGTCGGGGTCGATGTATGCGCAGTACGACAAAGGCAAGGTGCAGGAAGTGATAGAACGCCTGTTGCCGTTGGCCGTGCATTTTGACGATGACGGCGAGCTGGATGTATGGGCTTTTTCGCAACGCGTATTAGCCTTGCCGGCCGCAACGATGGGCAATTATTCGGACTATATCAAAGAAGCGGATTACGGTTGGCGAAACTGGGGCATGATGAGCACCAACAATGAACCGGCGGTCATTGAAAACGTCATACAGCAATACCGCGAAAGCGTCTTGCCGGTGTTGGTTATCTTTATCAGCGATGGCGGCGTCAGTAAAAACAAGGAAATCCAGCGCTTGCTGACCGATGCCGCCCGATTGCCGATTTTCTGGCAGTTTGTCGGTATTGGCGGTCGTAATTACGGCGTCTTGGAAAAACTCGATACGATGACCGACCGACTCGTTGATAATTGCGGTTTTTTTGCCTTGGATGATCTTCACAGTGTCAGCGAGCAGGCGCTTTATGATCGCTTGTTAAGCGAATTTCCGCTCTGGCTTAAAGAAGCCCGGCAAAAAGGCATATTGCGTTAATTTTAAACGCGTTAATTTTTCATTACAGGACTATAAAGATGGGTATTAATCTACAAAAAGGGCAAAAAATATCGTTGTCCAAAGAAGGCGGCGGTTCGTTGAGCAAAGTAGTTATGGGCTTGGGCTGGGACGCAAAAAAATCCGGCGGTGGCATGCTTAAAGGCATGTTCGGTGGCGGTGGCAGCGATTCTATCGATCTGGATGCGTCTTGCGTCGTGTTCGACGATAACAATAAAGTCGTTGATACCATCTGGTTCAAGCAATTGAAAAGCCGTGACGGCAGCATCGTCCATACCGGCGACAACCGTACCGGCGACGGCGACGGTGATGACGAGCAAATCATTGTTGATCTGGATAAAGTTCCCGCTTCGGTCAAGGCGCTGGTGTTTACCGTCAACTCGTTTACCGGTCAAACTTTTGATTCGGTTGAAAACGCTTATTGCCGTATGGTCGACAAAAGCAATAACCAGGAAGTCGCCCGTTATACCCTAAGCGCACAAGGCTCGCATACGGCGCAAATCATGGCTAAGGTTTATCGTCATAACGGCGAATGGAAAATGCATGCGATAGGCGAGAACGGCACCGGTCGAACCATTGACAGCCTGTTGCCGCAAATCATCGTCCACTTGTGATCGCATGAGGATTTGGTTTAACAGAACATTTTCATCCATTGCGTCGGTGTTCAGAAACCTTCGCCAGTCCGTCCCGGCAGGCGAAGTTACGCTGGTTTGCACACATACGCACATCACTGCATCAGCTTTTCTCGCCGCTGACGAAAGCTATCTGGAGCCGGCCGAACTGAACGGGCAGGATTATCTCGAGTGGTGCGTGGATTTTTGTCATCAGCATAACATCCAGCTATTCTGGCCGGGCAGGGAAGCGGTGCTCATCAGTCAACATCATGTCCTGTTTCAGGCAATCGGAACGCAAGTGCTGTCGGTTGCAGATGCTGACACGCTCACTTTGCTGCATAACAAGGCGGATTTTTACGCGGCGTTAAGTCCCGATGTCGCCCTAACCATGGATTTTATCGCCGTTAATGACAGCGATGCGTTTGATAACGCCGTTGCGGAATTATCGGCGAAACATGAGCGCTTGTGCGTCAAGCCCGCCGAGTCGGTATACGGCCTGGGTTTTCGCATTTTGGACACACAGCGCGACAGTATCGTCCAGTTGCTAAAAGGCGTTGAATACCAGATTCCATTACAGGAACTGCGGCAAGGCATGGCGAATACCAAACAGTTCGATACGCTGCTGGTTATGGAACATCTGGGCGGACACGAATGGAGCGTCGATTGCGCCGGAAAGCACGGCGAATTGCTGTGCGCCGTACAACGCAAAAAATCGCCGCTGCCGGGGCATGGGCAAATGATCGATAACCATCCCGAAATTAACGGTATGGTTGAGAGACTAACGGCGCATTATCGCTTGAACGGTTTGTTCAATATCCAGTTCAAGGACGGCGTCAATGGCCCGCGTTTGCTGGAAATCAACCCGCGCCCGTCGGGAGGTTTCGGCATGGCGTGCTTATCCGGCGCTAATTTGGCGCATATCGCCTGGCAGGGTATTAAGGAGGAATCTTTTCAACCGCCGATTATTCGTTATGGCTTGATAGTGGCTGAGATAAATACGCCTGTGGTTTTGCGGGATGTGTTGTGACCGGTAATCTCAAAATGGCGGGTGAGAATGGCTAAAATTGAAGGCATTCGAGTAAAGAACTTTCGGACGTTAAAGGATGTGACGCTGGGAAGGTTGTGGAATACGCCGGAATCAGAACCGTTGACACCGATGACGGTTGCCATCGGCAAGAACGGCGTAGGCAAAAGTACTTTGTTCGATGTCTTCGGATTTTTGGCGGATGCGCTTAAGTTTGGCGTAGAGGAGGCTTGTGATTTACGCGGTCGCGGTGGCTTTGAGAAAATACGCTCGCAAGGGCAAACGGGGGCCATAGGGTTCGAAATGACCTATCGGGAAGACGATATTACTCATCCAGTTAATTATGAGATATTGATTGATATTGATAACCATGGGCGGATTTGTGTACAAAAAGAAATTTTCTTTCAACAATTAGACAAAAGGCTGCTTCTTTTTTTAGCTCTTATTAATGGAGATGGTTTTGCTTTGAAAAAAGAGGGTAAAACGATTAATTCAGATAATCAGAACATGGATGGATTTGACCTTGATCAAGCTTTGAAACTATGTAAACTGGTAGATGATGAGTTAAGTAAGGCTGAAAAAGAAGAGTTGGAAATATTACCAATAGATGTATTAAAAGCAGTAAATGAAATGTCTATGGATATGGGCATGGAAGGTGTAGAAGCAGTAGAGCTGAGCGACAATAGAAAGCTTGGCATTACTACACTCGGCGCGCTCAAACAACATCCCAGAATCACCGCCTTCCGCCAATTCATAGAAGGTTGGTATCTCAGCTATTTCACTCCCGATGCGGCGCGAAGTCTACCGTTAACAGGCGCGCAACAACACCTCAACAGCAAAGGCGACAACCTTGCCAATGTCGTGCAATTTATGGAGCGGGAACACAGAGAAATTTTTCAGGATATTTTGAATCGCATTGCCGAAAAAATTCCCGGCATAGATAAAATCGACACTGAAAAAACCTCGGACGGGCGTTTACTTCTGCGTTTCAATGACAAAGGTTTTCATGACCCGTTTTATGCTCCGCAAATATCTGACGGGACCTTGAAAGTGTTCGCTTATCTGTTGCTGTTGGAAGATCCCGATCCGCCGCCGTTTATCTGTATCGAAGAACCGGAAAACGGTTTGTATCACAAACTGCTGGAAACCTTAGCCGCTGAATTTCGTGCTCATGCAACAGGCAAAAAAGGCGGTACCCAGCTTTTTATCACGACGCATCAGCCTTATTTTGTCGATGCGCTGGAACCTAATGAAGTCTGGATTCTGGAAAAAGGTGCGGATGGTTTTTCGACTATTCGACGAGCCAGTGATGATGCGTTGGTAAAAAATATGGTGGCCGAAGGATTGCCATTAGGCGGGCTCTGGTACAGCGATTATCTGGACGCATGTTGAAATCATGCACTTCGAAATACTCGTGGAAGACCTGTCAGGAAAGAAAGTGTTGGAAATTCTTGTCCCCAAAATCATTGGTGATAAGCATACCTTCGATGTTAAATCCTACAAAGGTGTCGGGCGAATTCCTGCAAAGATGAGCAGCAATGTGGATGCAAGCAAACGCATTTTGTTATCCAACTTACCACGATTATTAGCAGGCTATGGAAAGTCATGGCAGGGATACCCGGCGGCGGTCATTGTTGTTTGTGATCTTGATAATAAATGCCTGAAGAGCTTTCGGAGCGAACTCGTTGAGCTTTTGAATGACTGCAATCCACGCCCCGAAACCCGTTTTTGTATCGCGATAGAAGAAGGTGAAGCCTGGTTTTTGGGGGATATTGCCGCTATAAAGCAAGCCTACCCGAAAGCCAAAGAGTCTGTGCTGAAGGCTTATGTCAGCGATTCAATTTGCGGAACATGGGAAACACTTGCTGATGCTGTTTATAAAGGCGGCTCGCAAAGCCTTTCAAGTCAGGGTTGGCAAATGGTTGGAGCTGAAAAATCCGCATGGGCCGAGAGCATTACCCCGCACATGAATTTGGATAATAACACCTCGCCCAGCTTTAACTATTTTCTCGGGAAGCTTCGGGAACTGGCATAGGTCGCTTGAAAAAGCGTTCAAAAGCAACTCAATAGGCTATATAAATCTGTACACGATACAATATTGCCATGATTACTTCATTTAAAGATCAAGCTACCGAAGATATCTTTAACGGCAAAAATACCAACGATGCCAGAAAATTGTGTCCAAAAAATATTTGGCAGATCGCCGCTAGAAAACTTGATCTACTGGATTCTGTTCAAAGCTTGGAAGAATTGAGAATACCGCCGGGTAATCGTTTTGAAAGACTGTCAGGAAATCGGAAGTTACAGTACAGCATACGAATAAACGACCAATTCAGAATCTGCTTCAAATGGACCAACTTTGGACCCAGTGAAGTAGAAATAACCGATTATCACTAGAGGTGACACAAATGCGTATTCCAACAGATAGAGAGCCCACTCATCCAGGTGAAATGTTACGTGAAGAGTTTCTGATTCCGATGGGTATTAGCGGGCAAGAATTGGCAAATGCGATTCATCTCCCTTATCAGCATGTAGACGAACTGGTTAGTCTTAAACGCAGTATTACACCGGGCATTGCACTTAGATTGGCTAAGTTCTTTGGCATGACGGCTGATTTTTGGATGGTATTGCAAACACGCTGGGATTTGTTTAATGCCCAGATTATTGAAAAAGAAGAATTGGAAACTATTCAGTATTTCCATCATAACTGAAGGATGGTTTAAATAAATAATGTCTCTTAATAATTTAAACACCTTTATTTACCAATACATCCGCTTCATCGAAATGGTCGGCGTGCTGATGCGGATTTTCAGTTTCTCACTGGTCAGTTGGCTGGGGCCGGAAAGTCCGTTTATGTTTGTCTGGGCTTTTAATACGGCGGATGCGGTGATACTGTCCTGGTGCGCGATTCTTAAAAAAGATAACGCCTATACCTTGCTGAATGTCTTTTGGGTGATGGTCGGGATTGTCGGCATGTTTCGGGCCAGTACGTTGTCATTCATTGAGATTAAAGTCACCGCGCTGCATTTTCTGGCTCAGATCATGGCGCTTTTCGGCCAATAGTCCGTAAACACAGGCAAGCGGAGTTATCGTTTGTAGTTGCGGCATGGTCAATTTACACAGAACAATCTATGCAAAAAACAGTCAGCATTCAATTAGATACCGGCACGCTTCGTCTTGATCTGAAGCCCGGTCGTATTCCGCTTAAAAGATTGCTGGGTTTCGCGGCAAGAGTCAGCAGCAAGCGCAAGTTCCTGCTGGTCAGCAAGATATTGGGCAAGCATTATCCGGTATCGCCGAGAATGATGAGCTGGTCTTATCGGGCCTTGGCGAGAGCCGTACTGAAAAGCGGGGCGGGACATAATTCATTGTGGATAGGCATGGCCGAAACCGCTACCGGCCTGGGTTATGGCGTATTCGAAGCGGCCTGTCATGCAGGTGTGCAAAACGCCTTATTCTGCCAGACCACCCGTTATCACCTGGATGGCGTGGAGCGGCTTGAATTTGTAGAGGCGCACAGTCATGCAACTGACTTTTTTCTGTATTATCCTGTCGATCCCGGCTATCGAAAGCGGTTTTTGAACGCGCAAACGCTGGTGTTGATCGATGATGAAATCAGTACGGGACTGACTTTTTTACGCCTTATCAAAGCCTATCAGGCAGTCAATCCGGCGTTGCGTAAAGTGTTTATCGTCAGCCTGGTGAATTTCGCGCATCCCGATGATCGGTCGGCGCTGGAGACTCAGGCCGGTGTTGCGGTGGAATGGGTTTGTTTCAGGCAGGGTTTGTTGTCTTTTCAGGATAGCGGCAATGCAAGACTGGATGCAATTACCGTGAATGTGTCGAGTAACGCCGACTGTAAAAAGCATTTGTTGGCCTGGCCCGGACGGCTCGGTATGGTTGCGCCTGTAGTATTGCAGGCCGAGGTGCTGAAGGACTTGCAGCCTTTTCTGTCCGGAAATGGGGCTGATGATTCGCGGCCCATTCTGGTACTGGGCACCGGTGAATGCAATGCTCCGGCTTATCTGCTGGGACGCACACTGGAATGCAACGGGTTTAAAGTAAAAGTGCAAAGTACGACGCGCTCGCCGATTCATCAGGGCAGCGATATTGGTTCGATTTGCCGTTTCGAAGACAATTATCAGGATGGCATTCCCAATTTTATTTACAACCTGAATCCGGCTGATTACCGTGACATCATTCTGTGTCATGAAACACCGCTGTGCGCATCGTTACTGGATAGACTGCACACATGGCATGCCATCAGCGCCCGATTTGAGCTTTATCCAGAAACTATTTATCCAGAAACTGCCCATGCAAAGCTACATTTTTTTAGACCTCGATGACACGCTGTTCCAGACCCTCCGAAAATGCACATTAGCGGCTGACGATCCGAGGCTGCAGGCGCGGGCCTATTTGCCGGACGGTACGCCCAATTCATTCGCAACCCACAAACAACAATGGCTATGGCACTGGCTGGCTAAAGGCTTCAAAATTGTGCCGGTTACCGGGCGGGATGTCTATGCTTTTGACCGTGTCAACCTGCCTTTTCAGGAAGAGGTGGTGCTGAATCATGGCGCGGTGATTCTCGATAAGCAGCGAAATGTCGATATGATCTGGATGGAAAGAATGCAGCAGGCCTTACCGGCTTATTATGAAAAATTGCGGGAAGTGTGGGTCGAAGTCGAGGCCTATTGCCGTCGTCATCACGGCTTTAAAACCCGCATCGTGATTGACTTTGATATAAGCTGGTATGGCGTGATCAAGCATACGGACGGCTCTGAAAATACCTTGCTTACCGTGCTGAACAACATTATCAAGCAGCACCCGTTTGTTTGCGACGGCAGCTTGTATTGGCATTTGAACGGCAACAATCTGGCGGTTTTACCGAAAATCATCAATAAGGAAAGTGCAGTCGGTTATTTGATGGACGGCTATAAACAACAGCATCCCGACCTGTTGACCTTCGGCGCCGGTGACAGTAAATCGGATGCGCCGTTTATGGCCTTGTGCGATTATGCACTGATTCCCAAAAATACCCAGCTGTTTCAAACGCTGGCTTTTGTTGAATGAAAAGCCAGGTAAACGAAGCGGGTTCTTTGGCAGCTGTCTTTTCCGGCAGCTACACGTCCGACGATGTGCAGTTCCTGTTAAAGCTGATCACGATGCAGGACACGCCGGTTCATATCAAGGAGGCGCTGATCCAGTCAGGTCGAAAACATTATTCCGAAATGTTGACGCATGAGTCTCTGCCGCCTGCGGATTATCTGGACTTGTTTTACCAGGCGATGGCCTTGAATCAGCAGCGTATGGCGGCGCATCTGCTGGTATTAGCCGAGCGCATTGTCGCCACGCGTCGGCACGGCATCACCCTGGTGTCGCTGGCAAGAGCAGGAACGCCGGTCGGCGTATTGCTCAAGCATGTGCTGAAGCGATATTTCAATACGGAAGCCGTTCATTATTCGGTTTCCATTCTGAGGGATGTCGGTATCGATCAAAACGCCTTGCGTTTTATCCTGCAACGGCATGCGCCCGAGTCGCTGGTTTTTGTCGACGGCTGGACAGGGAAGGGCGTTATCGCCCGGCAACTGGCGGACAGTCTTCGGCAGTTTGCAAGCAGTGACGGCGTGGCTATTCCTGCCGAGCTCTATGTGTTGGCGGATTTGTCAGGCTCTGCGGCGGTTGCCGCTTCTTCGGAAGATTATTTGATTCCTTCATGCGTCTTGAATGCGACAATATCGGGCTTGGTGAGCCGCACGATTTATGATAAACAGGCAGTCGGGGCCACTGACTTTCACGGCTGCGTTTATTACCGGCAGTTTGAAGAACACGATTTATCCAATTATTTTATCAAGTCGATGCTCGATTGTGTTCAGAGTATCCGGCCCGAATCGGGTGGACGCAATTTAGACACCGGCCTCCACAATCCCCAACAACTCCAGGAGACTTCCCAACGATTTTTACAGTGGGTTAGCAATCACTACGGCATCAGCCATCACAATTACATCAAGCCCGGTATCGGCGAAGCGACCCGTGTTTTGTTACGACGCGAAGCGCACTTGCTGCTGTTACAGGATTCGGATTCCGAAGCGACCCGCCATTTACGCTGGCTAGCCGAGTCGAAGTCGATTCCGATAGCCGTTTTTAGCGATCTGCCTTACCGGGCAGCGGCGTTAATCAAAGAGATTCAATTATGACACTTCATCATCCCGCTTCAGCTAAACGATTTTCTCCCTGGTTTTTAGGTGCGCCGCTTTATATGCCTGCGCATCGCAGAGATTTGATGGAATGCGCCAACGGCGAAAAACTTCAGGATATACGCTCGATGATCTTTTGTACCGAAGATGCGGTCTCTCATAGCGATGTCGACAGCAGTCTGCGTCACCTGGGTCTTTGCTTACAGGGCTTTAGGGATGCGCCCGACAGGTTCCGTTTTATTCGCGCCAGAAATCCCGAGATTTTGGCCCGTCTGCTTGACCTGCCTTATATTGAAAGGATCGATGGCTTTGTTTTACCAAAATTTAATGAAAGCGTGTTTCACGCCTATTTCGACCAATTACAGGGTACGCCTTTTCAGGTCATGCCGACCCTGGAAACCAGGGACGTTTTTGATTTTAATGCGATGAGCGCATTGCGTCAGGCTTTGTTGCAGGAGGATGTATATTCCCGTATTTTAATGCTCAGGATTGGCGGCAACGACTTGATGAATCTGTTAGGCATCCGCAGGCCGAGAGCCATGACTCTCTATGAAACACCGCTGGGCCATGTTATTTCGCAACTGGTGACGATTTTTAAACCCTACGGTTTTTCGCTGTCGGCGCCGGTGTTTGAATACCTTAACGATACGACCACACTGCAAAAAGAGATTTGCCTGGATTTGGCGCATGGTTTAACCGGTAAAACCGCCATTCATCCGACCCAAGTACCGGCTATCGAAGCCGCTTATGCGATCGATAGTGACGATTATGAAATGGCGCTCAGCCTGATCGACAGGGACGCACCGGCCGTGTTCAGGATGCACAACGCCATGTGCGAAGTGGCGACCCATCAGCAGTGGGCCGCCGGTATGGTCAGTAGGGAAGCGTGTTATGGGGTTAGAAATGCTGTACCATTGAAGGAGCGGGCCGAGTTGTCGTCGTTTTAGTTAAAAAATATCAAAAAACGGGAGGGGATATGAACAATCGAGTTGATCTGGTTGCAGGGCAAAATTGCCCGTTATCGACAAGCTCACTGCATATTTCATTAAGCCACGGTTTGAATCCTGTCGGGTTGACTGTGGATGTCAGCGCCTTCTTGCTCAATGCCCAGGGTAAGGTCGCGTCGGACAACGATTTCATCTTTTTTAACCAGCCTGTGCATAGTCAACACGGTATTTCCCTTGAACCCGAGCAAGGACGATTCACCCTGCATCTTGATCGTTGCGACAATGTCGTCCAGAAGATTGCCCTGGCAATGACTATTTCCGACGGACCTGCAAAAGGGCAAAATTTTAGCCTGCTCAAAACCGTGACTGTTCTGGTAAAGGAATTTTTAACCGGATTCGAACTGGCCTGTTTTTCGCTAGACACGGGGCAAAATAAGGAGTCGGCATTGATTGTCGCAGAACTCTACCGCCATCAGGATAAATGGAAATTCCGCGCGGTAGGGCAGGGCTTTATCGGTGGCCTGCAACCCTTGGCGGAGTTTTACGGTGTCGATGTCAGCGAAGGCGAAGCGCCGTCATCCAGTACGCCGGCAGCACAGGGGAAAGTAAACTTAAGCAAGATTACTTTGGATAAAAAAGGTCAATCCATTTCGCTCGAGAAACATCAAAGCGGTTTAAGTGAAATCCTGATTAATCTTAACTGGAACGCAACGCCGGTTAAATCGCCCGGTGCTTTATATCAATCGTCGTCAGGCATCGATCTCGACCTTGCCTGTCTCTGGGAAACAGCTGACGGTATGATAGGCGCCGTCCAGGCATTGGGTGGGCACTTTGGTAACCTACATTACCCGCCTTTTATTGAATTGGACCAGGATGACCGCAGCGGGCAGTCGGTAGGCGGCGAGACATTGCGCATTAACGGACAGCAATGGCAAGTGTTCAGGCGCATTTTAATTTTTGCCTTTATTTATGAAGGCGTGCCGAACTGGTCGCATGTCGATGCAGTCATCACCATCCGAAGTAAGAATCAGCCCGATATTGAAGTACGTCTTGACAGTCACCGCAACGATCAATTCATGTGCGCTATCGCAATGCTGGAAAATATCGGCAACCAACTTCGCATTACCAAGCTGGTCGATTATTTCGCCGGCCATCAGGAAATGGATAGAGCCTACGGCTGGGGCTTGAATTATGTCGCAGGCAGTAAGTAAAACCGGTTTAAAACCACAATCACAATACTAACTTAGGAGTGTAAAAATGAGCTTCAACAATTTTCTTAATAACCTGAAAACCAAAGCCGGTGAGTTGAAAACAGAGGCTTTGAAATTTAAAAACAAGGATTTTCTCAATGCAACGATGGCGGGGTCGGCATTGGTAGCAATGGCGGACGGCAGTGTCAGCACCGAAGAAAAACAAAAAATGATCAAGTTCATCGAAGGCCATGATGCGCTGTCGATTTTCACGACCAGTGACGTTATCAAGGCATTTCAGGATTTCATCGGGCAGCTTGAATTCGATAAGGACATCGGCGAAGCCAAAGCCTATCAGGCGGTGGCTAAAATGAAGTCGAATATCGAAGCCTCCCGTTTGTTGATCCGTATGGTCATTGCTATTGCTTCTTCGGATGGGCATTTTGATGACGCCGAGAAAAAAGTGGCCATCAAAATAGCCAAGGAGTTAGGACTTAATCCCTCGGAATTTGAATTGGAATAATACGCCAATCGCTACGTAGCGATGGGCGACCGAAAAGTCGCCCATCAACTATTTTAAAATGAGCTTTTCACACCGTGGTAACAGCAAAACCGCTTACGGACATGCAGCAGGCAGTGGTTGTGTTGTTACTTTAGGGATGCTGCTCAAGTACGTGTAGACCGATTCGAGGTCCGAATCACTCATCATTCCGTAAACAGGCCAAGGCATCACTTGTAAGGTATTTCCTGGAACGTGCGGGTCCGCGCCGGTGCGCATCAGGTTCTTGAATTGGGCAAGAGTGACGCCGGCGGGTTTGCCGGTGTTATCGGGCGTTAAATTGGCTGAGGTGAACGGTCCGAATGCCTTACCGCCTGCGAGATACACAGGCGCATTGAATTGCTTGGGTTCGCCCAGATAAGGGTTATGCCCTGCCGCGTAGCTGGGGCAACTGTGGCAATCGACACAACCGCCCTGTGCATTGACGATGTAACTACCCAGGTAAACCTTGTTAGGGTCTTTTCCGCTAAGGTTAAGTGTAATCGGCAGACGTTTGGGGTTTGCTGTGATGATGTCTTTGCCGATCTTGATACGGGTTTGGTCGGCTGTGCGAACGGTAACGCTTCCGGTCATGCCGGGGTGAATAGCGCAGTGGTAGGTAAATTTGCCGGATTTATCAAAGAGTTTTGTAAACGAGGCGTTTGTCGAGAGAGTCCCGCTGTCCCACAGTGTCAAACAGCTTTGAAAAGTTTCCATAATTTTCCAAGAAAGATCGTCGAAAAGTTTCCAGTTAACTTATGGGGTTATTGGTTTTCTAGCGCCTTTTTCCGCTGTTTAAATCGATAGGAATCGTTACCGGTTTCCAAAA
>SXGU01369224.1_pt1 | contig 15758 bp, 12 predicted proteins | sample 3174531 | NCBI WGS metagenome assembly SXGU01 (sample SAMN11356863, study PRJNA531348) | freshwater metagenome | isolation source: freshwater sample F1-140 | place: China: Fuxian Lake, Yuxi | collected 2017-12-25
CATTTGGTTGTGGATGCAATACTTTAAATCTAGATGTTCCTGAAACACCATAGATAGAGTATAGTCCATTTGTAAGAAAAGGATCAGTTGTCGTGAATTTGAGATATACATTATCTCCTATAGACTGATCACTAGGAGTATTTAGAGTGATATCGATCTCTGGATTATAAAGATGTAGATTACCTGTGTTCGAGTCCGTATATGGATTTGTAACCTTAAGATAACTTGAGTTTGCGAATGTTACAAGATAAGATCCATTGACAAGATTTGCCCATGCCTTTTCTATATTATGGAAATAAACATAATCATTTCTGTTGAATCTGTGACCAGGCGAATAAACAGTATAAACATTTCCTGTTATTGTATATTGACCTGTTTGATTAGCATTGTCCACAGAATAAGTTGCATTGATGATTTCTGCACTTATATTAGCATCTGCTATGGTTGGCGCCATAACACCAGTCACATATCCTTGAACTTGATAACGAGCATCGAAGAAATTTGTTATTGATTCTGTATTTGCATATTCAGTCGTAACATTTTTATTGTCTTGTGTGTCTAGATCATCTACTGTTAGGTACTCACCAAATAGTTTCATACCAGCTGGATGAATTAGATCCTTAATAGGTTTTCTATACTTATTGATAGTCTCATCAACTTTGATGACATATGAATAGTTCTGATAATAGTCTCTATCTTCTAGGAAGTTATAAGCACTGATATGACCATCATCGTTAATATATCTACCAGGATAAGAATAAGTTCCTGTAACAACTGTCAATGTTGCGTTTGCTGTGCCATCTCCCAACTGATCAAGTCTAAGAACAGGATTATCGATGTATCCGAATCCACCGCTGATAATAGAGATTTCTTGAATTGTGCCAATAGAAGAATTAGAAGCAACAAGAGATTCGTTATGACCGATCGATGCTGTAACCATAATATTAGCGCCATTACCAGTGCCAGATATAACGTTTGCTCTGGGTAGATTTAACCAGTCATATCCAGATCCGCCTGTAATCTGACCAGGTTGATCAATGAAATGAACTTCTGTAATAGAACCGTTAGCATCAACATTTGCAACATTTGCTAAAGCACCGAATCCATATGATCCAACAGGATTTATAAATTCAATTTTATCATTTGCTGCATATCCGGAACCACCATCAACAATGTCCATTCTGCCAAGAATTCCTAATTTTGATATAAGAGAGTTAGCAGAAATTGATAGTGATATAGGAGCAACATAGTTATTACCAGTATTAATAACAATACAAGATACTGCTGGTCCACAATTACTATACGCAAAGAATGACATCGAATTAGTAATCCACGCATTTGCAGGATCAGTGATTGCAGGAACTAGATTCGAGTATATTGCGTTACTAACGTTAGTATTTGCTTCGAGTCCAATAGTAGACCACATAACGTTATATGAATTAGGATGATAGAATCCACTAGAATCAACATTTGCAACGTTCGCATTTGCACCTGATCCGCCGCCAGATATAACGATTGAATCACTAACTTTAAATCCTGCTGCACCAAAAGCAACACCTACACCTTGAATAATACCCTTACTAACTTTAGAAATTACTATACTAGCACCGGTACCATTTGATGTAATAGGAATACTTGATCCCTCTGTATATCCAGTGCCGCCTGTATTGATTGTTACTGCTGTAATGACACCTGAGAAGAGATTTGCAGATAGATATCTGTCATTGCCTTCTTCTGTGTAAAATGTAAATATCTCTTCGGCATTCTGAAATTCTTTATAGATTCCAGAAATTTTCAATTCATAAATAACTTGTCCTTTATCAAAGTAAACATCGACGGATTCTACAGTCGCGGTAGCACCTGAAGATTTTCCCTTGATCAGGTGATTCGAGAATTGAGTTACCGCTATAGTGTTAGAAACATTATTAACAGTGATGTCTTTTACTCTCAGAGATTTTTCTACATACCACTTGCCGTCAGATGTTTTGAGAATATCTTGTTTTGGATAGTAGAAACTTACTTCTTTATTGAGCAATGCTCTCATTAAGAATCGAACAGACTTTTCAGATCCTCTAGAGCGATAAAATTCTTTTGCGTGTTTAAGAATGAGAACACGGTCTGCTAGAACAGAATCTGGAATATATTTGATAAAATTATCATACATTTTTTGTAAGAATGAATGATAATCACCTTCTTCTCTTGATGTGTGATCGTCACCCAAAATCAAATCATACTGAACATCTTTATTGATTCCGTCAATATCAAGGAAGTTTAATAGATTTTTAGCAACATATAATTGTCTACCATCTCTCTCAAGATGCTTGTAATAGTATTCTAAGAATTTAACAAAAGTCTGGTGCTCATTCCTAACAAACTCAGGAACTTGCGTATTGATTAATGCTGATGTTATGTTGTTTGCTTGATCACTCATGAGGTGACAGTTACCATTTCTATCTGAATACTCTGTGCGTTTGTTTCTTCCAGAGTAAGTATTCTGTTTCTAAGTGGCGGTATAATGTCACTACCAGGAATAACATTCAATGTCAATATGTTTTTATCATAAAAGTCGTTAGTAATAACTGCTAATGGACTTAGAGATGATATCACAACTTCGCCAGTATCATAATCTATTGTTCCTGCCGAAGAATCAACTATGATTTTCTCACCATTGTTTTTATAGTAATATGTTCGAAGATTACCATATCTTGATTCAAGTTTAGCAACTGCAACGGCTTCTGTACCAGCTGTGTCTGTTATATTGACAAATGCTCTAGTATATCCAGATCCTTTAGTAAGAACTGTTATGTTTATGATCTTACCGTTAACGATAGTTGATTTGACTGTTGCACCTGTACCATCACCAGTAATAGTAACATTTGCTCCACTAGTGTAATTTATTCCAGAATTTATCATATCAACTGAGTCAACACCTGTAAATGATTCTGGAACTTCTTCGATGAAGATGTTACGAGATGTTAGTGATGAATCAAGAGTTGTCACTTGAGGATAAGAATATAACTTATTAGAGAAAGATCCTTTTGAAAGTGAAGTATTAAACTTTATTGAATAGTTTCTTCTCTCGTTCAATATTATCAACTGACGATTCTGTAAGTATATGTAAATGTCAGATCCTGTGACAGAAGGTTCTGAACTTTCAATATAGTATGATAGTTTTGATTTTCTGAAAGTTGATTTGAAAGTATTCAATTCGTCTGATACATAATTTCCAATAGCATCTTTGACAATCTGAAGAATCTCATTAGAAGATTTAGTAGTCAAAGAAGGATTGTAAGTTACTCTACCGCGAACTAGAATAAAAATGTAGTTAGGATCTACGATTTCTGGTGTTACAGTAAGAACGTTACGATTAGAAATAAGACTATTCTTAATATTCTCTTTTTCAAAGTTTGATAGAGAATAGAATCCTTTTGTCTTGAGAGATAGATAGACCTTGCCATACACAGGAGGATCGTTATCTTCTCCGCCCCAGATCGATACAGCATCGATGTTGTTGTAATCTTTAGTTATAAGTGACTCATAGTCTTGAACTGTAACTGCACGATTTTGTGTCGTATAGAACTGAGGAGCACGGGAACGAATTTGATCTAATGTCTCTTTATCAACTGCACCATATGATGATCCAGCGACGGTAATTTTCACATTGTTACTATAGTTTCCGCTTACTTTATCGGTAAACACAAAGTCACTAATACTATTAGACATTGCACCAACAGTATCGAGATATGTAACATTGATAATATTGCCAACTTTAGGCGCATATCCAATGACACCGTCTCCAAAATACACAGTGTATCCGAGTGTGCCACTTTCTTCAACAAAATATGCGAGTGATGCGCTTGTTAGTGTAGTGATATCTTCCGCGTGTTTATACTCTCTTATTGTAGAGTTTGATGAAGATTCCTGAACAGTAACAAACAATGTTGTCGTGTCGATATTAGCAGAAGGAATATCAAATCGTCTAGACAGATTATTTGCTGTCATTGCAAATTGACGAGTAATTACCTCACCCTGCTTGATAGTGACATTTGCAAATGAATATGTATTAGCAGTCTTAGTTGCTGTATTAGCATTAATTGTGACAAACGGATAGTTTACACCATCTCTATCACGACCATAAAGTCTTGTATATTTTTCTAGTGTGATTGTTCCAGGAAGTGGCTCTGTGCCTTCTGGTGTTACTTTAATATTAATCTTTGCTAATGCACCCTGAGATGATGTCGGAACATAATTGATCATCTTAGCATGTGACAGGACACTCTGACGAAGTTGTGCTGTATCTAAGAATGCCTCATTAGCAGCCATGTTCAGATAGAAACCATTATAGTATGTGTTATATGCTAGAACGTCTAGCAATACTGCCATACCAGAACCCTCGAAGTCATAATCAGAAAACTCGCTCTGTGAACGAAGATAGTTTTTGAGATTAGTTCTAATAGAGAAGAAGTCTAAGTCTGCAACTCTGAGAGATGTATTTGAAGTTGACATCTATCAACGAATCCTTTCGAGGAAAATTGTTTGAACTACTGGTAGTTCTTTATTTAGAATGACATATTCCAGACGGACATTATATGCATTAGCATCAATGTCTTCAGTCACGACGACTTTCTGAACACTGACTCTGGATTCATAGTTAGCAAGACATGATTCAATTGCTTGTTTCAACCTGACTGCTGTAAATGGATCAGCGTTCTCAAATAGCAATGCTCTGATATCTGATCCAATGTATGATTGAAATGGTCTGTCATAAAAGTTTGTGAATATAAGATTACGGACCGAACGCTTGATTGCTTCGGTGCCGACTTTTCTAGTAACATCTTTAGTAGTTGGATGACGGAAGAAATCCAGATCAAGATCACTATAATCTGGTTCTCTATTAACCGATTGCTGTAATGGCATAGTAGTCCTTTACTATTGTTCTTATTTAGTCACACCCACTTATCGATTTCCTGCATCAAATCAGGTTCTTCTGTGGGTTCTTCTGCCTGTTGACCGGTGATATCAGGAATACCAAGCGCACTAGTAACTTCACCAAAATCAAAGTTCATCTGTAATCCAAGAGCACTCATTAGCATAGATAGCCCACTGTTGAGATTAAGTCCAGTAGGACCATCTATGTTTGTCTGTGCAGCACCCTTGACGTTGACAGACTGACCACTGACATGCGTAGTGGATCCATGAAGAGAAGCATCACCTGACGCACGAAGATCCATTTTAGATTGTGCAGTCATTTCTACACTGCCGCCAGCTGCTGATGCCTGAATATTACCCGATGTAGATTTGATCTGGACATTTTGCTGTGCTTGATTAGTGATACCACCAGATGTCGATTCAACACCGATGTTCTGCATTGCTTTGACTTTTACGGACTGCTGCTTAGATTCGACTTTAATATCTTTATCCGCAGTCTGATCTAGTTTACCAGCGTCAGCAAGTAACTTGACTTCATTCTGTCCATCGGAGAACTTAGCATCAAACTTACCTTCTTTAGTCTCCATATGCATGTTACCTTTAGCCACTTCTACTGTATGATCACCATCACCTACTAGACCGTGATAACCCTTAGCAGCACCGACAAAAACTTTACCTTCAAGAGATCCGGTTGTCATAGCACCCTTAGAAACTTGCGTCATAGCACCGCCAGTTTGCTTGAATGACGTGCCCTCGATCTTCTTAGTTTCGTTCTTCATCTGTGTGTCTTTATTGCCGCGAATATGCTGATTTTTATTCTTTGCAGTAATATTGAGATTGCCCATTACACTGAGATTATAATCCTTATGACATGTCACGTTGTAATCGCCATACACTCTCAATGATGCGTCACCCTTGACCGTGATATCTTGAGCACCAGATACGGAGATTCTATCTTCGCCAAAAACTACTTCATACTTACCGTTATGTGTAGTAAAGTGAACTGATCCATCAGATCGCATTTGTATAGCAGAACCAGATCTATGCTGAATGGTGACAGTCTCTTGACCCTTACTGTCATCCATCTGAAACGTATGACCAGATCGTGACTTCCAACTAAAGTAATACGGATACTTGCCCGCTTCTTGCTCTGAGCGGTTGTCTTTAGCAACTTTATATTTCTTAGGTGTCTTCTTACGCTCTTGGTTTGGATTTATATTCTTAGTTACCATATTATATCATGCCTCCCATACTCTTAAATAATTCAAGAGGACTCTGACCCTGTTTTGTTTTCTTTGCAACGTTCGCAGCATTTTGTGGAAACTTGCCTTTATTTAATTTCTGGTGCATCTTAGTTGCTTCTTTTTCGCCGCCTGGTGCGAGTCTTTTGAACATGTCTTGCATCATCCCCGAGGCTTTGCCGAACATGTTACCCATGCCACCACCCCCACCAGAACCACTACCAGAACCACTACCAGAACCGGATCCGATGCTTGGTGAAGAGTCGGATGATGCCATGTCTTGATGGAATTGTGTCTCTGCACCTCCGCCATATGTATTAGCGGTTGTTGAAATGAAATAGATATCTGCTATATTACCGGCATGTGGTTCAGTGCCACCATTTGCTTTGAATTTGATACTTGTATCGCCAGTGATCTCCATAACAGTATAGATGCCACCGTCTGACCCTAAACTACCTGTGATATCGACTTTATTCGTAATCTCCGTGCCTTTATACAGACCTACGGTTGTATCGAGATTATAGAGTTCTGCGTCCCATAGTTTTGGTCCAACTGTATTAGATGTGACGTTAGCAATAGTGCCGTTGCCACTGAGAAAGATTTCTGTTCTAGTAAAATTAAATGCTGCTTGAGATGGATTTTTATATGTGATTATTATCTCGCCATCATATGTGACTTCTTGTAGGGCAACACCCCAGGCAGTCTCGATTTCAGTGACAACAGATTGTAGTTTATCGTGTCCAAATAATGTCGTATCCCACTGAAGTCTTTGTAGAACATACATCAAATCATCTATGCTCTGGACTTGTGAGAGTAATTCTTCCGCATTCTTTAGATAAGTATCCTCATGAACAACATTGCCTGTGAAGAATGCCACACCATCATTTGCTTCTAGACCCTGCATCAATAAAGAAAGATTACTAACTGCTGTTCTCATCTCAGGTGTCAATGCGGCAAGAATTTTATTCATCGGACTATCGTCTGGCCATCCACCGACGATATATTCAGGAGCAGATCCTCCACCTCCGGCAGCACCACCTCCGGCACCCATACCACCTCCGCCGCCTCCACCACCGCGGTTACCCATGAGTCCTTGAAACATCTGACCCATAGACATAATCTGGCCCATCATTTGCTGCATCATTTCCATATTCATCATGCCGGTGTTTTGCTGCTTAGCAGTTGGCACGTTGGGGAGTTCTGGTAGTCTATAACCAGCCATAGGGAATGATGCACCATGAGAGGGTAGTCCATCTAATAGATTAAAACTATGTTGTTCACCTTTTTCTTTAATCTTACGGACTTTAACACCATCTGCATCAGTTGTCTCTTGAACTGTCGGAGGAACATTAATGGGTAATTTATCACTGAACACATCACTGAATCCACTAAGCAGATCATTACCGCCACCTCCACCAGCACCTGATCCTGATTTTTTCTGTGTCTGTGCTTGACCCAATACGATGACTTGACTCTGACCAGGCACTTTGATGCCATATACCATCGTCCCGGGATCCAGACGCCCAGGTGATGACTGTTGACCCATCTGTGTTGGATTATATACGGACCCAGAAAATGACATGTCATCAGCATCAACATTCTGTGGATTATGTGTCCGAGGATTCATCAGACGCATAGATCCATCTTGACGTTGAGGATCATCACCTGCTTTATTGACGACTAGAAAGTAATCTAGAATTCCACCTTCACCACCTGGAAAATTACTAGGCATTAAACAATTCCTCCACCCGCTGTCTGAGCAACGCAGTCCATAGTTGTTGTCGCAAACCCACCATGCATGATCTTATGAGTAAGTGCAGTTACTAGATATGTGCCAGATCCATATACGACACCACCACCTGCGCCGTTTCTACTGTTTCTATTATTCTGCCAGTTGAGACCTACGAGATCACCGACATGAATATCAGGACGCCATGCAGTTGTCATGCGAAGGGCAATCTTATCTTTTTCTAGCAGTCCCATTCGTGCTTGTCTCTTGAGCAAATGCTTTTCAACATCTGTTTCGCATCCGCCCTGGTCTTTAGCAGTGCCCTTATTCGTGACAGACTGTTTAGCATTACCTGATCCAACGCCACATGATCCGCTCATCAATCCACCACCAGATCCACCGCCTCCACCCATGCCAAACAACTGCATCGCCATGTTCAGAGGATTAACTGTGGTGAGAGAATTAATATTCTGTCCACTCTCATCGACACCATTTAATATATCTGAGAGTAAATCAAAGTCACATGGAAACATAAAAGTGATTGCTGCCTGTTTATTAGCATTATAAGAATATTTGGACTCACCACCACCGTCATTGTAATAGAATTGATTACTACCAGACACTGATCCTTTGCAGAGTTTTTTTAGTGACTTGAAATGATGTGTGCCATTATTCTTGTATGTCATAAAATGCACGAATGATGGATCATCACCATCAAGTGCGACGTTTGCTTGCTGAACGACTACCTGAAACGGATGAATATTTTCTGCGATATAATCTCTGGCAGGAGATGCTGAGTCCACTTCTAGATTACGAACACCCGCACAACTCTGAAGGACATACTTGACGATCTTATCTGGTGTTTCGCATTTCCATGACTTAGAGACTAGTGACTTAGCATCACTTAATAGTGACTGATCACATGCATGGAGAGTGAATTCTTCTGTCGCACCTACGTTAGATGGATTAAAGTCTCGATTGTCTAGTCTATAAATTTTCTGAGCAACTGATAAATTATCACCGTCTTTATTAGCAAGTGATAGTGATAACTGGCCACCCTTGAAAGAGTCCAGATCTTTGCCCGGCATATAGATGTAAGAATGGAGAGTGACTAGAGTTTGTAGTCCTGGATTTAATATGCTCTCATTGAGAAGAACTTCTTTGACAGTATATCCACTGCTTCCCATATTAGAGAAACTGACACCGCCACATTGTCCATCTATTCTGACAAGTCTCTGATCAGTATTGACTCCAATATCTGCCATTATGCTACCGTTCTAATATACGAAGGATTCTTACCAGTGAGATTTCTGAATTCTTGCATGATACGATCATAATAGATTTTTTTAATTACTTTAATTTGGCGGCGGGTGTCATTAATATCTGCTTCATAATCATAATTCGATATAGCACGAGCATAACTCACCTCATGAATAGTCTGATCATTCAATTCATATGTATTAAATGTTTTATTGATCTGTGTATTTAATGATCCGATAACACTACTCTCGGTATAAATTTCCGTATCTGCGGTGATTTCAGTTGAGTCTGCGGAGTATTCTGTTGTGTCAACTGTAAAATCATCGATATAGTCGTTATACGTCGAATCAGGAACATCTAGTTGATTTAGAGTCAAACGAGTTCTGTCTATCTGATAGATTGCAGTAGATGTGTATCCATTGACTGTCGTTTCTACAACTTTTTCGTAGTGATGGATTGTTGTCTGCGCCGTTGCAACTGATCCATATTTGTTAGCAAGATATTTGTTAAAAGCATCATCAGAAAGGACCCAGTCGAATTGTGGATCGACGATCTGATTTGCATAGATGACTATCCATCCCGCACCTGAGTCACCATATACTTTTTCAGCAACAATCTCTGGTGTATCGTTACCGTCGATCTCATAGACGTAGTATGATGAGGTATTATTTAAAACACTCTTAAGAACGGCAAGACGAAAGAAGATATTCGTAACACCCTCGTATGTCGGATACTGGGCGCGGTTGATATCATATCCAACTTTTGGAAACGATGCAAAAAACGGTGTATGAGTTGTGACTGCCATCTAATTACCTTTTATATACCCATTCTTCTAAGGGTAGTTGGACTGCTTTGTCATATTCATCAGAGTTAATTCTAACAAACTGAGACCTGACATGATCGAACAGATATCTCTTGACTGTCTTTTTAAAGTATGCCTCTGGCACATTCGAATTCATGATATACTGCCAGTTCTTTGCCTTAGCACGAACAGTATTGCTTAATTTATTTTCAGTGTTTATGCCGTCTACCATTCTGATTACTGACTGGCGAGTTCCTCTAGGCAGATAGTGTAAATTTAGTCCTAAGAACCCATCAGTGAAACGATCAATAGGGACACAGAGTGGATACTTGTCCCACATTGGCAATTTCTCTTTTGTCTTAGCATCATACTTAAAGAAGAACAATCCACCGACAAATACTTTTTGTGCGTCTGTGTATCTCTCGGTAGCATCAAGAATTCTAATTCTAGATCCCGGTTTAATACTAGATAATTTACCAGTAAACCATTCCGCGAGTTCGTCTTTAGTGTATTCTACTGCCATTTAATTATTTAGTTGTCTTTTTAAATAGTTCCGCTTCCGTCAGGATCTTGAATTCCCATCCACGATCAGCACAGTATTCCATAGCTGCTTTCCATTTTGCTTCATTGACTCCCCAGGTCATGACTTCCGTAATATATCTCTTAGTCTTTCTCTTGGGTGTCTGTGGCGGCTTTGTCTGAGATGCTGGTTTAACTTCAATTAGAAGACGCCTGATGCTTCCATCTGCGTTCTTGGCTTCTACATAGAAATCGACAAAATAACGGTGTCTGCGATTGTCTATAGGAGAGATATAGGGAATCACAATCTCTTCCGATGACCAGCGAAGGACACTCAAGTTCTCGTCCAGAGACTGCATAACTCTCCGTTCCCATCCAGATCTAAATACTATGTTAGTTGGATCACCTATGTATTTTTTAGGAAATTTGGGTTTAAAAAATCCCTGCTTATAATCATATGCCATTACCTAAACCTTTGCTAAATATTATATAGTAACTGCCATCGGAGGTATTAATGGCATCTAATGTTTTTCCAGAAGACTTAGGCGACTCTCAGATTGGTCATGCCATTGGGTTCACTGCATACAACTCGTCGGCTGCGGCACAATCAGCTGGTAATATAGCTGGCATAGGCGGCGCTGATGTCATCAATGCTATTGGTCAATACTTTGGATTTGATCCTCAGATAGGTATACCGCAAGACAATTTCTTTCTAGGATCACAATCTCCAACAGCATACTACAATACACCAATTGATTCTGTGTTCATGTATATTCCAGCTGGTGGTCAGTCACCAATGACGTGGGACTCCGAGCATGTCTATACAGACGTTAAGTTAGCACGTGCCTTGACAAACTATTTGGGCGTTACTGATGCCGCTGAGACTATTGCCGGAATGTCGGGTCGTGCTATTAATCCTCGTGTAGAAGTTCTGTTTCAGACAACTAATCTTCGTCAGTTTGATTTTACATTTCTAATGGCACCTCAGTCTAAGACTGAATCCGATAGTATGAAAAGCATTATTAAATGTTTTCGAAAATATTCTGCGCCAACTCTTGGAACAGGTGGATATTTGTTCAGAAGTCCTCCTGAATGGCAAATTCATTACTGGTATAGACCCGCTGGTAGTGGATGGACAGAAAATGAAAATCTTCCAAAGATTAAACGATCAATATTAAACAGAGTCAATGTATCATATCCTGTTCCTGGCGGTGAATATTCGACATTCTCTAACGGTCATCCTGTATCAGCGATGATTCAATTGAAGTTTACTGAAATGTCAATCATCGATAGTGATAAGATAGAAAAAGGTTACTAATGACTATTAACGTTTCAAACTCACCTGGTGCACTAAGTCTCGGACACTTCAGAGCACAACTAGACAATATTGGACAAGTTGCTAAGTCTGCACGATTCATCGTTCGCATTATACCTCAGGGTAGTAATAATCTACTCATGAACTTGTCATACTCTAATAAGATACCATACTTTCTGTATGTGTGTGATGCTGCTGAGTTTCCTGGTCGTGGATTCAATGCGACAACTACACGATACTATGGTCCAGAAATCAGTGTGCCCAATAATGTCATGTATGGTCCAACGTTCAATCTATCTTTCATCTGTGGTAACAAAGGCGAAGAGAGACAGTTCTTTGACGATTGGCAAGACATTATCAATCCTCTAAGCACATACAACTATAATTATCCAAAACAATATTACTGTGCAGTTGAAGTCTATCAGTATGCAGAGTTCGCATCTCAGAACAATACATATGTTCCTGTATATTCATGGAGATATATGAATTGCTGGCCAAGCGCAGTATTACCTCAGCAAGTAACATGGGCAGACGATAACATTCTTAGATTAGGTGTTACATTAGTCTATAAGTATTGGATGCGCCCTGGGGACAAGGAGAAAGTTTATCAAAAAGTTCAATGATGGAGTGAATTATGGCATTACCTAAAATTAGTGTACCGACTTATGAATTGACGATACCTTCTAGTAAAGAAAAGATCAAAGTCAGACCGTTCAGTGTCAAAGAAGAAAAGATGCTTCTGATGGCACTAGAATCAGAAAACATGGTCGACATTGCAAATACAGTTAAGCAAGTAATTAACAACTGTATTATATCTGGCGAAGTGGACGTAGATAAGTTACCGTTCTTTGATATCGATTATATGTTTATCTTTCTTCGTGCTAAGTCTGTTGGCGAATCCGTAGAAGTAAAGATGACATGCAATAATATTGTCGAAGGAAATAAATGCGGTGAAATATTTGATGCTGATATGGATATCAATAAGTGTGAGATCCTATATCAAGAAGATGTCAAAGACGATATTAAATTAGACAAAGACAAAGGCGTTAAGATGAAATATCCATCTTATGCTGCAATGAGAAAGTTAGAATCAAACCCGATCGATGCTAAGACGGACATTATCATTCAGTCTATTGAATACATCTATGATAAGAAGGGCGTATATCCAGCAAGAGATCATTCTAGAGAAGAACTAACTGAGTTCATCGAAGGACTGACAGAAGCAAACTATAAGAAACTAGAAAAGTTTGTCAGTAGTTTTCCTACGTTTGCTGTATTGCTTGAGAAGAAATGTCCTAAATGTGGATTTCATCATAAGGTGAGGTATACAGATTTCTATGATTTTTTTTTCTGATCATGGGTTATCAGAGACTAGCAGTCTATTACAAGACAATGTTTAGTCTTATGAATCATCATAAGTGGAGCATTACAGAAATGGAAAGTCTGATGCCTTGGGAGAAACAAATCTACGTTGATCTATTAGATGATTGGATCAAACAAAAAGAACAAGAAGCAAAAGACCGTGAGATGGAAATAAAAGCACAATCTCAATTTGCTAACAGGAAGCGAATGTAATGTTTCAAAGAGATCCGATAACATTTAACAGACTTAAAGCATTGAGTATGCGTAAGCGAATGGATGTTGTTCGTAGTCCTGATATCGGTCCGGGGTTGTTCACTGCACTGACACCATCTGATTTAGCATCTTTGTTTCCAGATTATTATAAAAGAATATTACCAGACGTTAGCGGATTTAGACGTGCCGTATCTGCACAGTCTGCAAAAGAGTCCGCAATTGCTGCTGGTAAACTAGAAGAGAGATTGAGTGTAGTCGAAGGCAAGACTGCATCTATTATGGTACCGTGGGCGCAGAGACAAAAACAAGCATCAGCACCCGCACCCGCACAACTATCACCAGAACAAATGGCTGTATGGAATAAAGTTATGGGCGGCCCACTTGATGTTAATTCTAGTGATGGTAAAATCTTTAGCAAACTAACAGACCAGCAACTCTCAAGTCTTGGTATTAGTAAAAGCAAAGATAATACTGGCAGAGATGTATTCCAGTATGCACAACCAGAATCCACAAGAGAAGAAGCCATTAGCAGAATGAAAACTTCTGGTAGTGGTAGTAATAAATTTTTCGATTCAATTATACGTGCAGAAGGCACAGGCAAGCATGGAGATCCATATAACACATCATTAGGTTATATGAAATCGCCTAAACCATTAACTGATATGACCATGCAAGAAGCATTAGATTGGGGTGACCAAATACGTAAAGCACAAGGTATGAATAGTTCTGCTAAGGGTGCATTCCAAATTGTTAATACAACACAGAGAGATGTGATGAAGGCTTTGGGTATTGGAATGAACGAAAAGTTTAGTCCAGAGAACCAAAGAAAAATGGCCGCATGGATTGTAAAGCAACAAGGATTGGGTGCATGGGAAGGTTTCAAAGTCCATCCTGATGAAAGACAGAATGCCACCCTTGCTATGCAGGAAGGTTTGCACAATCAATTCTCATCGGCTGTAAAACCAGAAGGTCCAAACGGTTCATACTCCGATGACCAAATCAATAAGATGATGGTTGAATTGAAAGATGAAAAGAACGAGCAACGTCGCCAAGAATTAGCAACTATGATTGGATCAGCTGGCGGTGCACAAGCAACACAAGATGCAACGGCTGCTATTACTGGTAAAGTGACTTATGGTCAAGTAAAAGATTTCTCTCAATATATTCTTCACTCAGAACCCGGACAAAAACAATGTGGTCAAGGTGCTAGAATTCTTGCAGGACATATGTATGGTCATGGATCGTTTCTATCAGATGGATTAAGTGTCGGTGGAAGTCCAAATGCAGGATCACTATCACAAGGAAATAATTACTTTCAGAGATCAGGTCTTTTTCATCAGCCAAAACATGTATCAGATGACGCAGTTAAAAATCAGGCATATCTAGACAGTCTTCCTATCGGCACAGTTGTATCAGCAACAAAAGCGGGCGCCGCTGGTCATGTTCAAGTTAAAATAGGTCCTGGTCAGTGGGCATCTGATTTCAAACAACAGCATTTTATTTCTAATGGTTATTCTAACTTTGCTGTTCATATGCCTAATGAATCTGGTTTAGATGCATTAAGAAGAAATGGTGTTGATCAGAATGTTACTGCAATTGCTGGTGATGAAAACAAAGTTCAGACGGCAGTAGTTCCAGCACAGCAAGCAGGCGAACCACCAGAAGCACCGCCAGTTGCACCTCCAGCAACTCCACCATCATATAATCCTGACTCTGGTGATACTGAAAAAGGTGATCCAGGTGGACCTGCACCGACTGCCAGTGTGGACAAATCTGCTGCAGGTTCTGACTTTCAACAACAAGCAGAGCAATTGAATCCGCAAGCTGTCAAGGATATACAGGCACAAGAGGCGGCGCCACCGAAGCCAACTGTTTCAAACAAATACACAGTTGATCGTGCTGGATTTATTGCTGCCATTAAAGAAACACCTGACTTTAAGAATAATCCTCTTTCGTTCATGGCTTCAGAAGATATGATCATCGATGGATTTAATAGTGATCCAAATGTTAAATCGGCTGGTGTTAAATATGATCCGGCAAAAGGAACTATGACATTCAAAAATGCTGCCGATCCTCAAGTTCAACAAATTATGAAAGACTTGAAAACAGACAGATTTATGAAACCTATTGAAGAAGCTAAACCGAAGCCTAAGCAGCAAACAGAGGCACCTAAAGAAACACCTCCTACTCCAACTGCGGAAGTAAAGAAGCCAGAACCCGCTAGAGCTGGTGAACCACCGGAAGCACCCGCTGCTCCTCCACCAGAACCCGCACCTAAGCAAGTTCAAGGATATTCTGATGGTGGGTCATTTGATATGAAAGGCGACACTCTCAATCTATACAAAGTTGACAAGCAAGATGATATGGTGGCCATTAATCCACAGACAC
>SXGU01212591.1_pt1 | contig 15755 bp, 10 predicted proteins | sample 3174531 | NCBI WGS metagenome assembly SXGU01 (sample SAMN11356863, study PRJNA531348) | freshwater metagenome | isolation source: freshwater sample F1-140 | place: China: Fuxian Lake, Yuxi | collected 2017-12-25
CAAGGGAATCAGGCGGCGGCCAACCTTACGGTAGGTGGCGGCCTCGAAATCGGTCACTGGGTTCGGCTCCTGGGGACGGGATCGGTCGATCCACCGGCCAATCCTACGTCGGGCGATCCGGTTCGGGCAACGTACCTTGACGACGGACGGATCCGGCGGTAGCCTGCCCAAGACATTCCCCCAAAAGAACAGAGGCAGCGCACCATGAGTATCTCGTCGGAGTTCAAGGAGTTTGCCCTCAAGGGAAGCGTGATGGATCTCGCCGTCGGCGTGATCATCGGTGGCGCCGTTGGGAAGATCGTCGATTCGCTGGTCAAGGACATCATCATGCCGCTCGTCGGCAAGATCTTCGGCGGTCTGGATTTTTCCAACTATTTCATCGCCCTCGCGACCCCGCCGGCCGATTTTCAAGGGCCGATGACGTACGATGCGCTGTCGAAGGCGGGGGTTCCGCTGTTCGCCTACGGCAATTTTCTGACGGTTGCCATCAACTTTCTGATCTTGGCCTTCATCATCTTCGTGATGGTTCGACAGGTCAATCGGATGAAGCGTGCCGAACCGCCGGCGCCGCCCGCTCCGCCCCCCCCGACGCCCGAGGACGTGCTGCTCCTCCGTGACATTCGTGACGCGTTGAAGAAGTAGTCCATCAAATGAAACGCATGCTGTTGACGGTGGGCGGGCTCGTGTTGGCCGCCCACCCGGCTCTCGGCCAGACCGACTACCGACGCGCCGAGCAATTTCTGACCTGGAATGCCCTCCGCCACACCTATCACGATCAGGTCGCCCCGGTCTGGTATCCGGATAGCACCCGGTTCTGGTATCGGGTCAAAACTCGGCGCGGGTTCGAGTTCGTCACCGTCAATCCCGCGACTGGGACCAAGGCGGTGCTCTTCGACAACGCCCGGCTGGCGGCCGCGCTGTCGGTGGCCGCCGACACCGCCCTCGATCCGCGGAAGCTCCCGTTCCAATCCTTTGCTTTTGACCGCGACGGCCGGGACGAGCGCGCCATCCGGATCCGGATCGGCAAACGGGGGTTCCGCTGCGAACTTGGCGGCTATCGGTGCGCCGTTGCGGACACCCTGCCGAACCTCACTCGCTATGTCCGCTCGCCGGACGAGCGGTGGGAGGCTTTCGTGTCCGGCTACAACCTCTGGCTCCGGCCGGTAGGTGGCACCGACTCCACCAGGCTCACCAGCGATGGCGCCGAAGGATACGGCTACGGGCAGGGAGCGCCGCGGGCCGGACAGATTCGGCTCAAGCTCCCATCGCGGCCTAACGTGGTGTGGTCTCCTGACTCGAAGCGGCTGGCGGTGGTCCGGATCGATGAACGAAAAGTCGGCACGGTCGATTTGATCAGCATGACCCCAACGAGGCCGGTCCATTTCCGGTTCCCGTATGGCCTCCCCGGCGATTCGATCGTCGAAATGACCGAGTGGTACCTGGCTGACGTCGGGACGAAAGAGGTTCGCCGGATCGACGCCGCCCCGCAGCCGGCGATGTCGATGTACAGCTTTGGTGGCGCAACGCTCCAATGGTCGCCGTCGGGCGACCGGGTGCTGTTCACCCACGTCAACCGAGGACCGAAGAAGGTCCGGCTGCTCGCCGCCAATCCGGTCACCGGCGCGGTCACCCAACTCCTCGCCGACAGCAGCGCCACCTACGTCATCGGTTCGGTCGACCTCTTCGCCAACACCACCAACTGGAAGACCCTGAAAAACGGCGACCTGCTGTGGCTGGCCGAGCGGGACGGCTTTGCCCATCTCTACCGGCACGGGACGGATGGAGCGATCAAGAACCAAGTCACCGTCGGACCCTGGATCGTGGCCGGACTCCTCGGCGTCGACGAGACCCTGGGCCGGGTCTACTTCACCGCCAAAGGCCGGGAGGCTGACCGGCACCCCGACTACCTGGCGCTGTACTCGGTCAATCTCGACGGGACCGGACTGACGCTCTTGTCACCCGAGAAACCCAATCATCAGGTCACCGCGGTGCCGTCAGGAAAGTTCTTTCTCGACACCTACTCGACGATCAGTGAACCACCGGTCTCGGTAATTCGCGGCGCCGACGGCCGGGTGCTGTCGGAGGTCGAACGCGCCGATATCACGGACTTGCTGGCCACCGGCTGGCGGCCCGGACAGGTGTTTACCGCCAAGGCTCGGGACGGGATCACCGATATCTGGGGCGTGATCTGGAAACCGAGCCGGTTCGACTCGACCAAGAAGTACCCGGTGCTCGACCACATCTACCCGGGCCCGCTGATCAGCCCGACGGTCAAGAGTTTCTATCCCAGTCGCGACCCGTTCAACTATCCGATGGCCGGCCAAGTGCAGGCCATCGCCGAGCTCGGGTTTGTCGTGGTCTCGATCGACGCGCTCGGCAATACCGGGCGGGCCAAGGCGCTCTATACGGCGTGGTGGGGCAACATGGGAGACAACGGCATTCCCGATCACCTTGCCGCCATCAAGCAGATGGCCGTTCGGATGCCCCAGCTCGACCTCGACCGAGTCGGGATCTACGGGCATTCCGGCGGAGGTTTTGCGTCGACCGACGCGCTGCTCAGGTACCCGGATTTCTACAAGGTGGCGGTGTCCACCGCAGGCAATCACGACAACCGGACCTACTACTCAGGCTGGGGAGAACGCTTTCAGGGGCTGTTGGTGCGCGATACGCTCCGGAAGACCGACAACTTCGAGGCCGCCGCCAACAAGACCCACGCCGCCAACCTCAAGGGCAAGCTCTTCCTGTTGCACGGCGACTTGGACGACAACGTCCTTCCGGCGCACACGATTGCTCTGGCGGACGCGTTGATCAAGGCCAACAAGACCTTCGACCTGCTGATGCTGCCGGACGCCGATCACAACATGACCCAGCACCCTTATGTGATCCGGCGGACCTGGGATTACTTCGTCCGGCATCTGCTGGGCCAGGAGCCGCCGGCGGACTATCTGATCGCGCCGGCCGTGCCATAGGATTGAAATGGTGGCGAAGAACCAACTCAGCGCCCGGGCCACCCATTTCCTCAACGGCGTGTTCGCGATGCGCCGGGCGCGCTGAAGGCGGCCCCCACCCCGCCGTACCTCCCCATGTAGCCGGACCCGCCGGCAGAGCGTATAATCGCTAGGTGCCTGACGACCGTCGCCGAGCCGAGGGACTTGACCTGCCGCGAGCGCCCGCTCGCCTGACGGTGGCCCGCCTCGTCCGCGACCTCCCGAGGCTGGTGCGCTCACCGTTCGAGGTCTTTGCCGGGTGGCACCACCGTTATGGCGACGTAGTCAGGATTCCGTTCGGCCAGCCGCCGCATCTGCATCTGCATTCTCCGGAGGACATCCGGCATGTCCTGATGGTTCGACACCCGAACTACCGCCGGACCGGTGGCGAGCGGAGCGGGTCGCGGCTGTTGGGCCGCGGTCTGATTCGAAGTGAGGGCGAGCTCTACCGTCGCCAGCACGCATTGATCGGGCCATCGTTCTCCCGGCCGAACCTCGAGAAGATGGCGGGCGTGATGGCGAGGGAGGCCGCTGCCTTCCTCGCGGAGGTGCCCGATGGCACGGTGGACCTAGCTCGAGCGATGAACGTCATCACACTGCGAATGCTGGTGCGAGGCCAGTTTGCTGCAGATTGGAGCGGGGAGGCGCCCGGCCTGGTCGACGATCTCCTCACCTGCCAGCGGTACATCCACCCGATGACTCTCGTGGTGCTGCCGCGGTGGATCCCCACGCCGGCCCGGCAGAAGTACGAGCGGGCGGTCGCCCGCATCGAGCGCGCTGCCCACAGCTTGATCGAGAGCCGGCGCCGGGATCCTGGATCGGGAGACGATGTCCTGTCGGCTCTGGTCCAGGCTCGGGACCCGGAAGGGAGGAGCCTCACCGATACCCAGCTCCGGGACGAGGTCGTGACCATGTTACTGGCCGGCCACGCCACCACCGCAACCGGTCTGGCCTGGCTGTGGCACGAAGCAATGCGGAGCCCCGATCTCCTGGTTCGCCTGAGGGCCGAGGCCGACCAGGTGCTCGGTCCGGAACGACTGCCCGGTCTCGCCGAGGTTCGCCGCCTCGAACTCACGGCAGCCGCGTTTCGGGAGGCGCTCCGGCTCTATACCCCGATCTGGGGAATCGGGCGCCGGGCGATCGCCGACGATCGACTTCCCTCCGGAACCACGGTCGCGGCGGGAACGATCATCAACATCTTGCCGCCGGTCGTCCATCGGCGCGCCGACCTTTTTCCGGAGCCCCGCGAGTTCCGGCCGGAGCGGTTTCTGCGGGATACCCGTACGTTGTTGCCGGCAGGGAGCTTCATCCCCTTCGGTATCGGACCGCGCAGTTGCATCGGCGAAGGATTCGCGATGCTCGAGGCCGGGATCCTCATCGGCCTGATGGTCCGCCAGTTCGATTTCGAACCACTGAGCGAACCGCCGGTCACCCCCGAAACACTCATCGTCCACCGCCCCCGGCACGGCGTCTGGGCCCGGGTTCGGCGGCGGTCCTAGTGTTGTTGGGACGAGCGGCCGGCGACGCGGTAACCCGAGTTCGGCGGGTGATCGTGGAGCGTTCGCCCGACTGGGCTCGTCGGTCCCTCGGCCCGATGGTGATGGCCTTCGATGCGCTGGTACTGGATCACGGGTTGCTTCGCCTCCTGTCCGACAACCGGCACCGTCTCTCAGCCGAGGCCTGGCGCTCCGCCCAACCTGGCCCGCAGCGGCTGCGCGCCTGGGCGCGGCGCGGCATCCGAACCATCGTAAACCTCCGGGGCCACGGGCCACTCGGAACCTACTGGTTGGAACGTGACGCCTGCTCCCGCCTCGGCCTCACCCTGGTCGACTTCCGGCTCCGCTCCTACGAGGCACCGAGCCGGGAGCAACTTCACCGGGCGCGCGCCCTGTTCGCAGAGGTCGAGTACCCAATCCTGATCCACTGCAAGTCCGGCGCGGATCGGACCGGGCTGATGGGAGTGCTGTACCGGGTGGTGCGCGAGGGTGCTTCGATCCGCGACGCCCGGCGCGAGCTGAGCCTTCGGTACGGCCACCTTCGCTGCCTGGACGCCGGCATCCTGGATCACTTCCTCGACTGCTACCAGGCCGACACCGACACGAGCCCGATTGAATTCTTCGAGTGGGTTGATCGCCGCTACGATCGCGACGCGGTGATCCGGTCGTTCCGGGCCCGATCGTGGCGACAGCGGTTGCTGAGTTAGCCGGCCCCGTCCATCGCCTGAAGGCGGCACAGCTCGGCGTAGCGGCCGCCTCTGGCCATCAGCTCCTGATGGGAACCGGACTCGACCAGAGCGCCCGCCTCGAGTACATAGATGATGTCGGCGGCCTGAATCGTCGATAGGCGGTGGGCCACGATCAGAGTGGTCCGGCTGGCGGCGAACCGGGCCAGCGCTTCCTGAACCGAGCGCTCGGATTCGGTGTCGAGTGCACTGGTGGCTTCGTCGAGCAGGAGAATCGGCGCCTGTTTGAGGATCGCCCGGGCCAGCGCCAGCCGTTGGCGCTGGCCGCCCGAGAGCCGCTCGCCCCGATCGCCGATGACCGTCTCGTAGCCGTCCGGCTGGTCGACGATGAACTCGTGAGCGGCCGCCGCCTTCGCTGCGGCCACGACGTCCCGGTCGGTCGCTTCGAGCCGGCCGAGGCGGATGTTGGCCTTGATCGAATCGTCGAAGAGACTCACCTCCTGGCTCACGATGGCCACGGCATCCCGAAGGCTCGCCACCGTCACGCCGGCGATGTCCTGCCCGTCGATCGTGATCCGGCCTTCGCTCACATCGAAGAGCCGGGGTACCAGGTTGATCAGCGTCGACTTGCCTGCCCCCGAGCGGCCCACCACCGCCACGGTCTTGCCCCCCGGGATGGTGAGCGAGAGGTCTCGCAGCGCCGGCCCCGCGACCCCCGGGTAGCGGAAGGTGACCCGATCGAAGACAATGGTTCCGGTGCCAACCCGCAGGGGCTCGGCGCCCGGCCGATCGACGATCGTGGCCCGCTCATCGAGGACCTCGTACACCCGTTCCAGCGCCGCGAGCCCCTCACCGGCTGTCGAACCGACGCTGCCCACTGCCCGGATCGGCTGGGTAACCATCAGCAATGCGCCCAGGAAACCCATGAAATCGCCGACCGAGGTCTGACCGCTCGAGATCCGCCAATAGGCGAGGCGGATCACCCCGACGACGGCGGCGCCGCCGAGCAGCTCGAGCATCGGATCCAGTCGGGCCCGATCGGCAACCGCGCGTATTCGAGTCGCGAGGATCCCGTCGAAGCTGCGGTCCAGGCGGTGCCGGGCGTAGCGTTCGAGGCGAAACGTCTTGATCAGGCGGGCGCTGGAGAGTTTCTCCGTCAGGAGTGACATCAGGTCGCCCACCTCGGCCTGGGATTTCCGCGACACCTGACGGAGCCGACGGCTCACCACCGCGATCGGCCAGGTGGCGAGCGGATAGATGGCCAGGGCGACCAGCGCCATGCTCCAGTCGAGGTAGAACATCGTGCCCACCAGGGCCACGATCGACAGAGTGTCCCGGACGGCGGAATTGAGCGTCGCCTGGCAGGCCTGGTGGAGGAGCTGGATATCGCTGGTGAGGCGAGCGACCAGTTCGCCCGGCGGACGGCGGGTCAACCGGGAGTAGTCGGCCTCCATCAGATGCCCGAAGGTGGCCCGCTGGAGGTCGGTGGCGATCCGGAGAACGACCCGGTTGCTGGCAACGTTCTGGAGAAACAGCAATCCGCTCCGCAGAATCGTGATGCCGGCCACCGCGGCCAGGACGGTGCCGACGACCCGCGGGCCGACCCTCCCCCGCAGCGAGTCGAAGGCAAACTTGATCACGATAGGGTAGGCCCCCGTGACCACCGCCAGGAGAAACATCAGGATGCCGGCCACCACCAACGCGGGCCATTGACCGCGCACCCAGTCGGCGACAAATCGCCGGACCAGCGGCCGGGTCGGTCCCGCGGGTCGTCGCATGAGGGTGTCGGGCTCGGGCATCAACGCCTTGTGCAAATGGGGTCCCAGCCTCAAAATAGGGCGCGAACCCGATCAATGCACTGGAAGGCCCCGGGCCACCGGCGTCCCGGCGCGACGGTTGCCCCTCCTGCCAATGCCCTCTAGCCGACCTCCGCCGCTCCGACCATCTTTCCCCACCCTCATCCGGCCCAACCATGCGCTACGGTCTCCTCATCGTTCCCAGTCTCCTCTCGCTGGCCCTGGCCCGCACCGCCTCCGCCCAGTACATCATCGGCGCCCGAGACGACAAGGCGGTTCGAGTCGATAGTGTTTTCCGGGCCTTCGACCGGACCGACACGCCCGGCTGCGCCGTCGGCGTCTATCAAGACGGGGCCATCCGCTACGCCCGCGGCTACGGACTGGCGAGCCTCGAGCTGAGCGTGCCGATCTCGCCCCGCACCGTCCTCGACGTCGGCTCGATTTCGAAACAGTTCACCGCGATGGCGATGCTGATCCTCGAGAAAGACGGCAAGCTGTCGCTCGAAGATCCGATCCGGAAACTCTTCCCCGAGATGCCCGCCTATGCCGACCGGATCACTTGGCGGCGGGCCCTGAGCCAAACCAGCGGGCTTCGCGATCTCTGGACCCTCTGGGGGCAGACCGGACGGACCTTTGCCGGCGACACGGTGGACGCCCTCAACATCATCGTGCGCTCGGCTGAGCCCAACTACGAGCCGGGCGAGCGCTACCTCTACACCAACTCCGGCTGGATCCTGGCCGCGCAGGCGGTCTACCGCCTGACGGGCAAAACCCTCGCCCAGTTTGCGGACGAACGGATCTTCACGCCACTCGGCATGCGGGATACCCGCTTCCTGGTGGACCGCGCGGCCATCATCCCGAACCTGGCCGAGAGCTACTCCGTGCGCGACAAGAGCTACCGGGTCCAGCGGAATACCTATGACGGGGCGATCATGGGGGCCGGCGGGATCCATTCCACGGTGGAGGACTTCGGCCGCTGGCTCAACAACTACGATGCCGCCACCGTCGGCGGGCGGGATGTCGTCACCACCATGACGACCGCCACCACGTTGAACAACGGCGCCCCGGCAACCTCGGCGCCCGGCCTGGCGTACGCGGTCGGCCTCACGGTCGGGACGGTGCGCGGCCTCCCCGTGGTATCCCACGGCGGTAGCTGGGGCGGCTTCCGGGGCCACTTCCTTCGCTTTCCCGACCAGCGCTTTGCCGTGGCCTCGTTTTGCAACCTGACGACGTCGGGTCCGGACTCGCTGGCGCAGAAGGTGGCCGCGATCTACTTGGGCGACCGAATGGAGCCGGACAGCGTGGCGGCCTGGACCGAGCCGTTGGCCCGGGCCCCGCGGGTCGACGTCCCGGTGGCGGAACTCCGCCGACTGGCGGGTGTCTGGCGGAACATCGAGCGCGGCGAGGTCCGGCGGACCCGGATGATGGGCGACACGCTCGTCTCGAGCGGCACGCCCCCGACCCGATACGTGCCGTTAGGCGGGGGTCGATTCCGGACCGAAAGCGGTACGGAAGTCCGATTTGAGAGCGAGGGGCCGGTGCCGGCCCGGATGGTGGTCCGCACGGCAGGGGGCGTGGTGACCTTCGTCCGTGCCGACACCGTGGCCCTCGACGCCGCGGCCCTGGCCGAGTACGCCGGCGACTATCGGAGCGACGAGGTGGAGGTGACCCACACCTGGAAGGTCGAGAAAGGCCAGTTGACTGCCTACGCGGGCTACCGGCGGCACGGGGTCATGGAACCGAGTTACCGGGACGGCTTCACGGCGGGCGGCACCGTGATCGACATGGTGCGGGACCGGAAAGGGCGGATCACCGGCTACGTGGTCGAGTCCGGTCGGGTGCGGCACCTGCGATTCACGCGGGTGCGGTAGCCGACCGATTTCGAATGCGGTTAGGGCCTGACCGGGCGCCGGATGGCGACGCCCGGGACCGCCCCCGCCACCGGAGCCTCGTCCCGCACTACGAACGTCCCGTTCACGAGCACATGGACGATCCCCACGGACGGCACCGCGGGCTCGGCAAACGTCGCCCGGTCGATCACCCGGGCCGGATCGAAGATGGTGAGGTCGGCGTCGGCGCCGACCTTGATCCGGCCCTTGTTCCGCATCTGAGGCACCGAGGCCTCGAGCCGCTGGGCCGGGAGGAGGGTCGTCTTCCGGATCGCCTCCATCAGGCTCAACGTCTTCTGTTCCCGCACATAGCGACCGAGCACCCGGGCATACGAGCCCGCCCCGCGGGGGTGGGCCCGTCCGTTCACAAAGGTCACCCCGTCGCTGGCGATCGCCACCAGGGGATGGGCCACCGCGAAGTCGACCGCCGCCTCCGGGATCACGTGGGCGATGATCATGCCGCCTTCGGCCCGCCGCCGATAGAAGCTCACCGAGTCGAGCCGTTCGCCGGTCGCGACCCACTCGATATCGCGATAGTCGACGCCCATCCGCTCGCGCCAGCCGGGATCGAAGATGGCCGCCCGGATGTCGGTCGAGGCGGCCGTATACGGGTAGATCTCGGTGCTGATGTCGACCCCGTGTTTCCGGGCTCCCTCGATCATGGCGAGGATCTCGGGGACTTGGCTGAGCCCGCTGCTCCCGACGTGGACCAGGTGCACCGGGGCCCCCGTCACCGCCGAGGCCGCGATCAACTCCTGGACGGCCTCGACGCTGCTGCCCGGCTCCTTGACCGCGGCAAACCGGTCGTGGACGAAGTTGACCACGCCGCGCTCCTCGGCCACCCGAAACATCCGGACGATCTCGCCGCGGGTCGTGCCCGGGAGGTACTGGATCCCGTACCCGATGCCTAACGCCCCCTGATCGACCCCCGCCCGAACCCGCTCAGCGATCCGCTCGATCTCGTCGGGCCGGGCATTCCGATAGACGACGGCGGGACCGTTCGGCAGCGTGTCCCGGATCACCTCGCCGCGGGCCCCGCCGTGCGACATGGTGGCGCCGTAGTTGATCACGGCGAGCCCCTCCCGCTCCCGATACCAGGCTCCGACGTCGTCCGCGCCGCCCTCCAGCTCGAGCGCCGTGGTGACACCGTCTCGGGCCTGCAGTCTGCTGCTGAAGGGATCTTGACCGTGGGCATGGAGGTCGATGAACCCCGGAGCGATCACCAGTCCCTCGACATCGACCGTCACCCGGCCGGCCAGCGGACCCGCCGAAATCGCGGCGATCCGCCGTCCGGTGATTCCGATCGAGCGAATGCCATCGAGTTTCGTGGCAGGATCGATGACCCGGCCGCCGGTGAGAACGAGATCATAGCGGGGCCGCTGGGCCTCGGCGGAGGCGGACAGGGCGGGAAGAATGAAGAGCAAGAAGAGGATGCGCATCAGCGCTGACGCTCGACCCGTTCGGACACTCGGCCACTGGAATCCCATTTGAGCCCTCGGTTTCGGATTGGGCTTTGAATCTACCCCATCGGCAGGCGTCGGTTCTTGGGGTATCTTCGGGAATGGCCCTCCCTCAATCCTCGCGTCGGCGCTACCGGGATTTCATCGACCAATACCGCCGCGGACGGGTCGACGACTCGCCCGAGGACAGCACCGGCGAAGACGGAGAGCCAAGGCCGCCGACCGACAAGGCGCGCCGGCGAGCCTACATCCGGTCCTACCTAGGGTGGCTGGCGCCCCATCGTTTCCCGATCGCCGGCTTGTTCGGGCTTGCCCTGGTGGGCGCGGGGCTGCAAATGATCGAGCCGCTGTTCATGCGGTTCATGATCGACAAAGTACTCCTGAGCCAGGACCTCGATCTGGCCGCCCGGCTTACCCGGCTTCACGTCGCGGGAATCACCTTCGTAGCCGTCGTGGTCCTGTCGAACCTGACCCAGGTGTGGCGCGACTACCGGCAGCGACTCCTCAACACCCGGGTGATGCTCTCACTCCGCCGGGCCCTGTTCGACCGGTTGCTGCACCTCCCGCTCGCGAAGCTCCACGACATGAAGACCGGCGGGATTCTGTCCCGCCTGACCGGCGATGTCGACACCACCACCGGCCTCCTCCAACTGGCCGTCGTGTCTCCCGCCCTCTCGGTGATCCGGCTGGTGATTGCCGTGATCGTGCTCCTCGGAATCAACTGGCGACTGGCCCTGACGGCCCTCGCGATCCTCCCGGGGATTGCATTGATGAGCCTGGCCTTCTCGCGCCGGATCCGGCCGATCTACCGCTCACTCCGGAAGGACGTCGAGCGGATCGACGGGCGGGCCGGCGAGACCTTCTCGGGAATCCGCGTGGTCCGCGCGTTCCGGGGTGAGGTCCGCGAGTTGTTCGATTACCTGCTTGGGCGCCACACCGTGGTTCGAAAGGAACTCTTCGCGGTCCGCCGCGAGATGATCGTCTGGGCCACCTGGGGTCTGCTCCTGGGCGGCGTCAATGTCGTGATTCTCTGGTATGGTGGCTACCTGAGCTTGGCGGGCCAGGCCTCCGTCGGCGACATCATGGCATTCCAATGGTACACCTTCCTGCTCCTGAATCCGGTCTGGCAGATCGTGAACTCGTTCTCCGACCTCCAACGCTCCCTCGCCGCCATGGAGCGGGTCTTCGAGATCCTCGGCATGCCCAGCGACAAGCCGGACCGGCCCGAGGCGGTCAACGCACCCACGGTCGTGAACGAGATCCGGTTCGAAAACGTGTCGTTCGAGTACCGCGAGGGGCAGCCTGTGGTGAAGGACTTCGACGTTGTCGTACCGGGCGGCTCGGTGGTGGCGCTGGTTGGGCGAAGCGGGGCCGGCAAAACGACCGTCACCGACCTGGTGGCCCGTTTCCACGACCCGACGAGCGGACGGATCGTCGTGAACGGGCTCGACATTCGGGACCTCACGCTCCGGAGCTACCGCGACCTCCTGGCGTTGGTACAGCAGGAGGTGTTCCTGTTCGACGGCTCGGTCCGGGACAACATCGCCTACGGGCGCCGCGACGCGTCCGATGCCGAAATCGAGGACGCGGCCCGCCGAGCCAACGCCCATGAGTTCATCGTCCGGCTGCCCGAGGGATACCAGACACCGATCGGCGAACGCGGCGTCAAGCTCTCGGGCGGCCAGTGCCAGCGCCTCGCCATCGCGCGGGCGTTCCTGGCCGAGCCGCAGATCCTGCTTCTCGACGAAGCGACCAGCAACCTCGATACCGAGAGCGAGCAGCTGATCCAGGCCTCGATGGCGGAGCTGCTGGCGGGACGAACCACATTCGTCATTGCCCACCGGCTCTCGACCGTCAGGCGGGCCGATCTGATTCTGGTACTGGAGGAGGGGCGGGTTACCGAGCAGGGAACCCACGACCAGTTGATGGAGCGGCGTGGCGGCTACTACGGGATGGTCCGCCGCCAGGTGGCTGCCGCTGAAGATGGGATCTCGCTCGCCTGAAACAGGCGGTCAGTGACGACAACCGGAACCTCGCGCTATCTTCCTCTGGTTCGTCCACCACTACCGCCGGAGCAACCGCCTATGGCACGGAACCGCCTGTCCACCACACTCGTGACGGCGACCACGCTGCTCGCGCTGCCCCTTTCGGCGCAGACACCGGCGGCCGTGCTCGATAGCACGTTTGCGCGGTGGACCAGCACCCACGGACCCGGCTGCACGGTGGGCGTCGACTTCACCGGCACCCGGACCACCCGCGCATACGGCATGGCCAACCTCGAGTATGGGGTACCGCTCCGGCCGGAGTCCGTCATCGAGTCCGGCTCCGTGGCCAAGCAGTTCACCTCGGCGGCCGTGGCGTTGCTGGCGATTCGAGGCCGTCTCTCGCTCGATGATGACATCCGCCGCCACCTGCCCGAGGTGCCGGACTTCGGAACGCCGATCACGATCCGGCAGCTGCTGCAACACACCAGCGGACTCCGGGACCAGTGGGGCTTGCTGGCCATCCAGGGGTTTCCGCCCGGGGCGGAGGTCCATACCCTGGCCCGAATCCTCGACCTCGTGCAGCACCAACAGCGCCTCAATTTCACGCCTGGCAGCGAGTACCTCTATAGCAACACCGGCTACGCGCTCTCGGCCATCATCGTTCAGCGCGTGTCCGGCAAATCCCTCGCGGATTTTTCGCGCGACGAGTTGTTCACCCCCCTCGGCATGACCCGAACCGAATGGCGGGCCGACTATCGGAAAGTGGTGGCTGACCGGGCCACCGCATACAGCCCCGCGGGCGGTGGGTGGCTCCAGGACATGCCCTTTACCAACGTCCACGGCAACGGCGGACTCCTCACCACCGTCGATGATCTGCTCCGGTGGAACGAGGCGCTCACCAAGGGCACGAGACCGGGCGTGGCGGCGCTGGTGGCCCTGCTCGAAACCCCGGGTAAACTCAGCGACGGTTCACCGATCGGATACGGACTCGGACTGAGCGTCGGTTCGTTCCGTGGCCTCCGGGCGGTCAACCATGGCGGCGCCACGGCGGGGTACCGGACCTTTCTTGCCCGCTGGCCAACCCGGGACCTCTCGGTCGCGGTCTTGTGCAACGCCGCCAGTGCCGATCCCGGCGGAGCCGCCAACCGGATCGCCGTGCGGCTCCTCGGACTCCCCGCCACTGAGCCGGCCCCGGGCCCGGCGGTCGCGATCGAGGCGGCCGAACTGCAAACCATGGCGGGCGTCTATCGAGATTCGACCTCGGACCAAACCGTGACCTTTCGGGTCGCCAACGGCGGCCTCACCGCCAGCAACGGCGGCCCCCAGGCCTCCCTGGTCCATCTGGGCAACGGGCGGTTCTGGCACGCCGCGGCCGGCGAATTTCGGTTCGAGCGGCAAGGCGAACGCTGGGAAGTCGTCCAGTACGCGGACGCATGGCGGCGCTTCCGGTTGGATCCGGCCGGAGGACCCGCCGCCCCGCTCACCGATTTCGCCGGCGAGTATCGGAGCCCGGAGTTGGGCGTGACCTACCGGATCGAGGTCCAAGGCCAGACCTTGGTGCTCCGCTCCCGCCCTGATGGCCGACAGTCCTTTCAGCCGGCCTATCGCGACGGGTTTCAGAACAGCGGACAGACATTGCGCTTCATGCGTGACCCCAAAGGCCGGGTGACCGGCTTTCGGGTGTTTGCCGGTCGAGCCCGTGACGTCCGCTTCGAACGAATGCCGGCCGGGGGCGCCCGATGACCGTCACCCAATTCGCCAAAGGATTTATGCCAACGAGATCAGGTGTCATGAAGGCAGGGCTCGGCCTGGCCTTCACCCTCGGCTGCTCCGGTTTCGCCGGGGTCGCCTCGGCCCAGAACCCCGATTCGGTCCGGATTACCACCGAGCGACTGGCACCCGGGATGTATGTCCTCTTCGGCGAGGGCGGAAACATCGGCCTCGCGGTGGGGCCGGACGCGGTGTTCGTAGTCGACGACCAATTTGCGCCGCTTACCCCGAAGATCCTCGCGGCCATCGCGGCGATTACCGACAAACCGGTGCGCTTCCTGGTCAACACCCACTGGCACTTCGATCATTCCGGCGGCAACGAAAACATGGCGAAGGCCGGCGCGCTGATCGTCGCCCATGACAACGTCCGCCGCCGGATGTCGACTCGGCAGTTCATCGAGTTCTTGAAACGCGAAGAGTTGCCGTCACCAGCCGGCGCACTCCCGGTCGTGACCTTCAACGACGTCCTGACGTTCCATCTCAATGGCGGGGAAATCACCGCGATCCACTTGGCGGCGGCCCACACGGACGGCGATGCCGCGATCTACTTTCGGGGCCCCAATGTCGTGCATATGGGTGACGTCTATGTTCGGTACGGATTCCCATTCATCGACCTGTCGAGCGGGGGGTCCCTCCGTGGGATGATCGAAGCCATCGACATGATGCTCGGGATCATCAACGACAGCACCAAGATCATCCCGGGTCACGGCAAAGTCGCCACTCGGGCCGACCTTCGGGCGTACCGCGACATGCTCGCGACGATCCATGAACGGGTCCGGAAGCAGGCCGCGGCCGGAGCCAGCCTCGATCAGATCATCGCGTCAAAACCGACCCGGGAATTCGACGCCACCTGGGCCGGGTTCATCAAGCCGGATGATTTCGTTCGAATTGCATATGCGGGCGTCCCGCACCGCTGATCACCAGTCTCACTCAACCCCGGACCAGGCGCCATGCAAACGTATTCACTGATGATTGACGGCAAAGCAGCCAAGACCAGCCGGACCTCCAACGTCCTGAACCCCGCGGACGGAACCGTAGTGGGCGCCTGCCCTGAGGGCGATGTGGCTCTCCTCGACCAGGCCGTTGCCGCGGCCCGCCGGGCGCTCCCGGCATGGTCGGCGCTGCCCGATGCCGACCGGGCCGCCGCCCTTAACAAGGTGGCAGATCTGATCGAGCAGCACGCCGGCGAACTCTCGGCCCTGGTCACCCGCGAACAAGGCAAGACCCAGAGCGGACCGGGCGCCAACCTCGAAGTCGGTGGCTGCGTGGCCTGGACCCGGGTGACGGCCGGCCTCACCCTTCCTGACCAGACGATTCAGGACGATAAAAAGGGCCGGATCGTGATCAGCCGGAAACCGGTTGGCGTGGTCGGGTCGATCACTCCGTGGAATTGGCCGCTGATGATCGCAGTCTGGCACTTGATGCCCGCCGTCCGGGTCGGCTGCACCATCGTGATCAAGCCCTCACCGTTCACGCCCCTCTCGACCCTCCGGCTGGTCGAGCTGATGAACCAGGTCCTGCCGCCCGGAGTCGTCAACGTGGTAACCGGTGGCGCCGAGGTCGGGAGCCGGATGGTGACCCATCCCGACATCAACAAGATCGTGTTCACGGGCTCGATCAAGACCGGGAAGACCGTCATGGAGGGCGCCGCGGACACCCTGAAACGCCTCACCCTCGAACTTGGCG
>SXGU01076320.1_pt1 | contig 15753 bp, 10 predicted proteins | sample 3174531 | NCBI WGS metagenome assembly SXGU01 (sample SAMN11356863, study PRJNA531348) | freshwater metagenome | isolation source: freshwater sample F1-140 | place: China: Fuxian Lake, Yuxi | collected 2017-12-25
AAAAACTTATTTTATCAAAATCATTTTCTTCATTTCGGAAAAATTATTTGTTGTCAATTTGTAAAAATAAATTCCACTGTTCAAATTATTTGCGTCAAAATCGATTTCATAAAATCCAACATTTTTATTTTCATTCACAATTGTTTTTATTTCTCGTCCCAAAACATCGTAAATTTTTAAACTCACAAAACCACTTTTTGCAATTTCATATTTTATTTTTGTTTTCGGATTAAATGGATTTGGATAATTTTGTTTCAAAGAAAATTGTTTCGGAAAATTATTTTCAAGAACACTTTGCTCTTCATCAGAAAAAATTACCAACGAAAAATTTGCTTCAGCATCTTCAAAATAAAATGTTGAAATTGAATCTAAAGTAATACTATTGTAAATTGTAATTGTCCCATTTCTTCCAACATAAAGAAAATTATTGTTGTCAATTACAATATCGCCTTCAGTTAAATTTGAAGTCATCGTGTCAGCGGTCAAAGTATTATATTTTTTGATATTTGCACCAGAATAATAACCGCTTGCAAACCCAATGTTTTCAGTATTGATAGCAACATCAGAAATACTTGCATTACATTTTGCAAACCCAATAAATTGATTTGTCAACGGATTGTAAATATCAATTTCACCGTCATTTGCAAACCAATTTCCCGTACAAACAATATTTAAATTTCCAAAATTATCTACAAAAATTTTTTGCGGATTTTTATAAGTAAAAATTGTATCAATAATTTTATTTGTCAAAATTGAAATCACAGTTATGCTTGAATCACTAATAAATGTTGATGGATTCAGTGATTGCGCAACATAAAGTTTATCACCATAAATCGCCATTCCTTCAGGACCACTTCCAATATTGATTTCATTTTCTATTTGCAATGTTTGTGGATTAAATATTAAAACACTTCCACTCATAAAACAAGAAATATATGCTCGTGTTTCATTGAGAAAAATAATATCGTATGGAGATTTTCCATCAGGAATTGGAATAGTAATTGGAGTTAAACTGTCATTATTAATAATATCTTCAATGTCAAAAATTTGAAGCGACGCATTTATTCCAATAAATGCATCTCCAGAATTTACAACATAAATTTGTTCATCAAAAATAACAAGCGAATTTGCAGTTGGGCCAATTGATGCAACACTATCATTTACTATATTATTTGCAATATCAATATGAGTAAGTGTTTGATTTTGATATTTGCGAATTGCAAATAAATGATTTTGTGTTGCAAAAATTTTTGCGTTGAAAAAAAATAAAAATAATAATATGATTCGTTTCATTGGTTTATTTGGTTTATAATATTGAATATATGTTTGAAAAAAAATTTATTTTTTAAAAGCAAAAGATGAAGGATTTATTCCAACATCAAATGAGTTTCTAAATTGTCCCAAAATAGAAATAACTTTTATTGTTCCATTTTGAATATAGTTTTTTGCATCAGATAAATATAAATTATGATTTATTTCATCGTATGCAATTGAATAAAATTTTCCAGAAAAAAAATTTCCAATGAGTTTATTAGTGAGTGTATTTATTTGTAAAATGTTTTTTTCACCACACGCAAAACCATTGTCATTATTGGTCAAAACCATTTTAAATGAATGATCTCCAATAAAAATTGAATCAATTATTTTTTCAGTTGTTGGAGATACAATAAAAATTTTACTCCAAGTATCATCAGTTGTATCAGTAAATGAATTATATTTTCCTGCACATAAAACATAAACTTCTCCATCGTTATCAATTTTTATTTCAACAGGATTATCTCCAACTTTCAAAGTATTTCGAACTTCAAAATTTTCTAAATCTAAAATTGAAATCGTATTTCCGTTTCCCAATCCACTATTTGCAACAAAACATTTGTTTCCAAAAATTGCAATACCTTCAGGATTATTTCCAACTTGAATCCTTTTCAAAATACTTTTTTGAAATACATTCAAAACTAAAACGGAATTGTCATACAAATTTGTAACTAAAGCAATTGAATCATTTAAAAATTCCATTTGTCTTGGACTTCTGTTTTGACCAATGTTTATAGTAGCAATATTAATATTAGAATTTATATTTATGATTTCAATTTTATGAGAATTATTCACAACTATGTATCCCAAACTATCGCGAATTTCAATTTCATTTCCAACATCTCCTAAATTTTTGTGATTAGTATTATAAAAAATATTGTTGTAAATTTTTTGTTGATTAAAGTTATAAAATGAAATTTCACTATTTCCTCTTCCAAAATTTCCTTCGTTTAAAACATAGACACCACTCACATTTTCTGCAATCATTTCTTGCGAAACACCAGTTGGATTTTTCACACAACTACTAAATAAAATCACAATCAAAAAGAAAACCAAAATTTTCATTTTAAATAAACTCCAAATTGAAATTTAATTTCACGAAGTGGTATTGGATAAAACGCAATATATTGATAATCAGTATTGAATAAATTTGTAATTTCAATTTTTGCATTTACAAATTTATCTGTTTCAAATTCAATTTTTTTTGAAAGCGAAATATCAGTTACAAAAAAACTTGGTAAAAATTTATCGTTAATTTCCGTTGTATATTTAAAACTTTGCCACAAATTTTTTACAACAAAATTGTAATCATTTTGAAAATATGAAATGATAAAATTTACAGTTTGTTTTGGTTGATAAATTAAATACTTATTGTATGTTTTATCATTTTCAAATTCGCGATTTTTATTTTTCGCTTCACAATATGTTGTATTGAAAATTATATTTAGTTTTTCATTTAATAACTTACAATTCAAATCAATTTCAATTCCTGTGGAAAGTGATTTGCCTATATTTTTCGGTATCCAAACCCCACTTGTGTTTGGACTCCAAATTACTTTATTGCGGGAATTAACAACAAAATAATTTGTTTCAAAATTCATTTTAAAAAAACTATTGTTCAAAAAATAAAAAATTCCAAAATCAAAAAGAAAATTTTCTTCAGGTTTTAAATTTGGGTTTCCTCCTTCTTTCCAAAACATATCATTAAATGTTGGAATATGAAATGAATTCCCAAACGAAAATTTAAACTCATAATTTTTTAAAAAGAATTTATTCTCAATTTTTCCAGAAAAAAAGTTTCCGACGTCTGAATAATTCGAAAAATTAAATGATGGTGCAATTAAAATATTTTCCGACAGTAAATTTGGTGTATAATTAAAATTGCAAAATATATTTTCTTCAATTCTATTTGTTTTTTTTAAAGCATTGCTCGTAATATTAGAAAATCTAATTTCACTTCCCAAGTGAATTGACAAATCATTTATTTTATCAAAATAAATTTCATCTTTCAATGTGAAATTTCTATTTATGTAAAAATTGAAAAGCGGTTTTTCATCCAATAAAATTAAGGAATCTATAAATACTGATTCGTTGTAATTTATATAACTTGAAAACTTATTTTTTAAATTAAAAATTTTATTTTCATTTACAAAAAAAAGTTTAAAGTCATTTTCTTCTAAATTTGATTTCCCAATTGAAAAAATATTTGTCGTTTGACTTGGGATTTTTTTATTTGAATTATTTGCATAAAATTCAAAAAATGAATTTTTAGAATCAATTCTAAAATTGAAATTGTGAATTTGATAAGAAGAATTTTTTCGTTTGAGTTTAGTTTTATTTTTTCCGTCGTGAAAATAAAATGAATAATCATTTTTAGAAAACTCATTTACAAAATTGATTCTATAACAAAAATCAGGAAAAATTTCTCCATTTATATTATTTTGAAAAAAATAAAATCCATTTTGCCCAAATGAAAAAATTGACTTCAAATTAAATTTTGCTTCTCCTTTTTTTGTAATAAAATTTACTGCACTCATTGAATTAACTCCAAAATTATTAGAAATGTTTTTTGAAATTTCAATCTCTTCTATATTTGAATTTAAAATCGATGTTAAATCTGTAATCCCATTTTGTGAATTTGTAATGTTTATTCCATTCAATAAAACCGCTGTATTATTTGCATTCAATCCACGAAATGAAATTGTGTTAAGAAAGTTTCCATATGATTTAAAATTTATTCCTGAATTAAATTTAAAAAGAGTTGAAACATTTTTTCCAATTTCATTTTCAAGAAATGTGGAGTCAATTTTTTGGAACGAAAAATTTTCCCTTTTTGCGTTTATCACAACATCGCTTAAATGATATACTTTGAGTGAATCAAAACAAAAAGAATTTTCACAAACGAAAAAAAACACTAATACAAAAACTTTATTCATAAATAAAAAAACTCTATCTTCATAAAAAGATAGAGTTTTAAAATTAAAACCTACATCTCTTTCCACGAAGATTGTATTGTAAGGAAAAAAATTTGGCAGGTCTTCTGACTTGTCATTTTTTTAACACCTTCCCTCAAAAAAAAATTTGAAGTGGTAATTTTGTTAAAAAAAAATTTATGACTTACAGCTGCGGGACAGTTTCCGACTTTCACGGAATTCCCTTTTCATCTCAATAATATTGAGACACCAAATTTTTAAAAAAATAAATTATTTAAAACGGTAAATCGTCTTCACTTGTTTCAGATGAATTAGAAACATCAGAATTATCAGAAACATTGTTGTTACTACTTTCATTACTTTTCTTTCCAAGCATAACTAAATTATTTGCAATTATTTCAGTTTTGTAATGTTTCTGTCCATCTTTCTCCCAACTGCTATATTGAATTTTTCCTTCAATACAAACTGAACTTCCCTTTTTTAAATACTCAGAAACAATTTCTGCAGTTCTTCCAAAGGCAACAATTTTATGCCATTCAGTTTTTTCTTGAAAATTTCCAGATTCATCTTTTCTTTTTTCGCTTGTAGCAATTGAAAATTGGGCAATAGATAAATCTCCACTTGTTTTACGAAGTTCAGGATCTCCTCCAAGATTTCCTATAAGTATTACTTTATTTAATGATGCCATATGTTTAAATTTTATATGAATAAATTTACAATAAAAATTTTAAAGCACAAGTTCTATTTTTTTTCTTCATATAAAAAAAATTTTTTCTCGTTTAGAAGAAAAATTTTATTTTCATATAAAGCAACATCTTGAATTTTAAAATCAAACTTTTTTTCTTCAAAAAATTTTCCTTGAAGAAAAAAAATTTTCAAACTTGAATCATCAGCAACATAAATTTTGTCATCATAAATTGAAAACCCATTTGCATTTTTTAAAACTTCATTTCCTATTGTAAAAAAATAGTTTCCAAATTCATCAAAACAAATTATTTTATTTTTTTCTAAAACATATAATTGATTGAGTGAATCAAATTCAATTTGAACAGGAAATTTTATTTTTCCACTTCCCGCATCAATTCCTCCAATTATTTTTTCAACATTTTTAGAAAAATCAGAAAACTTTAAAACTCTTTTATTTTCTCCATCAAGAATGTGAATTTCGTTTTTAGAATTCACAACAACACTTTGCACAAATCTAAATCTATTTTCCAAATTCTCATTTTCATAAGTCGAAAATGAAGCAATAAAATTAAGATGTTTATCAAATCTTTGAACTCTATGATTTTCAAAATCAGCAACAAAAACATCCAATCAGTTTTTAGCAAAAATGTCCTTTGGAAATTGAAATTGAAAATCTCCCCATCCACAATTCCCAATAGAAATTATTGAATCTCCATTCAAAGAAAATTTTTGGACAAAACAATTTTCTTCATCCACAACAAAAATATTTCCGTTCACATCTATGGAAATTGCTTTTGCTTTTTCAAAATTTCCAAAATGGTTTTGAAATAATAAAATAAAAAATGCAAAAAATGTATTCATACGAATAAAAAGAGGAATTTAGATTCACCAAATTCCTCTTGTTTTTCAACTAACTAAAACGAACAACTAAAATCCCAAAGTAATTGAAAAAATATTATTTCCATCAAAAAATTGTGTTGTGCGATATGCATAATCAATTCCAAGTTTCATATCTCCAAAATCTTGATTGACTCCAAAACCAAATGTTGGACCAAAAATATAATTTGTTTTATCGCTTGTTGCAAATGATTCGTTTTCTATATCTTGCGAAAATGAAGTTCCTCCTCGAACATAAAATAAATCGTTATATCCATATTCAACACCAACTTTATATTCATCAGATGCAAAATTATTGTTTTGGAAAAGTCCACTAAATGAAAGTACATCTGTTTCATCAATTTTATGTTTATAACCAAGTCCAATTTCAATTGTGGAAGGAAGTTCGGCTTCGGCTGCAATCACTTTGTAAAATGATGGACCTCTTTCAGTATTATCCACATCACCTTGACGAATCAAACCACTTCCATCATATTGCATTGAAGCACCAATATTTTTTACTACAAGTCCTAAACTTAATCCATCAAATCCCGCAAAATTGTGATATTGGATTCCTGCATTAAAAGCAACTCCTGTTGCATTTACTCTATCCATTGTTTCTGAAATTAAATTTGTTGTAACTCCAACAAAAGTATTATCAGAAAGTTTTTTAGAATAAGTTACACCAAGTGTTACAAATGTTGGCGAAATAAGTGATCCCGTTCCATCTGGTTGTTCTTCCGTTGTTACAGGAATATCTCCAATTGAAAGAGATTTTAAACTGAATCCAATTGAACCAAATCCTTCAAACGAACTTGATGCAGCAAAATAATCAACACCAATATCAGCAATGTAATTCATGTGTGAAAATATTGCAGAAGCACCACTGTTTGAATTAGAAAGACCTGCAGGATTCCAATAAATTGCTTCAATTCCTGTTGTGAAAGCATGCGTTGAACCACTCATTGCAATATCTCTTGCTCCAGCTGGAATAAAAAGTTGTGCAGCAGCAGCAGTTCCTGCTTTATCGTTTCTTCCTGCAAAAGAATTGTTTGAAATAAATATCAAACTTGCAATCAAAATAAATATCTTAAAAATGTTTGTCATAATTTTCCCTTTCATAATTAGTATTTGGGTAAAAATTGTTGTTCTTGAACTATCATCAGTTTTAGAATTTTTGTCTCACCAATTTCTTTCATATCAATATGAGCAATATAAATTCCTGATGCAACTGGAAGTCCATCTTGGTTTTGCAAATCCCACTGCATTCTATCGTCATTGTGATTGCTTTCTTTTATAAGAACGCGAACCAAATTTCCCGCCAAATCAAAAATTCTAATTTCTACTTTGGATGGTAAATGATTAAATGTAACATATCTATTGAACCTATCAATTTCATCCACATTTAATCCATAATATGGATTTGGATATACATTTATTTTTTGAACCATCTCTTTTGCAAGTGAGTTGCTGTTTCGTATAACTGGCTTAAATTTGAATTGCTTCACGTCACCATCTTTAACCGCTTTCATTGTTTCAAAAAGAATTGTAGTTCCACTTGAAGCATACGAACCATTACCTTTTACATCAGCAAATAAAATGGTAGAAATTTTTTGAGATGGAAGTTTTAAAATATCCCGTTTCAAATTATTTCCAGCAATACCAACAAAAAGTGATGTATCTTTGTATCCAACTCTTGAAATACCAATGATAGTATCAAAAATTGCAAAATTATCTATTTTTGTATTTCCCGTTGTATTCCAAACTCCATCTCCATTTTTATCAAACACTGCGGGAAATACTTGACGATTTACATTAACTCCCATTGAATCAATAACCCAAACTGAAAACGGAACTTGTACCCAATAACCAAGATTATCACTTGAAGTTGCTTGAGCACGAGCATAATGCATACGACTATCAAACCGAATTTCATATTTTGAATCAAGTCCTGAAAGTGATGTTGTAAAATCATTTATTTCATCGCTTGCTCCATACAATCTATAAGTTCCCGTTGGATCAGTTTGTTGAAATATATTTGCAACTGTATTACCACTTGTATCAACTTGTGCTATACGACGAAGTCCTTCACTTGGAGCATCAATCACACCAAAATTAAATCCTCGGAAAACAAAATGTTCTTGCGTTCCATCAAAACTGCTATTATCTTGAATAATTGCCTCACCTTCTGAAATAAGTGACCAAGTTTTTGAATTTCCTGAACCATTAAATTCAACTTGATATGTTTTTCCATCTATCAAATCAGGATTAAAAACTGAAATATCAAATGTTGCGTTATTATCTCCAACAATATTTTCAACTTCTGTTATTTCATCTCCATAGTTATATGAATATTCTGTTCCCGGATTTGGAAAATGTGGTTGAACAACTTGAACCAACAAAGGACTTTCAATTACTTTTGGAACACCATCTAAATTCACAGAATATGAAGTTACAGCAAAATAATAATTTCTTCCATTTACAAGCGGACGATTTCTAAACTTATCTTCAGTAATACGAATAAATCTTTCTATACCACTATTTGTTCCGCGAGCAACTATATCTTCTAACACATCTCCATCTTCATTAACTTGTTCATCTTTGATATCTAATAGAGCATTGTCAATATCAAACGTTGCAAGAAGTTTTGCAGTTTTAAAATCTGCTGTAATAGATGGAAGTTGATACACATTATATCCTTCAAACTTGTAACCTGCTTCTGAATAATTTTCAATTCTTTTGGCAAGTGATGTATCAGATTCCCATTCAAATAAAAGTTCTTTATTAAGTTCAGTAACTCCTACATTTGGATTCTCAGCACCTTTTGGAACATTGAAAAGTGTTTTATATGCTTGTTGTGCTGATTTATCAATAAATTTTAAAACATTTACACTTTTCAAATTATTTGAACCTTTTCCCGCAAGAAGAGCAACGACAACTTCTTGTGTATCTCCAAGTGCCATATTAAATGGTCCCGAAGCAAGAATTATTCTTCTATCTCCTGCTGGTTCTGAAAATTGTGCTCCCGGTGCTCCACCATCGTACCATCCTGTTTTTTTCACGGGATCTCCACTCAGCCAAAATTGAGTATTTATTCCTGCAGGATATTGAATAAATGGTGGTGGTGGCGGACCTTGTGGCGTTGGTGGATGTCCAGTCAACATATTATACCATTGAACTGTTCCATCATATTCCTCAAGTGGTGGATCGGTATAATGTCCTCCCGCTGCAAAGTAAATAAAAGAAGTCATTGGAAGATTTTTATAACCTTGTCTTTGTTGTAAATCGAACACCGCACTATCTCCCGGTGATGGAACAATTGGTCCTGCAAAAAAATCATATCCAGAAGATGGAGGAGCAATTCCATATTGCGCAAACTCAGCATCTTGTGATGTTGAATTATACACAAAACCTAAACTTAACGATGTATCAGAACCTGCAAAATCATCTCCATAATCACCTAAATCTGGATCACTCCACTGTGCTACATACATACTATCTATAGTTGAGCCATATGGAGTTGTTACAGTTCCTTTGTAAATAAAACGAAATCTTTTAAATATAACATTTCCTAATGCGTCACTTCTTGCGTATCCCCAAAGTGTAACTTGCATTTCCATTCCAATTGGGGGAGAACCATATAAACCACTCGATAATCCCGGATTTAAGTCATTTGCTACAAACCAAACAACTTGGTCGCCTCCTGCAAATCCCGGTTCATCAATATCATCCTCTGTAGTTGCATCTGAATTTGGTTGATATCCAGGAACTCCATCTTTATTATAGAATGGAGCACCTTTATATGAAGGCCATTCTAACCAATCTTTTTTGTATTGATCTCTAATTTGAGCAACATCACCATCATTAACTTGGTTCAGTGGTTTTGATAGAATCTCTGCTGCATCTTGTTTTAAATCAGCAGTCGCCCAATCTTTACGAATACGATATATTCTTACACTTGGATCAGTTTGAGTTTCTGCCACAATTGTATTGCTTGTTGCTGTTATTCCTCCTGTGATTTTTCCACCTTGCGTTCCAATGTTATATGTTTGTCCTCCTGTACGAAGTTGTGGAGATTGTCCATCATTAACTTTACCTCCCCAAACAAGTCCATCTTGGAAAATTACAGTTGAAGTTCCTCGCGGATATGTTACACCAGAATTTCCAGTATTAGGATTTCTTGCTGAATATCCATCATTACGAATCCACATTGCTAAATTATTTATGTTCACAAGTGTGGAATATGGACCACCATCTTTGAGTTGTAGATTGTCATTTACTTTTTGAACTTTCACATTTACATTTGATGCAAATGTAAAACTTGAATAAACAAAGAATATTAAAATTAAAATTGATTTTTTCATTGAGTTAACTCCGTTTTTTTATTTATAATTCCATTTTTACACCAAACCTAATTTGTCTTGGTGCTCCAAATAAATCACCACCTTGATTCACATTATAGTTAATACGATGCTCCAAATTTATGGCTTCATACAATTCAACATATTTATCTCCAAGTCCTTGAACTGTCAATCCGCTCAAATCAGGATTTGTCAAATATCCATCGTCGTAAGCACTTCCTGTACGGGAATAAACATCTATAATATGTTTTGTATTGAAAAGATTTTGAACATAAACATAAAAATTCATTCCAATTCCAGCAAAGTCAACTGTTTTATCAAACCGCACATCAAAATTGAAATTCCATGGTGTTGTAGATGCTCCAATTTGTTCAAGTGGAGAACGTTGACGAGGATCATCATCTCCAAGAAATCCACCTTCTTCAGGACCTCTTTGTCCAATTGAACCACCTGAAAGTGTGAAAGGATGTCCACTTGTAAACGTAAAAAGAAAGTTTGCTCCAAATTGTTCTAAAAATGGACCACCATCATCTTTTCCAAAACGATAGTCAATATTAAATGTTCCACGATGTGTTTGATTAAATGTAAGTGGTGAAATAACAGTTGGACGAACATCTCCACTTTCAACTGATGAGATTGCAGAATTTCCAACTGAACCCGTTCCTAAAGCATCTGAAAGTGTGTAATTAAATACTGCTTGAATTCTATTTACTCTTTGAAGTGTAAAATTAAATTCAAGTCCTTTTGTTGTTGCAAAATCTCCATTCACATAATATGAATACGATGCTGCACGTGAACCTGAAATAGTTGAAATTTTATCGACTTGAATTTGGCCTTTTATATCTTTGTAAAAACCAGTTAAATCAAATTTTGCATAATCAGAAATTTGTTGTGTAAAACCAATTTCATATTGAGTTGTTCTTTCTGGTTCAAGTCCATAACCAAGAGGATTAGCTACAAAATTTCCTCCTTTGAATATCAATGACGAAAGACCTTGTCCCGCATAAATTGTATTAAGTTGAGGCGCTTGCACAAACTTTCCATATTGCATATGAAAAACTGTTCTTTCGGTTACAGGAAACGCAAAACCAAGACGTGGACTAATTTGCATAAATGGTTCCATATCTTCAAGACCTATTTCCAACAATTCAAATGTTTCTGGATCAAGTTGTGGATCAGTTGGATCTTTTAATTTTCTATCATTCATATCAATATAATCAAGACGAACTCCAAGATTTACAATCAAATCTGAAAACTCAATTTTATCAAGAAGATAAACTCCACCAAAAACTGGATGTTTTGGAGCGTCTACTCCTTTATTGATTTCATTTCCATAAATATCATAACCATAAGCATTTATATTTCCTCCTTGCGTTCGCATTTGGAAATCTCTGTCTATACCAGGAGTTCGTGCTATATCAGGAAATGAACGAAAAAAATCTAAGATCCCTTTTGTTCCAACGCTACTAAATGAACGAACTGTATATTCTTGAAATGTTCCACCAAATTTTACTTCATGTTCATTTCCAATTTGTTTTGTAAAATCAAGTGAACCACCAATGTAACTTTGTTTTTGTTTTGAATATCCTGAAATCAAACGACCGGGATAATCAAATATAAACCCAAACGCTTGATATCGTGGAGTTCCATAAGTGTAGTTCAAACCATAATCAATACCTGCTTGTTCATTTGCCAAGCTATCGTTATATAGCCAAAACTCATCTCCAAAAACTGGATCATAAGTTTTTCTACGATAATCAAAATAGTTTAAATTAAGTTCATAGAATGTTTCATTGTCAAGAAAGTGTGAAATTCTCAATGTTGTTAAAGCAGAACTTTTATCTTCCATTGCCCAACGAGTGTTTTGCCAAGTTTCACCATTTGTTTGATTTGTAATTAATGTTCTTCTGATTGGGTTTGTTCCGCTATTTTGATTTTGTTGCCAAGAAAATGTTCCACCTAAACGAACTTGAACTGGATATGCATCATAAGTTATAGTTCCATTTCCCGTATAGCGACTTTGAGATGTTCCTGGAATATTTCCTGGTTTTGTTTCAACCGTAAATAAACTTCCATCTCCATTTAAAAGACCATCATCTTGAATATCAGTAATTCTAAATCCATCCCAAAATTTTACACTATTATCTTTTTGAAATTGGTTTTCTCCCGCAACAAAAAATTTTAATTTATCAGTAATTGGACCACTTAATGTTAAAACATAATTGCTATAACCATATGAATAAGTATCAAATATATTGGACTTTTCATATTGCGGTGTAAAATTATCTGTTTCTGCTGTGATAGAACCTGAAAAATTAGATGTTCCACTTCTTAAAGTTTGACGGATAATTCCAGCATTTGCTCCACCAAATTCTGCTGTATAACCTCCCGATTGAACTTGAAATTCTTCAAGTGCTTCAGGAATTACGGTTGAAAGTTCTTGACCATCTACAACATTTCTAACACTTGCACCTTCTACATAATAACCAACTTCATCAGCACGACCTCCACGAATATAAAGTTTTTTTGTCCCTCTATCATTTTGTGCAACGACTCCAGGAACAAGTGCAACTGCTGATTTTACATCTCTTACGGGAAGATTTTTTAAATCCTCTCGTGATGTGTAACGAGAAGTTGTTGCTTGATCTTTTTGAATAAGTGGTCTTTCTCCAAGTGTAATAACTTCTTTTACTTCCACACCTTCTGCTTGAAGTTTAAAATCTCTATCAGTTGTTTTTCCCGCAATCACTTGAACATTTGAATGAATCACTGAAGTATAGCCAATATAACTTGATTTTAAACTATAATTTCCTGCAGCAACATTCATAATGATGTAATCACCTTCAACATTTGTTACAGCACCAAGTGAAGTTCCAACAACAACAACATTTGCTCCAATGATTGCTTCTTTGGTTGCCGCATCAGTTATTTTTCCACGAATTTTTCCACTAACTTGTGGAAATACAATTTGAGGAAAAATAAAAAGAGTAAGTAATAATATTTTTTTATACATATTTTTTTTCCTTTCTTAAAACTTTTTTTAATCGTCAGTTAGTTGTAGAAGTTTTGTTGCAGTTCCATTCTTCACAGAAACCAAAGTATAATTTTTTCTCGCTTGAAGATTTACTGAAACAGTATCTACAAATGTGTTTCCTGATTTCAAATATAAATTTTCTTGATATGTTGAAGACATTAATTCATAGTCAACAACGCTTGATGTAACAAAACTTTTATTAGAAAATATATTTGAACTTGTATCAGCAACCGATAATTGAGTAGTGTCAGTTGCATTGATAAAACGAACTTGCGGAAGTGAGTCGTTCAACGAAAGAGTGTATGTATTTCTTTCTTTATTAAAAGTAAAATATCTTCCTTCAGAGTTTGGAGAATGGATAAACATAGTTCCCTTTTCATTTACTGTAAGTGCTTTCACTTCACGAATTGTATCTCCATTTACATACAAATCAATTGTTCTACTTCCTGCATTAACCAAATTATAATCAATGCTTCCCATTGCAGAAATATTATATGTTGTTGAATTATCAATTACAATTGTAACATCACTTCCATAAGCATTTACAAATCTAATTGGAACTTTATAGTTAGGAGGGGTTACTCCTTCAGTTGGAATATCTACACATCCAAAAAATTGGACAAGTAAGATAATTGGTAAAATTATTTTTTTCATCATAGCCATATTTCTTTATTAGGAAAATGTGAAATAAAAAGAAACCCATTTTTTTCAAAATGGGTTTCTTAAATTTAAAAATTATTTAGATAACATAATTTTTTGAGTTGTTACAAACTCACCTGCTTGAAGTTTCATTAAATATAAACCACTTGCAAGTATAGATGCATTGAACTCAACTTTATATTTTCCTGCTGCTTGATATCCATTGAATAATGTTGCAACTTCTTTTCCTGTGATATCATAAACATTCAAACTTACATTTGCTGCGTTTGCAATATCATAAGAAATTGTTGTAGATGGATTGAATGGATTTGGATAATTTGCATGCAGAGCAAAGTTTGTTGGAACTCCCGGTTCTCTTTCAGTAACACCTGTAATGAAATTATACATTACATTTGCTCCCCAAATTGAGGTTGGTGCTGTATCATCTAAATCTGAATCTGGAACATCTGCAAGTTGTGTGGTTTTCATAATAACAACATTTGCTGCATTTCCGTCTTTCATAAATCTTGGAGCAATATGAGTTTGCATTTCTCTTTGTTTTGTTCCGCTATTTGTTTGAGTTACATTCATTGTTTCATACCACATTCCATTTGACCATCCTTTTAAGAAAATATCTCCTGCGCTATCTCCTTCAACTGGAGCATCAACCCATTTTACCATAATTGAATTTCTATCTTGTGAAATAGATGCAAAAAGTTCATTGTCCATTTGTGAAAGTGCAGAAAATCCTGTAATAAATGAGTTTGTACGATCTGCAATTTTTTCAACATCCCAAGAACCATTGTTTGAAGATAAATGCAATATACTAAATGCTCCTGATGTTGTATCTATTCCAGAAAAGAGAATATGATAATTGTTATTTGCATCAACCACAAAATCATGAGCAACTCTTCCGTCAATTGTTCCAATATCATCATATCCGTCACTTAATGATGGCCAATCACTTGCTGATGTCCAACTACTCCAAGTTGCACCACCATCTTCTGATTTAGTAACGGTAAAATATAAATGTGCAAAATCAGTTGATGTAACTGCTGCTTCAACATAAACTGTATTTCCTTTGCAGTGAACTCTTTCTGCAAAAAGTGCCGTCCATCCTTCTGCTGTTCCATTCCAAAGTTTTGCTTCTGTCCAAGTTTCACCTAAATTATCTGTTTTCCAAAATGATAAATTAGATGCACCACCTGCTGCATCAGTTCTCTCTGTAACAAAATAAACATCATTTGAACCATCTTCTGCTGATGCAATATATGTTCCTGCTCCATAATCTAATGAAGCATCACCATAAATTGTGGTAAATGGCGTGCAAGAACTATACACATCAAGTCCAATTCCAAGAAGCCCCCAACTTCCACCTCCTGGTTGAAGTTGTGGATATGAATATTCAAAAAATGTTTCTCCTGGATTTGTAGAATTTCCTGGATTTGCAATTGCTGCACTTGGATAACGACCACTACCATCTACATCACCATTTAATGCTGTTCCACATCTTGGCCAATTTGTTCCCATATCCGCAGAAGTGTTATACCAAAGTGTTCCACTTGTTCCATGAGGAGAAACACTTGTATGTCCACGATGAATTACGGCAATTGCATGTGAAGTAACATCATATGAAAGTGGATTTATATCTGCACTTCCTGTTCCATAGCAATTTGGCATGCTATCAATATAAACCCAATTTGCATCATTAACAGAATTTCCACCATTTCTTGTATATGATGGAAGTTGAGATGTTGATTGAGTATAACTTGGTTCATTTACAACATTTTGTTTTTTAACTTTTGGACGAAGGAATTTTGTATTTCCCGCAAAAGATAAATTGGCAAATGTTATTAAAACCAACAATAATGAAGTTATATTTTTTGTCATTTTGATTATTTGATTTGTG
>SXGU01459074.1_pt1 | contig 15753 bp, 13 predicted proteins | sample 3174531 | NCBI WGS metagenome assembly SXGU01 (sample SAMN11356863, study PRJNA531348) | freshwater metagenome | isolation source: freshwater sample F1-140 | place: China: Fuxian Lake, Yuxi | collected 2017-12-25
AACACACTTGTTCGCCAAACCAAACAGATTCGTTTCGAGCGTCGCGGCCACAGCGTCAAAAGCGCCAAGAGGCCCAAGTCCAGGCAAGATGTTTGCAGCGGCCAGCACGCCGTGCCAAACTCGGCGCAGTGCGACTGCGGTACTGTTCGCCCACCGCCCCCGCCCAGGAGCAACCCATGGCCACGCCCAAAACCGCCCAGCCCCGCATGCCGCTCGCCGACGTGATGGCGGCTCTGGAAGCCGCAGGCACCGAGCAGGCCCGCAAGATCTATCGTCGTCACGGTGCGCGCGAGCCGGTGTTTGGCGTCCAGTTTGCCGTCCTCAAGACGCTATACAAGCGCATTGGCGTCGACCACGAACTGGCGATGGCGCTGTGGCAAACCGGCAATTTCGACGCCCGCAACCTCGCGGTCAAGGTCGTCAACCCGGCACTGATGACCTTTGAGGATCTGGACGCGTGGGGCAAGGACAGCTCGGTGGCGATGGTGATGGCGTACGTGGCCCACGTCGCCGTCGAGTCGCCGCACGCCCAAGCGCTGGTCGCAAGCTGGCTGGCGGCAGCGTCGGTGGACCTGCGCGCGGCCGGCTGGTCGCTGGTTGCGGCGATGTCCCAGCGCGACGTGCAGACCCCGGATAGCTGGTTCGTGCAGCGGCTGACCGAAATCGAGGCGCAAATCCGTACGGCGCCCAATGCAGTGCGCGGGCCGATGAATCACGCGCTCATCACCATCGGCTGTCGCAACGACGCGCTGCGGCCTGTGGCGACGGCCACTGCTCAGCGCATTGGCCCCGTCGAAATCGACCACGGCGACACGGCGTGCGAGACGGTCGAGGCGGCGCCGCGCATTGACAAGACCTGGGCACACTCGCTGTCGAAAGGATTTGCGTCGCCGGCTGCCCACGAGCGCGCGCGCGAGTCGATGCGGACGCGTTGCTAGATGGGTGCCTGGATCTGCCGCAGCAAGCGCGGGGCGGAGGAACCTGCCCGCATATTGCGCAGTCACGTCGGCGTGCCGTCGGCCACGCGACGTCGACCGGCATGGACGACTTTGGCGACTGCCCTGTGGATCGGCCTCAATGGGTGCGAAGCGCCGGATACGCTGGTCGAACCGGCACCGGCGGACAGCGCGGATGCTGCGGCCGAGGTCCAAGCCGAGGTGGACGTCACCGTGGACCCGTGCGCCGAATGCGATGACGGCAACCCGTGCACTGCGGACAAATGCGAAAGCGGCGCGACCTGCACCCACAGCGCCATCGCCGGTTGCCTGCCCTGCGTCAACGCCGACATCTGCGCCGACAACAACGTTTGCACAAACGACAGCTGCACGGGCGGCAAGTGCGCGCACGACCCCGTGACCGTTGAGACGCCCTGCGAAAAAGACGGCAAGAAGTGCACCTTGGACCATTGTGTAGCCGGCAAGTGCAAGTTCAGCCAGCCAGTACCATGCGGTGGCGGGTGGTGTGGGTCGGTTTGCCAGGAGCCGGCGGGGACCTGCGTCGCGCCGTCGCCCAACGTGCCGTGCATCGCGGCAGACGCTTGCCTGGCCAACACCCATTGCGTCGTGCAGGGTAGCCTCGGCGTTTGTGTGGGCACGGCCTACACCTGCAGTGACGGCAACCCGTGCACGGCCGACACTTGCACCGGCAGCAAGCAGGGGTGCGCGTTCGCACCGACGGCCGACGCGGCGCTGGTATGCGACGACGCCAACCCTTGCACGGACGGCGACAAGTGCGCGGCTGGTGCCTGCAAGGGCGCAGCGAAACCGTGCAACGACAACAACCCTTGCACCTCAGACAGCTGCACCCCGCCGACCGGCTGCGTCCATACCGTGCAACCGGGCTGCAAAGCCGGCAAAAAGTGCGGCGAGGGCAGCGACTGCGACGACGGCAACGCCTGTTCGACCGACCTGTGCAGCGCGGATGCTGTCTGCGTTCACGTCGCCGCACCGGCCGGCAAAAGCTGCGATGCAGACGGCAAGCAGTGCACCGTGGACCACTGTCTGGGCGGCGAGTGCCAGCTCAAGTTGGCGGTGACCTGCGGCAACCAGGGCGGCTGCGCGCTGACCTGCCTGGAGCCCACCGCAACCTGCGGATTGGCCGGCGACTTGCAGCCTTGCCTGGACGCGCAACCCTGCCTCATCGACCCCCACTGCGCCGCGGTCGGTGGCGCCGTGCAATGCGTGGGCAAGCCAAAGTCCTGCGACGACGGCAATGTCTGCACCGCGGATGCCTGCGACGCCAAACTCGGCGGCTGCGTGGCCGCGACGCTGTCGACCGCTGCCACTTGCAGCGACGGCAACGCGTGCACGGTCGGCGACAGCTGCTCCGCTGGTAGCTGCGTCGCGGGTGCCGCCAAGTCGTGTGACGACGGGGTGGCGTGCACGACCGATAGCTGCGACCCGGCCGCGGGCACGTGTAGCTCTGCCGTCCTGGTGTCGACGCCCAGCTGTGCGTCCAATGGCCCCTGGGTCGGCGGGCCCGGCAACGGCCCGGGTTGGTCCATGGACGCCAAGACTTGCGCGGCGACCCAGTCCGCCGCGGCAGAGGACTGCTGCAAGTCGTTGCCACCGCTGATTTCGCCGCCGCTGAGCTTGCCTGCCGACTGCACGCAGTTGCAGCTGCAGGCCAAGGGCGTGTGCGCCTCTGGCGGAGCGTCATCGACCGATGGCGGCTCACTGGGTACTTGCCACGTCGAGGTTTCGACCGACGGCTTCGTCACGGTCGCGGCTGCGGGCACCTTTCCGGCGGCCAAGCAGGTGGGCAAGACCGAGTCGCTTGCCACGTGGCCCGACGACACGGCGGTGGTGGCGCTGTTCGGGCTTGCGGGCAAGCAAGTGCAGGTCCGCGTGCGGGTGGATTTCAGCCCGAGTCCAGTGGGCATGACTGCCGAGGCGCTGCATGCCCGGCTGAGCTCGGTGACGGTGGTTGTGGCCAAGCCGTGAGTGGGCCCAGGCGCGCTGGGAGGACACATGCGCGTAGGTTTGTTGATTGCGGCATTGGTGCTGATTGCGCCCAGGGCGGATGCGTGTAGCTGGGCCTGTCTGGGCTAAGCCCGGGCTTTGACGCTGCAGTTTGTCACCAGCGATGGGCAGCCGGTCGCCGACCTCACGGCGTGGGAGCCGTGGTCGGTCACGGCAGTTCCCGCGGACTGGAGTTGGCAGTTCCGCGGCATGCGGCACATCGCTTGCCCGAAGGCGGACATCGGCGTGGACGCATCGGGCTGCGGCGCGACAGTGGTTGAGGAGGTCTGGAATGTGCAGTAATGTCCACAGTCTATACAGAATCGCCTTGAGGTGAGATCAAACCTGCCGCAAGGAAGGAGCATGGCAACCGACACAGGCTGCCGCCGCGCTTGGCGCGATCAGGCGCCAATTCGTATACGTGCCTGATCCCGATAGCCTTGGTGACCGCTGGCGCAGCGACCGTCGATTTGCGAGCTGACCTTCCGTTTGGCAGCGTTGCGGCGCCTGGCGGCCGCGGCTAGAATTTTCGCGCCGCACTACGCCTGCGGCGGTGGGCTGCACCTGGCCCAAGAGGCAAAATGGACCGTTTCGAAACCGATTGTATCGCCGACAGCGGCGGCGTGGTGCACATCGACATCGGCGCACCTGGGCGGCGCGTGCATGTCGTGGTGAATGAGCCGATAGACGTCCCGGCTTCGGTGGCGGATTGGATTGACCGCTGGGCCGACGACAACGCGAACCGGGCGCCGATCCCGCTTGCGTCGCTGGACCGCGCGGTGATTTACGCCGGCGACGACGGTCACCCGTGAAGGTTGTCGTCGACACCAACATGGTGGTGTACCTGCGCGACCGCCGTTCGCCATTGCACCCGCGCGCAAGGTCCGCGCTTGCGTATGCGGCAAAGGCCGGGGATGGAATCACCCTGGTTCCACAGGTCATCTACGAGCTTTGGGCTGTGTTGACGCGCAGCATCGAGAAAAACGGGCTGGGCTGGGCGCCTGCGCGGGCCGAGGCGGCCATTCGCGATCTTTTGGTGAGTTTGCCGTTGACGCCGGATTCCGCTGACCTGGTGTCGAACTGGCTGACCGCTGTCGCGCGTTCCGCAATCACCGGTAAGCGGTCGCACGACTGGCGGCTGGCCGTCGCTGCCCGACTCGCCGGCGCCAATGCCATCCTGACCTTCAATACGTCCGACTTGGCGGGTTTTGAGGGGCTGGAGATCTTGGAGCCTGCGGTTGACCGCGCAGGTTGACGCAAATCACGTGCAGAGCTCGGTTGCAGCTTGTGGCCCCGCGTTCGGACCAACGGCCGAAACCGAGGGTTGACGGGCCGAACGTGCGGCGCAGGATGGTGAGCGCGCTGGCAGCGGAGGGTCCGGGCTGGCGCGCGAAGCGCAACAAATGCGTTGCGTCGACGACCGTTCGGGGCGAAGTGGTCTTGCAGTTACGCTTTGTCCCGCTTGCGGCACGAGGGTTCCATGTTCCGTACCATGCTTGTCGCCGTAGGCGTTGTCGGGCTGCTAGCAGGTGACCTCGCCGCGGTGCAGAAACAACCGCAGGCAAGTCCTGCCCCGCTTGTAACGCCGACCGACGGTGAAGGATATTGCTGCAAGATTTGCACCAAGGGAAAGGCATGTGGCGACTCGTGCATCGCGCGGTGGAAGACGTGCCACGTCGGACCCGGCTGTGCGTGTGACGCTTGGGGGTAATGCACGCAAAAGCCAGGGCATCATAATACGGCGAGTAGACTATGAAAGTTTGGATCTTGCTTGCGGTTGGCCTCTTTGGGCAAGTGCTCGGGAGGATGGCACTTGCCCAGTGTTCCAAGGACACGGACTGCAAAGGTGATAGGATTTGTGTGAGCGGCGTCTGCCAAGCTCCGCTGGGCGCACAAGGCCCCGCAAAGCTACCCGTGCCGGACGCCAGCGGCCTACCCTTGAAGTGGCGGCATGGCCCTTACGCTACCGGAGGCGCCTTATTCTTCGAGAAGTCGGAGGGTGGCAGGGGCCCTGCTGGGGTTCTTGGCCTCGGTTATGCGCTGGAATACAACGCCCTATACTTGTTTTTGGATGCTCAGCCAATTGCTGACAGCAGCAGCGGAATTCACAGGATGTGGGGCGGTGGACTCGGTGCCGGTTGGCTGGCTTCGCTTCACGAGCGCATCAAGGTGGGACTCTCTGGTGGGCTGGGATTTTGGAAATTGCTGGCATGCGGGCCTACCGCCCGTATCACCGAAGAGTTCGGCAGGGACTACTGCCGCGCTGGGCCAGATGGACTCAACCTCGAAGTGCATACCTACAACGTCTTGATCAGCCCATTCCTGCGGATTGGCGATTCGGCGATTCTTACGGTGGCGCCAAGGTTGCTCTTCGGAAGTCGGCGTGAGTCCTGGGCGGACCACCGCAAGGGGCAGACGTCCACAACGGTATCGTTCGGGCTGACTCTCGGTGTCGGGTGGCGCTTCGGCGCCAATTAGAATTCGGCCGCTGCATGCCTGGCCTGCGTATGTGGCGCCTCCCACCGCCCCCAGCGCCAAGTGCACCGCACCAGGGCACCATGCCCGCCCCTCTGAGGCACCCGCGCCGCCTCCAGAGGCGGGCCAACCGCCCGTTCGGGGCACCCAATCCGCCCCCCAAGGGCACCCGCACCGCCTCCCGAGGCGGAGCATCCGCCCGCAAGTGGCGGATCCTGCGCCTCCCAAGGCACCCCGCGCGCCCCGCGACCCAAAAACTTGCCAGTATGCCCCACGCCGCTACCCTCCACGCCCCAACCGGCGCGCACCGCCCCATTCCAAGGAGCACCCCAAGGCCAACGAACTCAAAGAAGGCACCGTCACCATCGCGCTACCGCCCGACCTGCCGATTCCGCCCGAAGCCGGCACGCTGTCCCCCCGCAGACACGGCCAGACTGCCCAAAGCCCGCAACGGCCTGGGCTTGGCGTGTGAGATGACGGCGGGCGCGATGGCCAAGAAGGGCGCGGAGTTCCCGGTTCCCGGCGTCAGCGCAGCCGACCTCAGCGCAGCCGGCGTGCATGCCGAGGCCTTCGAACTGGCCATCGACGCTGTGCCAACCGCCGAATCCACCCCGTTGCCCGCAGGCATTGCTCAACCAGCGCCGCGGCAGCGGCCGGCCCCTCGAACAGGTTCCCTGCAAAGGCCCTTGCACTTGCCGCTGGCCTGCGATAGGGGCAAAAAGGACCGAAACGCCCCGCCCATTGCACCGCCGCGCCTCCCATGCCACGCTTGGACTGCGGCCCAGCGCGCCGCGTGAGTTCGCCATGCCTCAGCACCGCTTCGGCATCGCGCTATTCGCTGTTGCCTTTCTGGCCAGCCCCAGCCGCGCCGCCCCCAGCCGCACCGACATGGTCGAGCACGCGTTCGGCAGCACCCCCATCCACGCCGTCACCGGCCACGGGCGCTTGAGCGTCGGCATCTCCAAGGAAGGCGACCTGTCGACGCTGGTGTGGCCCAACCCCAGCTACTGCGACCAACTGGCCTACGTCACCAGCAACGCGCTCAACGCCCGCGAACTGCCGCGCTTTGGCACCCCGGCGGGGTCTGGCGTGATGCTCGGCCTGATGGTGCAATCCGCGGGACAGGCGGCCAAGGTGGTGTGGCTCAATGACCTGACGCTGTTCACCGTGGCGCAAGACTACGGACCCAATGACGGCGCCAATGTGCACACGCACTTCACCAGCCAGGCGCTGGGGCTCGCGGTCGATGTCGTCGATGCCGTGCTGCCGGGTGCGAGCGGCGGTGCGAACGGCGATGCCATGGTGCGCCACTTGACGGTACATCGCACGCGGGCCGATGCCGCACAGGTGACCGAACTGCGGACCTACGCCAACCTGTCGCCGCAACCGCCCAACTCGCGACTGCCCGAGTTGCCGCTGGTCGACTGGGGCCTGGACGGTCGCAACGACTTCGCCGCGGTGTGGGATGCCAAGACCAAGGCTATTATTCACTTCCACCCCAAAGACCAACTGGTCTACGAGAAGCTGACCGATGTGTTGGCGCCGCAGGTCGACTACGGTGCTTTCGGCAAAGCGCTGGCGGCGGGCCCGGTGTCAGCGCAAGAGGCAGGCAAGCTCGCGGGTGCGCTCGACAGCGACTACAAGCCCGGCGCCTACGTGGCGCTTTCGACGCTGCCGGCGCCAAGTGGCCACCACATCGGCTACGACCGCGCGGATTTTTGCGGGGCGGTCGGCAAGCTCATCGACAACGTGCTGGCGCTGCCCAAGTCGTTTCCCGGCTACGTGCTGCCGATGGACCCGACGGCGTTGGACGTGCTGCGCTGCGTGCCCGATCGGCAGTTTCCCGATGTGGCACAGGGTTGGCAGCACACCGCCGTCGATGCCTTTGCCGCGGCCACGCTGACCACGCTGCCCGGGGGCCACATCGCAGCGGGCGAGGTGGATGAGGTGTTGGCGACGCCGCTCGTATTTGCAGGCGACAAGGCGACGGCGACCGTGGTGCTGGGCTTGGGTCCAAACGCCGCCGATGCCCGAGCAGCCCTGGCCAGCGTCACGGACGGGCCGGCAGCACTGTCTGCGGCAGATGCGGCGCTTGCGACCTTCCTCAAAGCCGCACGCGTACCGAAAAACCCAGACGCCAACGTCGTCGCGGTGGCCAAACGGGCGCTCATCAACTTGCGGGTGGGCACCGATGCCGCGACGGGCGCGACTGTGGCGTCGATTTCACGGCAGCCACCCTACGGCCTCGACTGGCCGCGCGATGGTGCCTTTTTTCAGGTTCTGTTTGATGCCAGCGGCCAGGTGGCGCTCGCCGACAAGCGCGCGGATCTGACGGTGGCCTGGCAGCGCAAGGCGCCGGTCAAGCCGACCCCGCTCATCGACCCGCCACCGCCCATCGACCCCGCTACTGGCAAGGCCGAGACCTACCCGGCCCACGCTTGGGAGATGAACTACTACGCCGATGGCGTGCCGGGCGGCAACTTTCGCTGGGAGATCGACAACACCGCGTTTGCGCTGTGGTCGTTGTGCGCGCATGCCTACTGGACGCCCAAACCTGCCGATGCGCTGAACGCCCGCTGGACCACGATTGCCAGTGCCGCCGAATTGCTGGTCGACTGGAAGGACCCCAAGACCGGGCTGCACGCCCCGGCTCAAGAGGACGACAACGCGGCCGCGACCCAAACGCTACACGGCGCGGTCACGGTGGCGGGCGCGCTGGAACAGGCGGCGCGGGCTGCGGAGCTGGTCGGCAAGCAAGCGGATGCTAAACGCTGGCGCGATCGGGCGACGGAGGTGCAAAAGGCCATTCTTGCCAACCTGTTCGATGCCAAGACCGGCCTGTTCAAGCAAGCGGACAACGCGACCGCCAACCCGGGCAATGCCGGTTCGGGGCCGACGGCGTGGCTGGTGTGGCCGATGCGGCTGTTGCCGTGGACCGACAGTCGGGTCAAGGCGCAGTTGGCCGCGGACTTCGACGCCATTGCACCGGTGCTGGCCCTGCAGGGCGACGATGGCGGAGCCTACTACCTCAAGAACCTGGTCAGTACCGCATTGGCGCTGGGGCAAGACAAGGCGTGGCGGCCCAGGATCCAAGCGGCGCTGGTCAAGTCCGCCGGGCAAGCCACCAAAGGCACGCACCATTTTGGCGAAGTGACTTTGCCGGTCGGTGTTGGCGCGGACCGCAAAGCCGACCAGCGGGTAGCCACGCCGCATCTGTGGGAGGGCGGGCTGTTCTACCTGACTGCGCTGGCGCTCGAAGACCCGCAGGCGCTGCAGAAGGATCGGCCAGTTCCGGCGACGCCAAAATCCGCCAAGGCCGACGACGGCGGCTGCAGCGCCGATCGCAGTCCCATGCCGCCGCTAGCCGTGGCGTCGCTGGCGCTGGTCTGCTTGGTCTGCGCCGCAGTTGGCGCGCGGAGGCGGTCGTGAAGCATTGGCACCCTACCCTCTTTGCTTTGGTGCTGTCCGTGGGCTGTGGTGCAGCCGAGGTCGAGCCGCCACCGCCACCGACAAGCGACGATCCGCCGCCCGTGCAAGCTGCGGTCGCGCGCTTGCGGACCCTCGCCCTGGCGCCGGATCCGACGCTGGGCCAGTTCAGTTGGCTAGTCGGCACCTGGGCGACGCGCGACAGTGGGCCTTTGACGCTGGAAACCTGGCAGCCGGCCCGCGGAGGCCTGATGCTCGGCAACGGTCAGGCGGTCGGCGATGGGCGCACGCTGTCGGCCGAGGTCCAGCGGATTGTCGCAGGCCCACCGATTGCGCTGGTTGCCTGGCCCGACGGCGCGGCGCAGGCAACGACCTTCGAGCTGGCGTCGTCGGGGCCGCAAGAGGTCGCGTTTGCCAATCCTGGCCACGACTTTCCGCAGCGCGTGCACTACCGGCGGGCAGGCAGCGCGCTGGCGGTCACGCTGACCGGCGCCGACAAGGGCGAAACCCGCACGGTCAGCTACACGTTGCGGTGCATCGACGGCGCGTGCAGGTAGCCGGCATCACCGCGCAGCGTCGGCCAGACCACGGAACCCGCACAATTTCATGCGCCTGAACAATGGGGGGGTATTTCGGGCGCTTGCCGAAAACCGCCAATGCGCCTAGACTTGCCGCCCTGCCGCCGGGCGCGGCACCGCCACCGCAAGGTTCCCGTGAAAAATCAGCTCCAGACCGCCGCACCTGCGCGCATTGCCCTCGCCACCGTAGCGGCCCTGGCCCTTGGCGCCTGCGGCTCGGACGAGGCCCCACCTGCGGCGGCGGCCACCGGCCCCACCTCGCTGCGCACGCATCAAGAGGCCCTACCCAAAGCCTGCGAAGCCAAAGTCACGGTGTGCTGGGACAAAGAGCTGACCCAAAACGCGGCGCTTGGCACGGTCGTGGCCGGCATCAGCAAGCCCTTTGGCGCGGCCGGCTACCTGCAAGACGCCGACCTGAACCGCCTGGTCTGGGCTGAGTTCGGCGATGCCGGTGCGTCCCGATCCGACGTCGTGGTCGCTTGGGGCCTGTGCAAGGGCGACGGCAAGACCTGCTCCGCCGGCACCGCTAGCTACACCGGGACCGGGGTCAGCATCACCGACAGCAGCGGCAAAGCCATCTCGCGCATGGGCCTGGGTGTTCCCGTCTTGCGCAAGCAGCTCAAGTTCCACGCCCCCGACAAAGACCCGACCATCCTGGCGCCGCTGAGCCAGAGCTTCAAGATCGACGCCGCCGCCAGTGCCGCGCAACTGGCCAAGGTCAAGTCTAAGACTCGCCGGTTTGTCGTTTTCAATGCGTACGGGCCGCAGGTCGGGCTGGACGCGGCGCCCATTGCCAAGGCAGCGAGCGTCTCGGGTCGGTTCGACAGCGTCGAGGTCATGGATTTCGCGCGGGTCGACGACGTGCTGGCCATCCTGCCGACGCTGACTGGGCTTGATGCCGTGGTGATCCTCGCCGCGAGCGTCCAAGAGAAGTTCACCGACAAGGCCGAAAAGCCATTGGGTGTCGCGATGTCGCGCGGCGTGTTCGGCGACGCGCTTCTCTACGGCAAGTCGTTTGGCGACCTGATGGAAGCGCCGCCGCTGGGTGGCCCGGGGCTCGTGGTGCTCGCTGGCAGCAACACCCTGGCGGCCGACTATTTCACCGACAAGTCGACGGTCGGCGAGGCGCTGGGCTCGGCCGCCGGTCGCGCGGTGCTCGGCATGAACGGCAAGGTCTCGGGCAGCGAAGCCGTCGCGGCGGTCACGGCACTCGTCACCAGCCTGTCGGGCGGCGCCCACCTGCAAGCGGCCATGGCGGCAAGCAAAGCGCCGTTCCTGACGCCGATGGACAAGGTCTCGCGCGAGAAGTGGCTGCTGGCGCCCGCGCGCTCGGCTTTTTGGGGCGGCAAGGCGCCGAGCAAGGCGGCGATGACGCTGCATGTGGCGATGGCGCCGCCCTTTTGCATGACGCCGTTCGATCCGTGTGACCTGGCCAGCTACAAAGCCAACTACGACGCCAACAAGATTGCCGCCGGCAACCTGACGGGCGGCCACGCGACGTTTATCTGCCCGAGCCTGGTCTTTGACGGGCCCTACTTCACCTGTTCCGCCCAGGACGCGAATACCGGCGCCGACTTCAAGATTGCCGGGCTGATGCGCGGGCGGGCCAAGGGCGACCGCTTCTGGCTGACGGTCAGCGGCACCGCCAACGCCAAGTACAAGCAGATGACCGTCGTTGGCGAAGGCCTGATTGGCGAGGTCGACGAAGGCGGCGGCAAAACGGCGTTGCGCTTCACCGGGTCGGCGGCCGCCGGCCCGTACATGGACCAGGACAGCAACTGCTGCACTGCGGGCGGGCCCATGCTCTCGACCATCAAAAGCGAGCCCGGCTTTTTTGAGATCTGGCCGTAAGGACTTGTCCCGGAATGGGTTATTCTGGGATTGGCTCCGTTTGCTGGCTTAGTGGGTCGCAAGCTCGCGTCTCTGCAAGGCGACTCGTCGCTCCTGCTACCCGGAATCGTTCGATTTAATTCAGTTCTTTTGCTAAAGGTGAGGGCAGTGTGGGTCTGGGAATCGACAACGTCGCACACGACGCCACCGGGCTGCGGTTCGGCATCGTCGCTGCGCGCTGGAATGCGGTGCTGGTCGAGCCAATGCTGGCTTCGGCGCTGGCTGAGTTCAAACGTTCGGGCGCTGCACACGTGCGCGTGGTGCGGGTGCCTGGCGCTTTTGAGCTGCCCTACGGCGCCAAGTGCCTGATTGAAAACGGTGACTGTGACGCCGTGGTAGCGCTCGGCGCGGTCGTGCGCGGCGATACCCCACACTTTGACTACGTCGCCGGCGAGTGCGCCCGCGGCCTGTCGCAGCTCAACTTGCGGTGGTCTGACGCGATGGCCTCCGGGCGCCAGCGGCCGAGTCCCGCCGTCATCTTCGGCGTGCTGACGACCAACAACTTGGAGCAGGCCGAGGAGCGCGCCGACCCCAAGCGGATGGACAAAGGCGCCGAAGCCGCCCGCACTGCGGTCGAGATGGCGCGGCTGCGCGATAGCTACTGCAACAAAGTGGCGGAATTCCAGGAGGTCAAATGACTTACAGCCGCCGCCGCGCTCGCGAATCTGCGCTGCAGATCCTGTACGGCCTCGACTGGGCCGCGGACGACATCACGTTTGCCATCGAAGACTATTGGGCGCGCTTTGCCGGCGAAAAGCCCGAGAACTACGAGGTGTTGCGCCGGCATTGTACCGAACTTGTGCAGGGCGTGGTCGCCAACCGCGCCGAGCTGGACATGCGCATCCAGGCCATCGCGCAACACTGGAAACTCGAGCGCATGAGCGCAGTGGACCGCAACCTGTTGCGCCTCGCGGCCTTTGAGTTGTTGCACCTGGGCGACGAAGTGCCCAAGAACGTCGCCATCAACGAGGCGGTCGAAATCGCCAAGAAGTTTGGCAACGAAGACAGCAGTGCCTTTGTCAACGGCATTTTGGACCGGCTGGCCCATGGTCGCGCGCCGAGCACGGCGGACGCAGCGGCGGAACGTGCCAAAGCCCAACGGCTGGCCAGCGGCGACCGCCACGGCCGCAAGCCGCGCGAAAAACGGCCCGCCAAAGCGGAACGCGCGGTGCCCGCGGCCAAGCCGGCGCCAGAACCAGCCCCATGAAGCTGCGCATCGCCCTGCCCCGCCTGGAGACCCTGGACGAGCTGCAGGGTGAATTGCTGGTGCTCAGTTGCTTTGTCGACGACCGGCCGCTGCGCGGTTTGACCGGCCTGTGCGACTGGCGCCTGAACGGCCAACTGTCACGGCTGGTGTTGCGCGAATTCGTCGACGCCCACTGGCTCGAAGCGACGTTGCTGCCCTGCGGCGACCGCCTGCCGTTTGACCGCCTCCTGCTGGTTGGCTTGGGCCGTCGCAGCGAGTTCACCGCCCAGCGCTTTGAGGAGACTTGCCGCTTCGTGTTTGCGCGGGTCCACAGCCTGCGCGTGCAGCACTACGCCATGATGTTGCCAGGGCGCATCGGCGTAGAAGTCGGGCTGCGTCAGGCGTTGGTGGCTTGGCGGCGCGCCGTTGTCGAGGCCTACGCCCAGCAGGCGCACGGCCCGATGGCGCTGACGCTGCTGGAGCCGCAGGACCTGCATCGCGAACTGCTGGAGCCACTGGCGTCGTTGGAGCGCGAGTTGGGCGACGGAGTGATGCGGGCGGTCGGGTAGAGGCGGCGGACTTGTGCCGATTTCCCTGACATCCTTGGACTACGCGACAGCAGCTTTGCACCGCGCGGCGGATGTTGTGACGCGCGTGGCAGCGGAACGCAGCCAAACTGAGCGCGAAGTGCTACAGGCTGGGCTGATCCAGTCCTTTGAGTTCACCTACGAGGTGGCGTGGAAGACCGTGCGCCGGCAACTGGCCGAGGACCACGGTCATTTCGCAGTCGATGGATTATCTCGCCGCGAACTGTTTCGTTTGGCGCATCAGCGTCGCCTCATCGATGACGTCGATTTGTGAATGGAATTCCACCAAGCGCGCAACCTGACTTCGCATAGCTACGATGACGAGTTGGCCGCTGAAATCGCCACCACGGCCGTGCGGTTTGCAACCGAAGCGCATCAACTGCTGGACGTGCTACGCGAAGTCGCGCGACCGCCGTGCTTGGTTGAACCTCGACCCACGCCACCTTGCAGAAGTCCGCGCTATTGTGGCGCGCCGGGTGCCGCACAGCACGGTGCTGGCTTTCGGGTCACGCGTCACGGGCGGTGCCCGGCCCTGGTCCGACTTGGACCTCACCGTGTACGGCGCCTACAAGATGACGTTGCGCGACCTGACGCTGCTGCGGTTGGCCTGTGAGGAATCGACCCTGCCCATGCGCGTGGATGTCTGCGATGGTCATAGGCTGAACTCGGAGTTGGATGGCCACGTCCGTGCGACGGGTGAGCTATACAGGATCGCGATGACCCGAGGTCATCTGCGATCGCTGTTCTTGCTTGCTCAGTAGGTCGCAAACTCGCGGCTTTGCAAGCCGACTCGTCGCTCCTTCCTTGCGGCAGGTTTGATCTCACCTCAAGGCGATTCTGTATAGTGCTCGGCGAGGTTCTGGGCAGTGCCGCCCCCGTCAATGCGCCTCCGCCCAATTGGGTGCGGATCGCGCTTTGGGGTCTACGGCGAGGCGCGCGGAACCAGTGAATACGCATGGCGTTCAGGTTTGACCCGGCGGCTGAAGCCGCAGGCTAGGTATACCAAGCCCGGCCTACGCCGGGCTGGGCTTTCACCCGTGATTGCGAAGCCTTGCGGAGGCAAGGCTTCGCACCCCAAGGCCGCGGCTTCAGCCGCCGGCAGTATTTGCGAGGACTGCGTGTCTACCATGTCGCCGGTCGGCCCCACTCGAGGAACCGCACCCCGCCCAATTGCCCGCCCAGCGCACGTCTACCGGCGCCATCGCACGCCTGACGCGATCCGCAGCGACGCCTCGGCAGCCTCACGCTTCCGCCGCCGCCAGGCACCGCGACGCCAAGGGATGGTGGCTGTCCGCGACATGGTGCTCAAGCCCCGACCAACCAAAGGCCTGCCCGCGCGCAGCCATGCGGCGGCGTGTCGCAGCCAGTTCGACCATCGCGGAGTGGTCGACAATCGTCGCACGCGACAAATCGACGCGGACATCGCGCTGCCGAAACGGACGCAGCGCGGCGTCGAACGCGGGCAGACTGGAAAAGCACAGCGGGCCTTCGACTGCCAATGCTACAATGCCGTTGGTTTGGCCATCCGGTTGAACGTGAACGGCAAAGGCAACCTTGCCTCGAATCCGGCGCAGCGCCACCGCGCCAAACTCGACAGCAAGCCCGGCGCCGACGCCGACCAGCAGGTCAAAGGCCAACGTCGCAGCGACCGTGGCACAGAATGCGGTCAGCTGCACGGGTCCAATCCTGGCCACCGCCAACAGCTCGCGTGGCGAAGCAAGCCGCACGCCGGTTAGGACCAGCATCCCGGCTAGCGCGGCGAGCGGAATCAGGCCAAGCGCGCCGGGTGCCAGCGCAACCACGCCCAACAGCAGCAACCCGTGCACGAAGTTGGCGAAGCGCGAGTGTCCTCCGTGCGCGACGTTGGCCGTAGAACGGACCACCTCTGAAATCATCGGCACGCCGCCCACCAGGCCAGCGACCGCATTGCCGAAGCCGACGGCGACGAGATCGCTGTCCATCTCGACGTTGCGGTGCCACGGGTCCATCCCGTCGATAGCCCTAGCAGTGAGCAGCGACTCGACGCTGCCAATGAACAGAAACAGGGCCACATACCACCACGCCGCAGGCGTAGTCAGCGCACCGACAGACGGCAACACCACGGCGCGGTGAAGCGCGGCGGGCACGTCGACCAGTTGGCGCGGTCCCACGGACCACCGGTGGCTCCAGCCGGCAAGCGTGTACGCGTGTTGGTGACTGAAGCCCAGCCAATGGGCAGTCGGGATGGTCGCTAACAACGCCGCGAGCGGTGCCGGCAGCCGCGCCCATCTTGGCAACCGCAGTGCCAACTTGGGCCAAGCGATCAGCATCACCAGCGCAACCGCTCCGACCGTCGCCACTGCTGGATTCAGTTCGATGATGCGCAGCGGCAGGCGTTCGGCCAGCGCCAGCGTACCGCCCGCACCCGCATCGATGCCGAGCAGGACGTAGCTCTGGCGCACCACGATGATAATGCCGATTGCGGCAAGCATGCCGTGAATCACCGACGGCGGAAATGCCTTGCCAATCCGGCCCAGGGCGATCGCTAGATCGCTAACCTCCGAAACAGTTGACAGATAATGCCTACCGCGATCAACTGGTTTGCCGCAGACCTGTGATCTGCGGCGGCCCGCCGTGACACCTGGCGAACTAATCAGTGAACTATACAAGGT
>SXGU01045671.1_pt1 | contig 15752 bp, 11 predicted proteins | sample 3174531 | NCBI WGS metagenome assembly SXGU01 (sample SAMN11356863, study PRJNA531348) | freshwater metagenome | isolation source: freshwater sample F1-140 | place: China: Fuxian Lake, Yuxi | collected 2017-12-25
CGCTGGTCACAGAGGTCACTGAGGCCCGGCAGGAGGTCACAGAGAATACCACCGGAAAAGAACGCCCGCTCCTCCGCTCTGTGGCCTCTCTTTTCCCTCCGTGATCTCGGTGGCAAAAAATCGTCTCAACCAGGATCGAAAGGGATCAATAGTAGCGCACCGCGAGCGGAGTCACACGGTCTTTGAGATTCTCCTCTGCGTTCGCGGTCCTCAGGGATGTCCGGGCTAAGTTCAAAACCGCCTGGCGGTTTTGTTTTAGCCCGCATGAACCCCGGGGATTCAAGCTCACGCCGCACGAAACTCGTCAAGCGCGGGGAGAATTCCACGGAAAGTGTGAAAATGCGGGCTAGGGGCGCGGATTCCCGGGAAAATCTTGCCCCGCCGCCTTTGCGCTGGCCCCGCCCCGGACCGTGCGCATCGTCGAGACGCTCCTCCTCCCCCCGATGCTAAACTACCTCTGGCTGTCGCTCGTAACCCTCGCCGCCATCATCGGCGCCGCGACCGGCCGGATGCGCGAGGTCACCGAAGGCGCGTTCCAGATGGCGGACACCGCCGTGATGAAAATCGCGCTCCCGCTCGTCGGCGTGATGGCGCTGTGGCTCGGTCTGATGCGTCTCGCCGAGCGCAGCGGTCTCGTGCAACAGCTCGCCCGCGCCCTGCGTCCAGTCATGCGCCGGCTCTTTCCCGAGGTGCCGGTCGAGCATCCCGCGATGGGATCCATGGTCATGAACATGGCGGCCAACATGCTCGGCCTCGCCAACGCCGCCACGCCCCTCGGCCTGCGCGCCATGCGCGATCTCGAAACGCTCAACCCGCACCCCGGCACCGCGACGAACGCCATGTGCACCTTCCTCGCGATCAATACCAGCAGCATCCAACTCCTGCCCACCACCGCCATCGCGATCCTCGCCGCCCAACACTCCAAGGATCCAACCGCCATCGTTGGGACCGCCTTTCTCGCCACCGTCTGCTCAACGGTCGCCGGCATCGCCGCCGTGAAATGGATGCAAAACTGGCGCAGCTTCCGCGTGGGCCCGGTCGCGGCCGACGCCACGGGCACGTCGAACCCCGCTGCCGCCGCGGCCACCACCGAATCCGTTCTCCCCGTCGAGCCTTCCCCTCTGCCCGCGTGGGGGCCCGCCGCCCTCGGTCTGTTGCTCACCGCCTTTATCGCCCTCCTCGTGTGGATGGTCCTTGCTCCCGCCGGCTACCACTCCGCCACCGCCGCGCTGCACTCCCGGATCTTTCCCGCCCACGTCCCGCTCCCGCCGTGGGAAAACACCGCCACGCAACACCTCGCACTCCGCGCCATCGGCACGCTCTCGTTGCTCGCCGTGCCGTTTCTCCTCGTGTTCTTCCCGATCTACGCGTCGCTCCGCGGCGTCAAGGTCTACGAAGAATTCGTCGAGGGCGCGAAGGAGGGATTTCAGGTCGCCATCCGCGTCATCCCCTTCCTCGTCGCGATCCTCGTCGCCATCGGCATGTTCCGCGGCGCCGGCGGCATCGAGGCGATGAAGAGCGCCCTCGCGCCGTTGCTCACGCCTCTCGGCTTTCCGCCCGACCTCCTGCCCATGGTCCTGGTGCGTCCCCTCAGCGGGAGCGCGACCACCGCCCTCTTCGCCGAAATCGTCCAGCGCCTCGGCCCCGATTCGCTCACCACGCGCATGGCCGGCACGATTTTCGGCAGCACGGAAACGACCTTCTACGTCATCGCCGTTTACTTCGGCTCCATCGCCGTGCGCCGCGCCCGCCACGCCGTCGCCGCCGGCTTGATCGCCGACCTCGTCGGCGTGATTGCCTCCGTCATCATCTGCCAGCTCATGTTCGGTTAGCCCCCGGCCTGCCGCCCGCGCGCCGTGCCTGCGCCCGGCCCACCGGGCCGCGCTCCCCTTCCTTCGACCCGGCCCGCCGCGTCCGTCTCGCGCCGCTGGCTACCGGGCACCGCGGTACTCCGCCAACCGCACCGCGATGTCATCCAGTTCTTCGCGCGCGTTGCGATTCGGCGGCGTCTGGCTGTGGCGGTTTAACATGATGCTGAACACCAGGCGCTCGCCTGCCGCCGTCGTCACGAAGCCGGAGAGGGTGTTTGCATGACGCAACGCGCCGGTCTTCGCGCGCACATTGCCCGCCGCCGCCGTGCCTTTCATCCGCAGACGCAGCGTCCCGTCGATGCCGGCGACTGGCAACGCCGCCAGAAAGTCCGCCGCCGCCCGATGCTTCGCCATCACCGTCAGCAGCCCCACCGTCGCGTTCGCCGTCGTGAGATTGTACTGCGACAGCCCGGAGCCTTCCGCCAACCGCACCTCGTGCGCCGGCAGTGCGTTCCTCCGGAAAAACTCGCGCAACGCCTCGACCGCTAATTCTTCCGTCGTGCGCCACGTCGGCAGGTCCGCCGTGCGCCGCTTTTCGCCGAGATGGCCGAAGATCAAATCGGTTTCGAGATTCTGCGACGGCTTCATGAAGGCCGCCACCAGCTCGCGCATCGGCGGCGAGCTCACCTCGCCCAGTTGCACGCTCTCCACCGACGCCGCCGGTGCCTCCGGCCAACGCACGCTGCGCGCCCGGCCCCCGACCCCGATGCCGCCACGGGCCAGCGCCTCTTTCAACGCCCGCGCAAACCACGCCGCCGGACGCGGCACGGTGAGATCGACAATTTCCACTTTCCCGCCCACCGGCAACTGGCCGAACAAATGCACGACGTTTTCATCAAAATGCCGGTGGGCCACGAGCTGCCGCCCGGCCCCCGCGGCCACGGTCATCATCCGGTTGTCGAGCGTGAGCTCGGTCAGGGGATGCAACAGTTCGACCACACATGGCTCGCCGGCCCGCGCCGCCGGCGTGACGCGCGCGTCCGCATAATTGTTCTCGATCGTCAGCGCCGAGATTTCCGCGCCATAGTCGTTGTTGAGGTCGTCCACCATCCAGCCCGTGCCGTTCGGCGGCGCGTGAAAATGGGTCGTGTCCGCCACCAGATCACCCGTGATCCGGCGGACCCCGGCCTGCTTTAGCGCGGTGACGAACGGGGCGAAGATCGGCCAGAAGTCCTCGCGCCGCTGCGCCGATTTCCAGCTCGGATCTCCTCGCCCGCTGACGATCACCTCACCATGCACCACGCCCGCGTCATCCGGTTTCGCCGTCGCCAGGATGGGCGTGACAATCCGGTATTCCGCGCCGAGCTCGTCGAGCGCCAGCGCACCCGCATAGAGCTTGCTGTTCGAAGCCGGCGCCATCGCCCGGTCCGCGTGGTGCGCGAACAGGATCGCGCCCGTGTCGAGCGAATCGATCCGCACGCTCCAGAGCGACCCACTGAAGCGCGGCTGGGTGACATGCGCCTCGAGCCACGCGCGCAGTTCGACCACCGACGTCAACCCGGCCGCCGCCGGCGCGGCCGCAGGTGCGGCGGAAGCCGGGAGACCCAGCGCGCAGACCGCGAAGGCAAAAAGGACGCGAGGCGTGGCGAAGGTTGGGCGCATGGCGGTTGGAGGGCACGCGGACATTGGCGAGCGATGGTCTTCGGTGCAACGCTAGCGGCGCGACCAATAACTTTCGTGACGTGTAGCTGCGAGCGCCAGCGAGTGGACCACCGGCGCGCTCCCCTCGCTGGCGCTCGCCGCTACTTGTCACGCTACTTTGCGGTCGGCACACTAGCGGCGAGCGGGCGGGCCCGACCGATTTCTCGGCCGGCGATTTCCGCCGGCCTCGTTCCGGATGCTGGAGCAGGCGCCCGTCCCGCCTGCCGTAAATGCGCAATCGCATCGTTCCCGCCCGGCTCCAGCTCCATCCGGCGGGTTCAGCTCAGTCAGTTTCGATCCACGCGTCGTACGCCCGCGCGCCCAAATACACGTAGCCTTGGCCCGCAAGCTCCGTGCCGGCGAGCATGGCGTGGATGAAACCGTTGAGTTCGACCTGGCGCGTATGCAGCACCGCCCGGCCGGGATTCTCCTTGAGCAGAAACTCCACGCGGCCCGCGAGCGCCGTGTGCCGCTGCAAGCCGTCCGCGTCCGTGCGGGCAAAGGGCCACCGCGTGCCCAAGTCCCGCAACATCGCCCGGCTGCGGCCCCAGGTGCCGCCTTGCTCGCTCACAAAGGTCTTGCCGTCGAGCAGCGCGAGGTGGTCCTCATACGCGAGCACGCACAACCGGTGCGCGCCGGAGGCCGTGAGCCACTGCGCCAGTTTCGCGTCGTGCGCCCGGGCCGGATCGTAGGCATAGTTGCTGTCGAGAAAGGCGATGCGCTCGACGTCGTCGGGAATTTCCTCGAGCCCGTCGAGCAGGCCAAACGTCAGGCCGCCCCCCGCGCTGTGGCCCGTGAGAACGAGCTTCGATCCGGGAAAACGCGCGCGCAGGTCCGCGACAATTTCGCTCAGGCGGCGGGGATGGTCGGTGTGCTTTCGCCGCCAGAGCACCCACGATTTCTCGTCGGGCTGCAGGTAGGCGAGCACCAGATTTGCGTCCGTTACTTTGGCTCGCAGCCAGCGCAGCTGCGCACCAATGTGCTGAAGGTCGAAATGCCAGTCGTCGCCCGGACGCGGGCGCCGGCCGATCGTCTGCTCGATCGTGTTGCCGGCCGGGAGCGCGTACAGGATGAGCCGCACCGGTTTCGCCGGATCGAGTCGCGCCGGCGTGTCGAGCACCACCCGCACCGCCGGCTCGAACCGCAGCTCCGCCCGTTTTTGCGCCGGCCGTCCGTCCTTTGCCCCCGACCCCCGATCCGCGCCGTAACGCGGGATCGTGATCGCGCCCTCATCGCTGAGCAACGCGCACCGCCCGGGATCGGCCAGCACGGCGTCCACCGTGGTGGCCACGTCATCCACCGTCATCTCACGCCGGACCAGGCGGACCCCGTGGCTGTAGTCGACCCAGCTCGCCGCGTGGCCCAGATGGAGCGGTTGAATCGGTGTGCCGTCGGGTTGATGCCAGCCATAGATCGCCACCCGGTCGGGCCGGGCGGCCAGCTGCGGGGTGATGACGACGTCCTTCTTGTGCCCCGCCACGAGCGTGCCCGGCGGGAACGCCGCCAGCGCGGCAACGCGCGGCGCGAGCACCATGGCGTGATGCTGCTCAAAAACCGGCACGGTCGTCATGGCCGCGCTGGGTGAAATCGGGGCGGGCGTGAGTTTCAACGGCGCCGCGCGATGAATCGCGTCGACCATCTTCCGCGTCGGCAGCACGCAGCCGAGATCATCGGCGAGCACCTGGGCGGAGCCCGCGGTGAGCGGAACCAGAAAATAGTCGTCGTCGGCGCCCACCGCGAGGTAGTCGGGCGACACCAGCAGCGCCGCGCCCGCGATCCTGACCGCGACGAAACGTCGCCAGAATTCCGGTACGTTGCCGCGCCGGACTTCGGCCACCACGGCCGCTTCCCGCGCCGTCACGTCGAGCGCCCGCACCTGCGCGGCCAGCTCGCGGCCACTCCGCGCGTCCCCCGGCCGCGGCGGCAGTTCCAGCTCGGCGGCGGCCGCGGGCAGGAGCAGACCGGTCGTGAGCAGAGCCAACCGACGGAAGCGCATCCGTTCAACGTGGGAAATCGCCGCCATCATTGCGAGCCAGACCCGGACTTTCGCGCCCGGACCTACCAGTATTGCGCCAGCTTCCGCTGGAGAAACCCCACGCTGCGCCGGAGCTGATCCATGCCGTCCACCCCGTCCTCAATGCTGATCCAACCGTCGAAACCCACGCGTTTGAGCTCGGTGAAAATCGCGTCGTAGTCGTTGAGCCCCCGGCCGATTTCACCGTGCCGCAACCGCCGGGCGTAGCCGGTCGCCCCACCCTCCTCCCGCCGCAAGTCCTCGATCGTGCCTTCGGCGAGGTACCGATCGCTCGCATGCATCGTGACGACGCGATGCGACACCCGTTTGAGCAACACGAGCGGATCCTCGCCGGCCAGGTAGGTGTTGCTGGGATCATAGTTCACTCCGAAATTGGGATGAACCACCGCATCCAAGAGCCGACAAAAGACGTCCATCTTCTGGGCGAACTCCGGATATTCCCAGAAATCATCCTTGTAGTGGTTTTCCAGAATGAGAGTGATTCCGCGCTCCTGGGCATAGGGCAGGCAGGCGTGAATCGATTCCGCCGCGAACCGCACGCCGTCCTCGATCGAGAGTTCCGGGCGACGTTGACCGCTGAGCACGCGGCAATAGGAGCCTCCCAACGCAAACGTCATGTCGATCCAGCGCCGCTGCCTGGCGACTTCCCGCGCGCGAAACGCGGCGTCCGGATGCGTGAAGTCCGGCGAGCAGCACATCATCGGGATCACCCTGCCCTGGTCCTCGACCGCCTTCCGGAAGATCGGCCAGTTCCGCTCATCGGCCATTTCCAGAAAGCCGGCATACCACTCGAGCCCCTGCACCTCCAGGGTCGCGGCGAGCGCGATCCAGTCGGCCACCGACATCGTGCCATCCTTGCAGAGCGCCTGCATGTACGCCTTGGGAAAAACGGAGAGCTTGGGCATGGGGAAAACGTTTCGCCGGGAAATCTTCGGGTTAGGTCGCGGTCGCGGCGGTGGCGGCCGGTTTCTTCGCCGGAGGCGCGCTGATCGGCGCGAACTTCACCACGAGCACCGCGCCGACCGCGGCGAAGATGAGGCCGGCCACGAACAGCGGGAGGGATTTGAAGTTCTCCTTCGCGGGGGGATGCAGCAGCATGGAAACGATCGAATTTACGACGGGCGCCCCGCCGAAGACGATCGGCATCACCGCGGTGGCCGCGAGTGCCCCATAACCGGCCTGACCCGCCGCACCGAGCGCCAGCACGAGAGTCAGGGCGCCGGCCGCACCAGCGATGCCGGCGACGAGGCTGATCGAAATACCGGCGGGGGTGAAGCTGAGGTTGGAGCCACGGCCCTTGAGCACCACCGCGGTGATCACGCCGATCACCGCGTAGGCGACGCAGACGAAGAGAAAGGCCTTTAGTCCGGCGTGCGCCCCTTCCGGCGTCGGGTTCGGCGGCGTGCCGGGCATCGCGCCGCGGCCCAGGTGGAGGATCACACCGTAGACGCCCCAGAAGGCGACGGTCATCAAGGCATAGGTTAGCCAGCTCATTTTCATGTTTGGTTTTTTGGATGGGAAACTCGCGCGGTCGAAAAGCTGCAAGCGGGAGAGTGATGCGGGACGACGCGTGAGAAGTGCAGCTGACCCGGTTGTCCTCCCCCCCTCAAGCCCGCATTTCCGGCGCGACGTGCCGGGCCCATTCACCGACCTGCACGCTTCGGACGGAAAGCCGCGCAGCGCGGCACGGAGGTCGCCACCAGCCTCCGGCTGGAAACCACGGCGGAACGGCCGTTTTCGCCCGGTATGCGCCGGGAGTTTCCGCTGGCGTGATCGCCCGGGGACTGGCTCCATCACGGCAATGTCGCGCCCTGCAGGCAGCACCCCACCATCCGCCATTTTCCCGTGCCGCGCACGGGCAGACGCGGTCGCGCCGTTGTGAGGAATTTTCAACTCCTCGTTCTCGCCAGCTGCGCGCTCACGCTGCCGCCGTCGCTCCTGCGCAGTGCGGCGCCCAACGTCCTCTTCATCGCGGTCGATGATCTCAGCACGGCGCTCGGCTGCTACGGCCATCCGCTCGCGCAGACGCCCCACCTCGATCGGCTCGCCGCCACCGGCGTGAGGTTCGACCGCGCCTACAACCAGCTGCCGCTCTGCAATCCCAGCCGAGCCTCCGTCCTCACCGGCCTGCGCCCCGACACGATCAAGGTCTACGATCTCGATCGGCATTTCCGTGCCGAACTGCCGGACATCATCACGTTGCCCCAGGCGTTTCGCCGCGCCGGTTGGTGGACGGGCCGGGTCGGCAAGATCTATCACTATGATGTGCCCAGCGGGATCGGCACCGACGGGCTCGACGATCCGCCCTCGTGGGATCAGAGCGTCAACCCGCGCGGGCGCGACGTCACCGAGCAGGCCTTGATCGTCAACCCGACGCCCGCGAAACCGGTGAGCGCCGCCCTGAGCTGGCTCGCGGCCGACGGCGACGATGCCGGGCAAACCGACGGGCTGATCGCCACCGCGGCCATCCGTCTGCTGGCGGAAAAACGCGACCGGCCCTTTTTTCTCGGCGTCGGCTTCTTCCGACCGCACACGCCCTACGTCGCGCCCAGGAAATATTTCGACCTCTACCCGCTCGAGAAAATCCGACTGCCGGTCGCGCCGGCCGACGACCGCGCCGACCTTCCGCCGCTCGCGTTCGCCCACAACAATCCGACTCCGCACTACGGCCTCGACGAACTCACCTGCCGTCGCGCGCTGCAGGCCTATTACGCGTGCGTGTCGTTTGTCGACGCGCAGGTCGGCCGCCTGCTCGACGCCCTCGATGCGCAAAAACTCACCGACCGCACCATCGTCGTGCTGTGGAGCGATCATGGCTATCACCTCGGCGAGCACCAGGGAGTGTGGCAGAAGCGCACGCTCTTCGAAGAGGCGACGCGGGCGCCGCTGATCATTCGCGCACCGGCCGCCGCCGGCAACGGACGCCCGGCCTCCGCGATCGTCGAGTTCGTCGACATTTTTCCGACTTTGACCGCGCTGGCCGGAATCGTGGCTCCCGCGAATCTGGCCGGTCGCAGTCTCGCGCCGCTGCTGCAGGAACCCGGTCGCGCGTGGGACGGCCAGGCATTCTCACAGGTGCTGCGCCCCAACAACGGCCGTCCCGCGATGGGCCGCAGTGTCCGCACCGGGCGGTGGCGTTACACCGAATGGGATGGCGGCGTGGCCGGCGCCGAACTGTACGATCACGATCGTGATCCCGGCGAATACACCAACCTCGCCCAGGATCCCGCGCACGCGGCGACGCGGCAGGAACTCCGCGCGCGCTTCATCGGCCGCGTCGCCGCCGGGCCGCCCACGTCGCCGGTCGCAACGTCGCGGCTGTAACGGCAGCAGCCGATCAACGGGGTCAGGTTGCTTATTGTTGATCGAGCGCGGACGTGATCGACGGTCACCTTCGTTGCGGTTTTTTTCCGAGCGGATGATCGGAACGCCAATTGCCACGCGGGGTTGACCAACCGATGCGCGGACGCTGGCGGTGGTGGCCGGGCTCATCGGCCCGCGCTGCGCCCGGGTTCCACGCGGATCTGCCATCTCCAACTTTTCCCCGGCGCGAGGTTGACCTGACCGGTTTGCGTGTTGAGCGAATTGTGCAGACCGACGATGGGCTCTGGACAAAAATAGCCTTCGGCCGTGCCGCCCCAGAGATTGAACTGGACGAAGGGCGGCGCCGGCGTGGATTGAGCGTGATGCGTCACCCTGACACCCAGTCCGCCGGCATCGCTCAGCTGAAACCATGGGTCGCCATGGTAGCCCCCAACCGACATCGCTGGCACGAACCGCAATTTTCCCAGCGGCGTCGAGGGACGGAAGCTGCGCTCCCGCGTCGTGCCATCCGGCGCGCCGTTTTTGCCGCGCAGATACTCGAAGCGGGATGGGCTCTCGACGGTGATCGCCTCGGTGGATGATCCGGCGACCAGCGGCACGGCGAAGCCGATGTGATTGCCGATTGAGAAGAACATTGGCGCCGCGTTGTCGGCCGACGCTTTCACCTCGTGGTGGATTTCGACGCGGCCTTCGCTCACGCGGTAGATCACGTGGACCGCGAAGCCGAAGGGATATTGCGTGCGGGTGTCCGCATCGTCCGGCAGGACCAATTCCACCGCCGCCTCCACCTCGTTCGCCCAAGTCCGCACCACCTGCCAGGGCTTCAAGCGCGCGAAGCCATGCTGCGGCATCGGGAAGCGTTTCCCCTGGTAATCGTAGGCGCTTTCGATTCTTCCGTTCACCTGAGTCGCCTTGGCCGGGACGCTCGAACCCACCGCCGGCCAGAGGATGGAGGCTTTGCCCCGGAAGCCGGGAGCCGTCTTGTAGTCGCGCCCGCGATAGAGCAGTTCGACCCAGCGGCCCTCGAACTCGACCGCCAAGCCGGACAACTCGCCGCCTTGCGTCGGCGCGACCGCGGCCTCGAGGCGGCTCGTTTCATCGCGCAACACGATCAGCGGAATTTTCTCCGCCGTCGTCGTCTCCTGCAGCGAATAGCGCGGCGGCGTGGCAGCCAGCAACGAAGATCCGGCGGCGGCACCCAGCGCGAGCACGCACCAAATGATTCGAGCCACGAGGGTGTCGAAAGAGATCGGCACGACACATGTTTTTCGGAGGGCTGCGCCTCGTCGCAGCCGTTTCTTCATTCGCGGCGCCGACGAAGCGGCGCCCTCCGAACTCTCTTTTTGAGGCACTCTACGCCGTAACGACTCAGTCCGCGGTGGAGCCGTCTGCCGGCCAATAGACTCCCCAACGTGGCGATTTGAGAGCGGACGGCTCAAAACCCGATGAGGACATCGGGTTTCACCAGTTAGCCCGAACCCCGACTTCATCGGGGTTCGCCCGGTCGGGCCGACTTCGTCGGAGCTAACCGCGATGTGATCGCTCCCCCGACAGGTCGGGCGCCGGAAATTTCCCTGAGAATCCTCTTCCTGGCTGGGAAATTTCCGGGTCGGTGGTTTCGTTTTCAAAGGTGAAACGCACCCCGGCTGAATGGCGGCGGCCAAGCGGTTCATCGGGAAAATGCCCTCGTCACGCGGCGCACGCGACCGTCTTCCTTGGTCATGAAAAACAGATCGCCGGTTTGTTCGTTGTAGCCGATGCGGAGGTGCGCTCGCTTCGTGCGCGACAGCGCGGCAATGCTGGTGGCGGCTCCGTCGCGCTCGAGGTTCAGCTCGTATACTTTGGCGTCCGACAGCTTTTCATCCAGCCGCATGAAGAAGAGCCGGCCGGTCACGATATCGCCGAAGACATACTTGTGCTGCAGCGCTTCGATTGGACCGCGGTAAACGAAGCCGCCGGAGATCGCCTTGCCATCGGTGTGATCGTAGGACCCGAAGGGCAGGCGATGCGCCGCGAGTTCGGCGGGCGTCGCGGGCTGCACCACTTTGGCGTCCTTCATGACGTCGACGCGCGCCAAACCCTCGATTTTATTCCAACCATAGTCACCGCCTTTCTCGATCAGGTTGATCTCCTCGGCGTTCGCCTCCCCGATATCGGTCACGATTAGCCGCTTTCCAAATGAAAGGTCCCAGCACATGCGGTGCGGGTTGCGAAACCCGTAGGCCCAGATTTCCGGACGCGCCAAGGCGTCCGCACTGTGCGCGAAAGGATTGTCGGCCGGAATCCCATAGCCGCCCGCCGGAGCGTTTTTTCCACACGGATCGATCCGCAAAAGCGCGCCGAGCAGCGAACGGGGATTATCCGCGAGATCCGGCATCTTCAAGTTGACCGACCCACCGTCGCCGACGCCGATGAAGAGGAGTCCGTAGTCCGGGTCTTGCCGATCGGTCACCGGCGCGAACGCGATGTCCTGGCAGCCATGCGCCGTCGTGGGCGTTTTGAGCCGCAGCACTTCGCGGCGGGTTCCGGCGAAGCGGTCGGCCGTCGGGTCTTTCACGTGCCACTCGGACAAAATCCAATAGAGCGGCGGCGTGCCTTTGTCCGGGATGGCGATCTTTTCATACCACGCATCATTAATCGCGGGTTTGCTCGGCGTGATCTCGGCGTGCGTCGTATAGAACAATCCGTTGCCCAAGAAATCCGGATGAAACGCGAAGCTGCCCAAGCCTGTGGCGATCCCCGGCTCAAAGACGAAGGCGGGAAACTGGCCGCGGAGGTCGAGAAACACGGCGGCTTTCCGGTCCTGCACGCGGTAGATCACGCCCATCTGATCGCTGATGAACACCGCCCCGTCCTTCCGCGGACTGCTGCGCAGCGTGGCGATGCCCTTGTCGGGCCGGCGGTTCGGCGCGAGCGGGATCTGCACCCATTCCTCCAACTCGATCACGACGGGAGACTTTTCCACGGGCGGGATCAGCCGGACCTCTTTTCCGGTCGGCGGCGTGAGATCGACGGCAAAGGGCGTGAGCTTGGATTCCTCCGTCTCGTGATCGAGGTGGGCGAGAATCGCCATGATCTGCTCTTCCGGCAAAAAGCCAAACGGCGGCATCACGACTTTGTAGCGCCGGAAAAGCGCGTTCACGCGCAGGTTCCCTGACGCGATGGCTGCGGCCGGGTCGCGGATGTGGCGCAGGAGTTCGGCCTGCGTCAGCACGCGTGTTACTCCGCCCAGGGGCGGGCCGATGCCATCGCGATCCAACACATGGCATCCAGCGCAGAGCTGGGTGAACAAAGTCCGCCCTTGCCCGACGGTCGCCTCATCGCGCGGATATTTGGGCGGAGGCTCCAAGGATGGCGCCGCCGGCGTCGGAGCTTGAGCCGCAAGTACACCCGAGGCGACAGCACCGAGGGCGAGAAGATCGCGAACGCGACGCAGGAGTTTTTTTGCAATCACGGGGTGAAGTGGACGGCTGGCCCGACAAGGTGCTCAAAACTCTCCGCGCAACCGCCTCTCAGACGCGAGCGAAAGAAACGGCGCCGCGCGGCAAAGTCCCGGGGGTTCGCTCATCGCGATCTTTCCGGCCTGCGATGGGCGGACCCCGCAACCTGCCACCGATGGCGATGAGCCGGAGGCGGGTTTCAGCGGCCTATTTCCATGAGGTAGCTGTCGAGCACCTTCCGTTGAACCGCAACGGAGGCGCACACCCTTTTCAAACAACCCGACTTTGCGCCCATTTCTGTCGCCCGGGATTCGACCAACGCCTCCCGGATCTGATCTTGGCTACGGTCAAATTCCGCGTCGAAAGCGGCGAGGTACTCGCGATAGGACCGATCCCTCAACTGGCCCTGTCCCATCTCCCGGCGAAGTTTGTCGAGACCCTTGCGGGCGAGGTTGTCGGACGGCGTGATCTCGTGTGGGCGAAACAAGAACCCAACTTTCGAAACGAGGGAGACAGGCAGCGACGCACGACCGGCCAAGGAACGCCGAGCGCTCCAGCCTTGGTCCCGAATGAACCGGGCCGCGTCATCGATCGCATCGGCACCCTTGCCGGCGGCCAATTCACTCCGCAAGACAGTGTCGAGGTGCTGTCGTACCGGCTCCTGCTTCCCCTTCTTGATCGTGCGCGAAACGCTCCACGATCTCACAAACCAGCCGAACCACTGGTCGCCGAGCGTCCCGGGTGATTTCGATCGTAGGAATTGCCGGTACTGGGGATCGGACCACATGGTCAGCGTGACGGCGATGGCATGCCGGAGGTGATCGTCATTCAGAATGAACGAGTGGTATGACACAGCGGTCGGCATGCTAGCAAAAGGAGGCGTGTCAGGTGGCGCCTGGCTTTTGCTCCGTGCCGAGGAACTCGTTCAACCTCCCTGCAATGAGACGCCGGCGCTCGACGAGGAAGTCTTTGTAGCGCGCGACCTCCAGGAGATCCGGTGCAAGCGGGATGCACTGGGCGGCGAAGGCTTCTCGGCCCGTTTTGGCAACAATGTCCGGGAGGTACTGGGCGGGCGTCCTATCGCTGATCGCGCGATTCGTCCGGCCTCCGATGAAGGCAAGGTTTGCGATGTCGTCGGCATCGCGCGAGATGTAAGACGACTTCAGCACCGCCTTCGGGAAGATGTGATGAAACTGGAGGTAATGCTGTATACCAGAGTGGTCGAGTGCGATGGTGAGGTTCGAGCGCCAGTCGCGAGCTTCAGAAGCGCGAAAAGCCAGGAACATTGTCTTGAAAAGTGCGCTCCGCTGGTTGCGGCCTTCGAGTTCTTCGGGAGCGATCTGCAGCCGACCCACTTGTTGGCGCAGTCGGTCGATGAGTTCATCGGGGCCACCGCCTTGGCGTAGAATGGCCAAGTCTTGGTCGAGCAAGGTATCGCGCGAATCACCCACGACCGCCCACAGTGGGTATTTCATCGATCGCGTGTTTGAGTATTCGATGCTTCGCGCGCAGATTCGCGATTGCACCGAGGCGACCGAGGAGTGTTACGCGTATTCAGACGGCGATCTCGAGCCACTCCTGTCCAATCAGGCCCTTGTCTTCTCGCGTCGCGCGGACTTCGTGGCGCGGCGCGCGCAAAAGCCGCTTGCCGATCGCCTGGAGGAGCGCCTCAAGGCCACCCTCGCCGCCGCCGCCGGCCACGTAGACCGCTCGCGGTGGATTTACACCGGCCTGCCCGGACTCGACACGGCGATCAGTCCCTTCGATGTCCGCCGCGAGCATTGGTACAACATCATCGGCGGGCCACCCTCGGGTGGGAAAAGCTCATTCATGCGGCAGATTGCAATCGAGAACGTCTGCCACCGGGAGAAACGCTTCGCCGTCTTCCTCCTGGAGACGGGCCTGATGTGGGTCGAAAGTGCCGCCGCCACGCTGGCCCGCGTGCCCTTGAATGCGCTGATGGATGGCGTCGCCCCGGCCGACATGATCTCGCGCTACAAGACTGAATTTCTCGCACTAAAGGACATTTCCGAACGGCGCCTTTTTGTCTTCGAGGATATTTATTTCGTTGAGGACATTGAGCGCAAGACGCGCGAACTCGATCGCACCTTGCGCGAGCGCGCCCTCGCGGGCGCCGCGGCAATCTCTGACCCGACCGAACGCGCAGTCGCTGAATCCGCCGCCCATGGCCTCGATGGCGTCGTGGTGGACTACTTGCAGATCGTGTCCACGCGCCAGCAATTCCGAGGCCACCGCGAACAAATGATCGCGCACGTTTCGAGCACGCTCAAGCGGCTTTTCAAGAGCCTAAACATCGCCGGCTTTGTCGGAGCGCAAATCAACCGGACTTCCCGCGAAGAAGGCAAGGCCCCCTCGCTTTCCGCCCTCCGCGAGTCGGGCTCAATCGAACAGGATGCCGACTCCGTCATCTTCGTGCACACTCCGGCCACCACCAGGACCGGCGCGGAACAAAACTCAAACCACAGCGTGGACGAAGTCGAGGTCGTGCAACGCAAACGGCGCAACGGGGTGAAGGACGTCGCGCATCTCGTTCTCTTCACGAAGGCACAAACCCGCTACGAGGAGCCGGAAGGTTCCGCCAGCGTGGTGCGTCCTGGCGCCCCCAAGCCCGCGCAGGGCTACAGACGATCAGGCGGCGGCGGTTGAACCATTCCCATGAAAAAGTACATAAAACAGATCCAAAAACCAAACATATGATTTACGAAATTCCTGACGGTGGCACCACCGTCGCTCTGACTGACGTTCCGCTCCGTGAAGCGATGATCGCGTGGAATCGTGCGCCGATCAAATTCGAGGATGAATTCGACCTTTGCTGTCCCCCGCAACCCCCACCGGGAATAATTGTCGTCTGGCAACCCGACCATGCGCACCGCGCGCGTGATTATAGGTCTTCAATGGGCGCCTGCTGCGCGGGCTGGCGCCAGGCAACTTCCCGTGATCGCTTAGCGCAATTACTCGCCCTTGCGTTCAAGATCGTGGCGCGGGATGGGGTTCCGGTCGGGCAAGTGCAAAAGGCGCTGATGGGCATTCCTGAGTTCCGAAAACTCTGGAACCACGAATTCCGCTTCTGTTGACATCGCATCGCCATTCGCCGCGACGGGAGCCAACAAAGGCGTGAGTGAGGGCAGTTGAAGCAAGCATGCCCGGCCGGCGATTTCTTCGATTTGGACGCCGCAACGACGATCGGAACTCAACGAAACCGCTGTTCCTAAAAGGGGGGCTCAATTGGGGTGAATGCCCTACCTCTGCCGGACGCCTGCCGTAACGCCGTTCACAATACGGTGGGTAAAGAAACGCGCCAATGTGGCGCAGAGTTCGGGCTCTCCGACGGTATGGCCGCGATGGTAAAAGTTGGGATCTGAATCTGACCGACGCCGCTTTCGACTATTGGCTCGCATCTGCGGGTGAACAGAGGACAAA
>SXGU01221339.1_pt1 | contig 15752 bp, 15 predicted proteins | sample 3174531 | NCBI WGS metagenome assembly SXGU01 (sample SAMN11356863, study PRJNA531348) | freshwater metagenome | isolation source: freshwater sample F1-140 | place: China: Fuxian Lake, Yuxi | collected 2017-12-25
GCTTGAGCGCGCCTTCCAGCGCCACCGGATAGTTCACGCCGCGGCCGAGGAAGAGCCAGTTCTCGCGGTCGACGTATCGGCTCGCAATGGCCCGGACCTGGTCGCTGGCCAGGAGCGTGTGCTCGATGGCCGCAGGAATCGCGTACATCGCCTCGAGATAGGTCTTGACCACGTCTTGCGAGAGGAAGCGACGACGCCCCATCCACAGCGCGACCATCGCGGCGACCATGACCTGTCCCGTGAACGCCTTCGTGCTGGCCACGCCGATCTCCGGGCCGACGCGCAGGTACACGCCCGCATCGGTCTCGCGGGCGATCGTGCTGCCCACGACATTGACGATGCCCAGCGTTGTCGCTCCGCGACGCTTTGATTCGCCAAGCGCCGCCAGCGTGTCCGCCGTCTCGCCGCTCTGGCTGATGAAGAGCGCGATCGTGCCCTCATCCACGATCGGGTTGCGGTAACGGAACTCGCTGGCAAAATCGTGCTCAGCGTGGATCTTGGCCAGGTCTTCCAGGAGGAATCGAGCCACCATCCCAGCGTGCAGCGCGGTCCCCTGCCCCATCACGATGACGCGACGGGCGCGGTTGAGTTCGCGCTCAAACCCCGTCAATCCACCCAGCACGATTTCGCCGCTGGCCAGGTCCACGCGCCCGCGCAGCGTCGTGCGAAGCGACGCTGGCTGCTCGTGGATCTCCTTGGCCATGTAATGGTCAAAGCCACCCAGCTCGATCTGCGCCAGGTCGATGTCCAGCTCGCGAATCTCCGGCGTCCACGGCGTGTCGTCCAGCGTCGCCGTCTTGAACGCGTCTCGCGTGAGCTTGGCCACGCAGCCATCGGCCAAAGTGAAAGCTTGCTTGGTGTGCGCCACGATGGCGCTGCCGTCGCTGGCCACCACATACTCGTCGTCGCCGACGCCCACGATGAGCGGCGAACCCTTCCGGGCCACCACCAGCGTGTCCTTCTCCTTCTCGCAGATGGCGGCGATCGCGTACGCACCGGTCACCTGCTTGAGCGCACCCTGCACGGCGGCCATCAGGTCGCCCTTGTAGAGGTGGCCGATGAGGTGCGCGAGGACCTCCGTGTCGGTCTCGGTCCGAAAGGTGTGTCCGTGCCCGGTGAGCCAGGTCCGCAGCGACGAGTAGTTCTCGATGATCCCGTTGTGGACGATCGCGATGCCGTGGCCCATCGCCTCGTCGTCGCGGTGCGGATGGGCGTTGTTGTCGGTGACCGCGCCGTGCGTGGCCCACCGGGTGTGCGCGATTCCCAGTGTCCCCTCGCACCCTCCCAGCTCCTCGATCTTCTGCTCCAGGGCGGCCACCCGCCCCACGCATCGTTCACGCTTCAGGCCCCCGTCGATCGCCGCGATCCCCGCGCTGTCGTAGCCTCGGTACTCAAGCCGCTTCAGTCCCTCAATGAGGATGGGAGCGCACTCGCGCTTGCCGATATAGGCCACAATGCCGCACATGTCTTGGTTGTCTCCTGATCCACGACCGCACGAGTGTGCGGATTCTGGTCGGTACTTCTACCGCACGATGCCGGTTCGCGCGAAACCGCCCGAGGTGCGCCGATAATGAACGACACCGTTCGGGACGAGAAGCGAGCAATCCGCCGCAGGATGCGGGAATCGCTCCAGTTCCTCACTCGCGCGGAGTGCGAGGCCGCGGGCCAGTCCATCGCCGCTCGACTGGTTGCTGCCGGAGCGTTTGCGCCAGGCGTCGGTCCGGATCCCACCATCGCGTGTTTCGCGAGCCTCTGGGACGAGCCGGACACATCGCGAATCATCGACGCCGCCTGCCGCACCCACACCCGCGTCGCGCTTCCGGCGATGGTTCCGGGGGACGAGCTTCCCCAACTTCGGCTGGTCACCCAGGCCGACGTTGAAGCTGGGATGGGTCGATGGCACCGCGATGCCATGGGGGTCCCCGTGCCGGGCGGCGAGGTCGTGGCGAACCGCGAGGTCACCCTCGTGCTGATTCCTGGCCGCGCGTTCGATTCCCGCGGCACCCGCGTCGGCCGCGGGGGCGGCCACTTCGACCGATTCCTGGCGGAACTCGCACCCGGCTGCCGCCGCCTTGGGATCGCATTCGACTTGCAGGTGGTGGCGACCCTTCCCCGCGAGGTCCACGACCTTCCCGTCAGCGCCGTCGTCACGCCCACCCGCTGGATCACCGCGACGGCGCTGGGTTGATCGACCCCGCCCCGGATCGTCCATGGTGGCGGATGGACGTACATTTGCAGTCATGTCGCTGCCAAGCCAGACGGTCCGTTCAGGACGCAATCGCCGCATGATGAGCAATGTCGTCGGGCGACGTCGAGGGGACTTCCCCTGGATGATCGTGATCGTCGTTGGGGTCGTGCTTGCGGCGGTTGCGGCGCTCGCCTTCTGGCGCGGGTGGATTGGCGGCGGCCTCGTGAAGCAGGTGAACAGGCCTGCCGCTGCGCAGTCGAACACGACGGTGCCTGCCACCGTCGCTGCGGCCCCGACCCCGACTCCGGCTCCAACTTCGACTCCGACTCCAGTCGCCCCTCCGGCATCCCCTCCGGCATCCCCTCCGGCAACCCCTCAGGCAACTGCCCCGGCGCAGGGTCCATCGCCACGATCGGCGGCGGCGCCCGCCCCAACCACTGCGCCCGCGCGCACATCGACCGCACCGTCCGCCCAATCCACCCAGTCCGCGACACCTCCAACGCCAGCCGAGCTCACCGCGAAGGTGAACGCAGCGGTAAACACGATCGGGCGCGATCCGGTCGCCGCGCGACGTGAGCTCACGGCGGCGATCGACACCCGCGCTCTCACGGGGACGTCGCTCGCCGAAGCACTTCGGGGAATCGAACTGGCCAACTCACAACTGCTCTTCGCGCCGGTCGTGGTCGCGGGAGACCCGTTGGAGACGAGTTACACGATCAAGCCCGGCGACAGCCTGGCGAAGATCGCGCGCGCCACCGGCATGAAGGCCGACTGGCGACTCATCCAGCGGCTCAACAAGATCAAGGATCCCGGCAAGATTTCCGTCGGCCAGAAGCTCAAGGTGCCGCTGGGCACCTTTCATGCCGTCGTCCATCGCGAGGCCTTCCGCATGGACATCTACCAGGAGCACGGCGGCGAGCGGGTGATCGTGGCCACGTTCCCGGTCGGGCTCGGCGAGCGCAACGGCACGCCATCGGGCATGTTCAAGGTGCGCGCCAACAGCAAGCTGGTCAACCCGGAGTGGCGCAACCCTCGGACGGGGGAGCACTTCTCGTCAGGTGATCCCAAGAACCCGATCGGCGACCACTGGATTGGCCTTGCCGGCGCCGAGGAATCGACCAAGAACTTCCTTGGCTACGGCATCCATGGAACCGTGGAACCCGAGAGCATCGGGCAGAACGCGTCGATGGGGTGCGTGCGCATGAATGCCGACCACGTGGCGTTGGTCTACGAACTGCTGACCGAGGAAGGCAGCACGATCGAGATCCGGCCCAACTGAGACCAGTCCATGACGCTCCTCGATGCCAGGCCGCACATCGCCCTCACGATGGGCGATCCGCTCGGGATCGGGCCTGAGGTGGTCGCCAAGGCGCTCGTCGACCCGCGCGTGCGCGCGGCGGCCCGGCTCGTGGTCTACGGGCAGAATCACGTGCTGCAGCTGGCATCGGGAATCTGCGGGATCGATCCACTCTGGTTCCGCGTGGCAGCCGACAGCGCGCGCGCGCGCGGCCCGCTCGCGCAAGAGCCGGTGCTGCTGGATTTTGATTGCCCCGACGCGCTCGCCGAGGGTCGACCCCAGCCGACCAAGGCGGGCGGCCTGGCCAGCAAGACATTTGTCGAGGAGGCGATCACCGATGCGATGCGCCCGCTGGGCGATCCGCGCCGAGTGGATGCCATCGTGACGGCGCCGATCTGCAAGGAGTCGTGGGCGCTGGCGGGGTATCGATGGCCAGGGCACACGGAGCTGCTCGCGTTTCGAAGCCACGCACGCCACCACGCGATGGCGTTCGTGTCCCCGAAGCTCCGTGTGGCGTTGGCAACCACGCACATTCCGCTCCTGGCGCTTCGCGACGTGCTGACCATCGGCGCCGTGTTCACGCCGATCGACCTGGGCCACCAACTGTGCCGCTCGCTTGGCGTCCCGCGCCCTCGCATTGCGGTGTGCGGACTCAATCCGCACGCGGGCGAACAAGGGCTCTTCGGCGACGAGGAACATCGGATCATCCTCCCTGCCGTGAACATGGCTCGCACGCAGGGCATCGACGCCCATGGCCCCTTCAGTGCCGACACCCTCTTCGTCGAAGCCGTGCAGGGTCGATGGGACCTGGTCGTCGCGATGTACCACGATCAAGGGCTGATCCCCGTGAAGCTCCTGGACTGGGAACACGCCGTGAACGTGACGCTGGGGCTGCCGTTTGTCCGCACCAGCCCGGACCATGGGACGGCGTTTGGCATTTCCGGGACGGGCAAGGCCAGCGCCTCAAGCCTCATCGAGGGCATCCTGCTGGCCGCGCGCATGGCCTCCATCTCCCGGAACCCCGGCGAATCGGCTTCCAGGACGATCATTTCGCCCGAACGCTTGACCCCGCCACGACCCGATGCAGACTTAGGATGACGACTCGCCCCGAGGCCGACATGAACATCCTCGTCCTCAGTTCCAGCCTCCATCCCAACAGCCGAAGCCGGGCCATGGCACAGCGCGGGTTCCTGCACTTGATGGCGCAGCGGCCGCACGGCTGCCACGCCACGTGGCTCGATGCCCGCGACTTGGAGCTCCCGCACTGCGACGGCCACGAGGCGTGGGCGCACGAGGGTTCCGCGCGACTTCGCGCAGCGCTCGACGCCGCCGACGGCATCCTGCTCGCGTACGGCGTCTACAACTACGCCGCCAGCGCCAGTGCGAAGAGCCTCCTCGAACACGGTGGACGGTCGTGGAGCGCGAAGCCGGTCGGCATCGCGGCAAGTTCCGGCGGCGAGGGCAGCCGTATGGCCGCCATGAACCTGGTGCATCCGTTGATGCTCGACTTCCGCTGCCCGATCGTGCCCCGGCTGGTCTACGCGTCGCAGGTGGCCTTCGACGGCACTCGCATCACCGACGACGACGTCGCGCGCCGCATCGACGAGCTGGCCGAGGAGGTGGCTCGATTTACCCGCGCGCTGATGCCTTCCCGGGTCGCGAAAGGCGTGGCCGAGTTGCCGACCGTCACGCCGCCGGCCGGGGGGCTCACGCCGCCGGCCGGGGGAGAGGCCCTGCGGCACGTCCCGCCGAGCGCTTGATGCTGCGCGGGTGGAACTCCGCAATGACGCTGTGCAGCCGCGTGCGATCCACGTGCGTGTAGATCTGCGTCGTGGTGATGTTCGCGTGGCCCAGCATCTCCTGCACGACTCGAAGGTCGGCGCCGCCGATCATCAGGTGCGTGGCGAACGTGTGCCGAAGCTTGTGCGGGTGCACGCGACCCATCCCCGCCCGAGCCGCCGTGCGTTGGACGATCTGCCACAGCGCCACTCGCTCCAGGGGCAGCCCGGTGGCCGAAAGGAACATGCGGAATCCATCGCGTCCGCCGCGAGCCGTGCCGGTGCGGGCGGTGCCGCCGCGCACATTCCCATCGGCATCGTGCGTCATGGCGACGCGGCCCGCTGGGTCGCCGAGCCATTGATCGATCCACTTCATGCATGGCACGCCGATCGGCACGACCCGCTGCTTGTTGCCCTTGCCGATCACCGTGACGCAGCCGAGCGTCCGGTTGTAGTCGTTGACCTTGAGCGTGCACACCTCCGACGCGCGCAGGCCGGCGGCGTACATGAGCTCCAGGACCGCACGATCGCGAAGCCACAGCGGGCCGTGTTCCGGCGACGGGCACTCCACCAACTTTCGGACTTGCGACGGGGTCATGGCGTCTGGGACGCGGCGCCACCGGGTGGGCCGCTGAATGAGACGGGCGGGATCATTGGGGAGTCGAGCGGTCGCATGCGCCCACCGAAAGAAGACGCGGATCGCGGCCAGGTGCTGTGCGATGGTGGTGGGCTCGTAGCGCTGCTCGCGCGAGAGCCACTGCACGTGCTCGGCGATGTCGGCCAGTCGGAGTTCGGCCGGTGTCGCCGCCCCACCGGCCGCCGCGCGCGCAGCCATCTGCGACGCGAAGAGCCGCAGGTCGCGCCCATACGCCTCCATCGTGGATGGCGCGAGGCCAACCTCGACGGCGCAGTAGCCAAAAAATTCGTCAAACAGCTTGTCGAACACGTGCGTCCTGCACAGGTCGGCTCGCGACGGTCACAGGCTGCATAGTTGGGGCCCCGGGCGACGCCGCGCGCCGAAGGTGTTCGTACCACTGCGCGGCCCCGGGCTCGCCGGCGTCCACCCGTCGCTGGAACGACTCCTCCGTGCTGATGCGGTGGTAGTGCGGGCAGGCGTTCCACCCAGATATGCACACCTCGAAGGCCCCTTCAAGTCCGCCGAGGGTGAATCGATCCGCGCAGCGACGATCCCCCTTGTCGATGTGCGGACAGGTGCAGTCGGAGGCGCATGGCATGGGGGTTCCCTCTGATCGGCACGAGGGCAGAAGTGGGGAGAAAATGGATGGTCCGATAATCGTTGAGGCGGCCTGAGGCGGCTCGAGGCGGCTCGAGGCGGCTCGAGGTGGCCCGAGCCGGCCCCATCCCAGGCCAAATCCGGCCTCTGAGAGGCGCTTTTTGGCCTGGGTTCGACTCCTGCACGGGCACCGAGTCGACGCCAACACCCACGCACCCTTCCTTTCCGCTTGCTCGCGCGGAACGCCCCTTTTTGCCCATACGGTGACCGCCATGCCAGGCCATCACCGAGCCGAGAGCCTCGTGACGAGGAAGCCGTCCGAAACGGCGGGGCTGCGGCGACTGCACACGCCATTCGACGTCTCAGCGCTCGCCGAGTCCCAAGGCGGACTCGTCACGCGGCGGCAGGCGTTGCGCCATGGTGTCGATTGCCGCGCCGTGGGCCATCGACTCGCCCTAGGCTTGTGGAAGGAGATCAGGGGATGCCTCTGGCCATCCACTGACACGCCGCCGAAGGAAGGTCGCGCGGCGGCGGAGCTGGCCGCGTGGGCGATTCACTTGAGCGGTGGGAGTCGCGGGGCCATCACGTCAGGAAGCGCCGCACTGACGCTGATGGGAATCACGATGCCGGAGTTGGACTCAGCCCCAGTGCTGTGCTTGCTCCCGGTGACCACGCGATGCCGCATCCCAGGCGTCACGGTGATCCGCCCGCCCCCAAGTCCCGCCAAGCCCTTGGTGTTCGAGGGCGGTCGACGCATCCGCAGGCCACTCGATGCCTTTCTTGACACACTTCCACTCCTGCACGATGGGCTGGCTCGAGAGTGGGTCGACGCTGCCATGCAGCAGCGTCTGTTCAAGGTCGATGACCTTCACGATCACGTGCACCATCGTGGCACGCGCGGGCGCGCCGGTTCGACGTTGATCGGCCAGTGCCTGGCGCAGTTCCAGGCTGGGACGCAGTCCGAACTGGAGCGCATCACTGCAAAGCTGCTCAGTCGACACCGGATCAAAGGTTGGACGCCAAACCTCGAGGTACGGCTCAAGCGCCTTGGCGATCGAACGGTCCGACTTGACTTTGGCCACTCGATGCTCAGGATCGGCCTGGAGCTGGACGGCTATGCGCATCACGTCAGCGGTCGCGCGTTTGCCAACGACCGCGACCGGCAGAATGCAATCTTGGCGGACGGCTGGCACCTGCTCCGCTACACGTACGCACACATTCGTGACGAGGCGCCCCGCGTGGTGGCGGAGATCCGTGCGGCGATGCGGGATCGAGCTGGCGGAGGGGCGGCGGATCCCGCACGCGGGCGTGCCCCGCCGCACTCCACTCCATCTCAGGCCAAATAGCGCCTCTGAGAGGCCGGATTTGGCCTGGGTTCGAGAGGTCCGAGAGGCGCAGCGTCCGGGAGGCGCAGTGGCCAGGCCGCCCCCACCCCCTACCCCAACCGCAGCTCTCGCGGCCAGAACCTGAGCCCCGCGGCCTGCTTGGCCATCAGCAGCGTCTCTTCGCAGAGTCGATTCGCGCGGCGGGTGCCGTCCATGATGATGTCGATGATGCGCGCGTCGCTGCCCTCCCCCTCGTACATCGCGCGCCGCTCGCGCATGGGGGCGAGCAGCGCGTTGATCGCCTCCGCGACCTCCGCCTTGATGTGCCCGTCGCCGATGTTGTCGCCGCGCGAGTACTTGTCCTTGAGCTCCGCCACGCGCGCCTGGTCGGTGATGAAGCACTCGACAAACTGGAAGAGCGCATTGCTGGTGTCGCCGGGCTCCGTCGGGCTTTGCCGGCCGGTGAAGATCTTGTTGACCTTCTTCTGCACCTCCTTGGCGGAGTCCGCGATCATGATGGCGTTGCCCAGGCTCTTGGACATCTTGTTCTTGCCGTCGATCCCCATGAGGCGGCCCACCTTGCCCACATCGGCAAGCGGCACGGGGAAGACGCCGCCGTGCTGCACGTGCTCGTGATCCTCGATGTCGGTTGGCACGCCGCAGAAGACCTGGTTGAAGCGTCGAGCCACCTCGCGGGTGAGCTCCAGGTGCGGCACCTGGTCCTCGCCCACGGGGACGCTCACCGCACGGAACGCCAGGATGTCCGCGGTCTGGCCCACGGCGTAGAGGGGGAAGCCGAAGGCAAACTTGTCGCCAAGCCCCTTGAGCTCGATTTCCGTCTTGAGCGTCGGATTGCGCATCACGCGATTGAACGGCAGGAGCATCGCGAAGAGGAACGTCAGCTCAGCGATCGCCGGCACCTCGCTCTGGAGGGTGATGGCCGACTGCTCGGGATCGATCCCCATGGCGAGGTAATCCCGAACGATCTCGATCGTGTCGCGGCGGATCGATGCCGACTCTTCCACGCGCGTGGTGAACGCATGCATGTTGGCCAGCAGGAAATAGCACTCGTGGGTCGATTGAATCTCGACGCGGCGCCGCACGCTGCCGATCCAGTGTCCAAGGTGGAGGCTGCCCGTGGGCGTGTCGCCGGTCAGGATGCGGGGCCTGCTGGATGGGTTGGCGATGGGAGTGCCGCTCGCGCTCATGGGCGTCGGAGTCTAACGCTCGCCGATCAGGGAGTCGGAGAGCCGGATGGCTGCGACTGCATCAGTGCCATCACGAGATTGGCTGCGTTGAAGAGCGCGTGCGCCACGAATGGCGCGACGATCCCACCGCTCTTCTCCGCCAGCACCCCGAGCGCCACGCCAAGCACCGTGAGGGCAACCAGCCCGCCCGCTTCCGCCCCGGGCGAGAGAACGGGCCAGTGCGTGAACGCAAACAAGAGCGCAGTGACCCACACCGCACCCGCCGCGGGCACACCGGCGGACTTCACCGCCTGCTGACACGCCCCGCGCCAGAGGCACTCCTCGGCAAGCGGCGCCGCGACGATCGCCAATCCCGCAGAGAGGACGAACCATGCGTCCTTGGAGCCAGCGATCATTCGCTCCAACTCGTCGTGCCCCACCGGGGGAGGAGGGGCCTCCGTGAGGTACTGCTGCACCCACCCGGCCAGGGCACCGAGCAACTGGAGAATCGGCCATGCCAGAAGGAGGCCAGCCACGCCCATGAGCACCGCTCGATCGGCGCGGAGTCGTTGCGTTCGAGGCGCGGCGCCAGCGGCGCCAAGCAGCGCCGCACGCCAGCGCCACACGCACGCGATCGCGATGAGCTGCGCGCTCACCCCAGCCGCCATGCGCATCTCATCGATGTGCAAGGCTGTCGCGTACCCAGTCGCCGCCGCCACGGCATCGACCACGCCCAGCCCAACCGCCGGCGCCAGCATGAGCCCCATGGCAATCGCCGCAGCGACCGGCGCGGAGAAAGGCCACTCGAAGCCTGGCCAACCCGACGCTCGGCAGGGCTTCCGCCATGCGAGCAGGGCGATGGCCACCGCGGCCAGCGCGGCGTGGGTGATGAACCATGGCTCGGGGCCAGACACGGCGCGAACTCTAACTGTGTCTGCACCGCCACGCCCGGCGCCGCGGTTGGGCTGATCGGATTCGACGTTTTTTTGGTCGATTCCGATCAATCCAATCGCGCGCGCCCAACCTGGCCAACTCCGCCCCCCCAATCGCGCGCGCCCAACGGGGTAGCCTCCGCCCCTTCGATGGCCGATGTCCTGCGAGAGATCGTCCGACGCAAGCGGACTGAAGTGGCGGCCGCGCAGCGCCTGACGCCGATGGCCGTGCTGCACGAGCGCATCGCTGAGCTGGGTCGACCCCGCAACTTCTTCCAGGCGGTGGTGGACCACGGCAACAAGAAGACCACGCGCGTCATCGCCGAGGTGAAGCGCAAGAGCCCCTCCGCGGGGATCATTCGACACGACTTTGACCCGGTCGCCATTGCTCGCGGCTACCACGCCAATGGCGCCGCCGCGATCTCGTGCCTGACCGACGAAGAGGGATTTGGCGGGCGGTTGGAGTACATCCACGCCATCCGCGACGCGGTGCCGCTACCGGTCCTTCGCAAGGACTTCATCATCGACCCGTACCAGGTGTGGGAGTCGCGCGCGGCCGGCGCCGACGCCATCCTCCTGATCGCCGAGTGCCTGACCGAGGCCGAGATCGTCGATCTCCAGATTCTGGCGGTCGAGCTGGGCATGACCGTCCTGGTGGAAGTGCACGACATCGAGAACCTCTACCGAGTCCATCCGCACATCGGATTCCCCCACGCGGGGTACTCGCTGCTGGGCATCAACAATCGAAACCTCCGGACCATGAAGTCCGACCTCACGCACTGCATGCGGATGGCCGAGACGCTGGACGACACGACGATCGTCGTGGCCGAAAGCGGGATCGCCACCAACGCCGACCTGCAGCGGCTGCAGGCCCACGGCATCAACATCGCACTCGTTGGCGAGTCACTCTGCAGGCAGCCCGACCCCGGGGAGGCGCTGCACGCATTGCTGCACGGGGAGAACGGCGAGCGGCCGGCGAGATCGCGCCCGCCGCTCCCGAATCACCCTCTCCGCGATCTGCACCGCGTTGAGCGCCGCACCCTTGCGCAGCTGGTCGCCGGCGATGAAGAGACTCACGCCGCGACCCTCGGGCTGGCTCGCATCCATCCGGATTCGTCCCACCAGCGTCTCGTCACGACCACTCGCCAGTCTCGGCTCGGGAAACTGATTCCGCGCGGGATCGTCCACCACTCGCACGCCGGGCGCTGACGCAAGCGCGGCACGCACCTCTTCCAGCGTGCACGACCGCTCCAGCGTGAGGTTGATCGCCTCGCTGTGCGCACGCAACACCGGCACGCGGACGCAGGTGGCCGAGACGCCAACGCTCTCGTCCGCCCAAATCCGCCTGGTCTCCAGGACCAGCTTCCGTTCCTCTTCATTCATGCCATCGCGCCCCACCGCGCTGTCGTGGCTGAAGACGTTGAAGAGGTAGGGTCGACCAAAGTGCCTGGTGTCCCACGCTTCGTGGCCGTCTCCCTGCGCGAACGATCGCGCCTGTGACTCCAGTTCTCGCATCGCCTCCATCCCGGCACCGCTCGCGGCCTGGTAGGTGGCCACCACCATGCGCGTCACCCGCGCCAGCCGGTGGATCGGCGTGACGGCGACCAGCGCCAGGATGGTGGAGCAGTTGGGGTTGGCGACCAGGCAGCCTTCGCCGCACGCACGTGCCGCCCGGCACGGCTCCAGCGCCTCGGGATTCACCTCCGGGACGACGAGCGGCGTCGATGGATCCATCCGAAACGCGCTGGAGTTGTCCACGACCACCGCGCCCGCGGCCACCGCGGCGGGAGCCACGGCCATCGCCAACTCCTTGCTGACCGCGAGGAGAACGACATCGCATCCCGCGAAGGTCTCGGCGCCGATCGCCGACGATTCGGGCAAGGCCTCAATCGTCCACGACCGGCCACCGCACTCCACGGGCTGCCCCGCGCTGCGGCCGCTCGCCATCGGCCGCAACGTGCCGACCGGAAACGATCGATCCGCCAGCACAGCGAGCATTTCCTTGCCCACCGCGCCGGTGGCGCCAACGACCGCGACGGTCAGGGGCTTCGAGAGCGTGTCGGCGCGGTGTGCCATGGTGGATCGATCATCGTACCGCGACGTGGCACTCCCCTTCCCCTACGGATCGGTCCGCACGAGGAAGAATCGACCGATGGCGGCCTCAATCGGCGCCGCTCCATCACGCTCGACGACGTAGTGCCCCTCCATCGTTCCCCACTCCGTGGGAAGCGGGCAGTAGCTGGCGTACTCGAACGAGGTTCCCGGCTCGAGGAACGGCGTTTGCCCGACCACGCCCGGCTGGTCCACCACGTGCGGCTCGCCATCGGCGTCGACGATTCTCCAGTAGCGCCTCGTCACTCGGACGCGAGTGCCGCTCCCATTCGTGATCCGGACTCGGTACCCAAACACGAACCGTCCCGCGTCGGAGTCCGAGTAGGTGGGCAGGAACTGCGGCAGCGCCTCCACGCGGATGCCTTCGGTGGTGCAGTCGCTGCCGCGCGCCATCGTGGGGCCCACGTGCGACATCAGGCGCCCCCGCCGATGCCGACCGTGACGCCGACGGACTGGCGCCCACCCTTCGTCGCGCGCCGCACCCCGCGAACCATGCCGCCGAGCCCAGCCTTTCCCTTGGGGAGCCAAACGTCGATCGTGTCGCCGTCGGTGTACGTGAGCACGGTCGGGCTGAGCTGCGCGACCCCATACCCCTCCTTCGAGACTCGAATCATCAGCGGGGCCGGGCCCGGCAGCAGCACTTCGGGAGTGAGGCCCTGGGCATCCGTGGTGATCGAGAATGCATTGGGGTCGGGGGGAAGCCCGTCACGCGCCTCGCCCGCAGCGAGCACCGCGCCGCTGATCGGCGTGCCTGGCGTTCCCTTGGCCTTCGGCGGCTCCACGACGCGAAATCGCACGCGGCGACTCACGAGCTGGTCAAGCGTGACTCGCTCCGCTGCCGTCGCCCCTTCCCGACGCGGGTCGTCCACGCGCAAGCAAAGGCTCTGGCGTCCCGGCGCACGAACGCACGCGCGATTCTCGAACCCGCTCGTCCAGTGGATGGTGGCGTGGCCCGACTCATCGGTGTGGCACACTTCCAGCGGCAATCGACCCCACTCAGGCTCCAACCCGAACGCCGGCAGGTAGAGGAAGCTGCTCGCGAGGACTTCTGCGCCGGGCACCGGGTCGCCGTGTGCGTCGACTACCTGCATGCTGATGGCCTCGCGGCGGCAGAGCGTGAGCGGGATGAGCAACTGCGCCCTTTCGGAGAGCGCGTCGAAGTCCACCACGGCGCCGGCCACTTCACTGCGCTCGATCGGCTTGCTTCCTTCCAGGGCAAGTGGTGGCCTCTCGCGCGGCGCCGTGCCGCCGGGAACCACGACAAACGTCATCGGCTCATAGCCATCGCGGAGGATGGCCACGAGCGATCGCTTGCTCCGCAGCTCTAGGAGCGTGTGGCCATCGACATCCGTCAGCGCCGGATTCCAGGCATCCGGCAAGATCGAAAACAGGTGGACCGCATCGGAACCCACTCGCGCCTCCGCGATCGGCGCTCCGGTGGAGTGGTCGATCACCACGACGGGGACCGGCTTGTAGACGCAGCCCGCAGCGACAAGGACGAATGCAGCAGCCGCGCCAATGGCTCCATTGGCGACGATGTCTTGGAGGCGAAGGATCATGGCAGGGCTTGGCACGGCGGTCGACCCCGACTACAATAGTCAGCCCAATGGGGATTGGTGTTACGGTTGCTCAACTGACTCTGACTCAGTTTGTCCTAGTTCGAATCTAGGATCCCCAGTTCGAGTTGAGGCCCACACTCATGCGAGTCGTCAGCCTCCTCCCCTCCGCAACTGAAACGATGGTGGCCATCGGGGCGAGCGACCGCTTGGTGGGCCGCAGTTGCGACTGCGACTGGCCGTCGAAAGTGGTGGCGATGGTGCCGGCGCTCACGAGGCCACGGATGGCGAGGGCGACTCACGCAGCCATCGCCGATTCCGGCGACATCGACGCCAGCTCCATCGACGCGCGCGTCAAGGAGTTGGGTCGTGATCTCTACGAGCTGGATGCGGACGCGCTCATCGCGCTTCGCCCAGATGTCATCCTCACGCAGGACCTGTGCGATGTCTGCAGCGTGCACCTTGAGACCGTGCAACGCGTGGCCGCGAGGTGCAACCCGCGACCTCGCGTGGTCAGCCTCAACCCCAAGTCCATCTGGGATGTGCTGGACGATTGCCTTCGCGTGGGTGAGGCCGTCGGTCGAGAGGCCCCCGCGCGCGACGCGACGGCGCGGTTGCGCGACCGACTCTGGACGGCGTTCGACTCCGTGACCCCGTTCGTCGATGGTCCGCGCGTGTTGGTGCTGGAGTGGCTCGACCCATTGTTCGTCGCGGCGCACTGGACGCCGGAGTTGATCGAGCGATGCGGCGGCCGCCCGGTCTTGGGCGAGCCCGGGAAGCCCAGCCGGGCGTTTACGCCAGAAGAGATCGCCGCCGCCAAGCCTGATGCCGTGCTCCTCGCCCCCTGCGGAATGATGGTGGAGCGGGCGATGCCGGAAGTGACGCGGCTGAGGGGCGAGGCGTGGTGGCGAGGGCTGCCGTGCGGCGGGGCTGCGGCGGCGACACCGGCGATACCGCCGACACCGCCGATACCGCGGGCACCGCCGACACCGCGGGCCCAGGGTGAATCGACCCACTGGACATCGAACCCCGTCGTCTTGCTGGATGGAACGTCCTCGTTCAGCCGCCCGGGGCCGAGGTTGGTGGATCTGGTCGAATGGCTGGCTCGCTGGCTGCGGGGGTGAGGGGGTGCGGGCCAAGCCAACCAGTTCTTGTGGCCTGAGAGCCATCGAGATCCTTACAGCGCCAGCGCCAGCGCCAGGGGAAGCGGGATCGCCGTGGCCGCCGGCGGGCAGCACACGAACCGTTCAATCACGAAAATCGCCTTGAAATGGGAAGAAACGAGGGGAAAACCCATCAAGGGTTCCCATTTCAAGCGCATTTTGCGATCGAACGCGCTCCCAGCACCAAAGCATATCCCGCGATCGAACGCGCTCCCAGCACCAAAGCACATCCCGCGATCGAACGCGCTCCCAGCACCAAAGCACATTCCGCGATCAAACGCGCCCGGAAACGCACCCGGAATCGCGCTCCGAAGCGCCCCCCCGCCCCCCCTCCAGAACCGCTGTCTGGCACGCGGTTTGCACTTAGGCTCGACACACCGGGCTGACCACCATCCTCAGTCCCGGAGGTATTCACCCACCATGAGATTCGACAAGTTCACGACCGTCGCCCAGCAGGCCATCACGGACGCGCAGTCCGCTGCCGCGCGCGATCGCCACTCCGAGATCACGCCGCTGCACCTGCTCTGCGCGCTCCTGGCGGAGGCCAACTCCCCCGCCGCCGCCACGCTGGCCAAGATCGGCGTGGACGCCGCACGCGCGCGCACCCTGGCGCAAGCCGAGGCCAAGCGCCAGCCGACCGTGAACGCCGGGACGCCCAACCCGTCTCGCGAACTCATCGAGGTCTTCGGCCAGGCTGAGCGCGATGCCGCGGCCATGAAGGACGCCTATGTCTCCAGCGAGCACCTGCTCATGGCGCTGGCGGAGGTTCGATCGCAGGCCAAGGAAGTGCTCTCCACGCTTGGCGTGGACGCGGCGAAAGTGAAGCGCGCGGTCCAGGAGATTCGCAAGTCGTCCGGCGTGTCCAGCGTGCAGGATCCCAACGCCGAGAGTTCCTTCGAGGCCCTCAAGAAGTACGCCATCGACCTCACCGAGCGCGCCGCGAGCGGCAAGCTGGACCCCGTCGTCGGCCGCGACGAAGA
>SXGU01315713.1_pt1 | contig 15749 bp, 17 predicted proteins | sample 3174531 | NCBI WGS metagenome assembly SXGU01 (sample SAMN11356863, study PRJNA531348) | freshwater metagenome | isolation source: freshwater sample F1-140 | place: China: Fuxian Lake, Yuxi | collected 2017-12-25
ATCGGCAAGGCCGCCACCAAGATGCTCGACGACGGCTGGACCGCGGTGACCCGGGATAAATCGCTGTCGGCCCAGTTCGAGCACTCGATCGGGATTACCGAGGATGGCTGCGAGATATTCACCCTGAGCCCACGCGGGCTACACAAGCCACCCTACTGAGCGCGCTTTCCGTCCTCTTCGTGCGCCTGAACGTGCCCTTCGCCCGGTCGCACGCGGGTTAGCCGAATAGGCGCTTCAGCATACCGCGATCGCCGGGGCGTGGCGGCGTCTGACCCGATAGCTCGAACAGGTAAGTGCCGAGCACGCCGGCCTGTTGCTTGGTGAGCAGCAGCCGCAGAGTGTCGGGCGTGTGATCGTGCGCCGCGGCCGTGGAACTGACCGTTTCGATCCGAAGCAAGAGCTTGCTGCCCAGGTCCTGATGCGACCAGCCGACCAATGCCCCATGACTGTCCATGTGTTTCCCCTTCCTCGCCGGAAGCCCGCGCCTGCGAGCATCCGGGGGCTTGTGCGGCAGCGCAAGCAAAAACCGCTCAACTCTCCCGCGCCGCCCGGATAGCTGCGCCGGCGGCAATGGGGCATAGGGCAGTCAGCCCGAGGCTGATTGCGGCCGTCAGCGCCAGAGCGGCAGCATCCTCGGGGCGGGCTAGGGCACCGGCGCCGAAGATCAGTATCGGCACCGCGAGGGGGATGACCATCAGCCCGGCGAGCGCCGCGCCTCCCCGCAAGCTCGCCGTCAGCGCGGCAATGGCGAGTCCGATCGCCGCGAGGCCCGGCGTTCCGGCGAGAAGGCCGAGCAGCAGTATGCGCAGGGTTTCGCTGGACAGCCCCAGCAACGCGGCGGCCGGCAAGGTCGCCGCCAGCAGCAGCGGCGCGAAGGCCAGCCAATGCGCGAGAAGCCGGCTCGCCATCGCCAGTTCCTCGGATATGCCGCGCAGGTGCAGCTGGTCGAAAACCCCGGCCTCCATGTCGGCGGAGACGAGGCGCTCGAGCGGCAGTATCGCGGCCAGCAGCGCGGCAACCCAGATCACCCCGCCGCCGGTGCGCGCCAGCAGGGCGGGATCTGGTCCGACCGCGAAGGGATAGAGCATCGCCACCGCGAGGAAGAACAGCAGCGGCAGCACGGTGCCGCCGCGTCTGCCGCCGGGCAGCAGCGTGGCGAGATCGCGCTTCAAAAGCGCCGTCATCATGCCGCGAACTCCGCCAGCGGGAGCGTAGCGGAACTGGCTGCCAGCGGTTGGTGGCTGGCGATCACCGCCAGCCCGCCGCCTGCGAGATGCTCCGCGGTCAACTCCTCGACGAGCGTAGCTCCCCCGCTGTCGAGCCCGTTAAGCGGCTCATCGAGCAGCCAGACCGGCGCCTGTTGCGCCAGAAGACGCGCCAATGCCGCGCGCTTCTTCTGCCCGGTGGAGAGGTAGCGCACGGGAACAGCCATGAGCGGGGCAAGGCCGAGCCGATCCGCCGCTTCCTCGCCGCTGTCCAGACTGCGCCAAAACCGCAGCGCCGCCGCCAGCGGCATGTCAGGATCGAGCGCGTGGTGCTCGTCTATCAGGCCGACCGCACCCTCCCGTTGCACCGCGCCCGCGAAGGGCCGCAGCAACCCGGCAAGGATCCGGATCAGGCTCGATTTGCCCACGCCGTTCGCCCCGGTCACATGCACCGCCTCGCCCGGTCCAAGTGCCATTGACAGCCCTCGAAACAGCAGCCGATCGCCGCGGCGGCACACAAGGTCGGTCGCGGAGAGACGGGCGGTCATGTGCCGGTGGGCATATGGGCGCTGGACCCGGCTGCCAAGTGCCGTCGAGGCCCGTAACGGCACGGCGCTTTTATTTGCGCTGGCGGCTGGCCTACGCCTCGGCTAGCCGTTCGTCGCCCGCCCGTGTGCGAGGCCGGTTTCAAGCGGAGAGAGCGACGTGGGCGTGGATATTCCCCCCCTGACGGATGAGGAGCGCGACCACTGGCTGACCGTGCTTCCCAAGTGGAAACTGGTTCGCAAGGGCGCCGCGATCCGGCGCAGCTTCAAGTTCGACGACTTTTCCGAAGCCTTCGCCTTCATGACCCGTGTGGCGCTGCTCGCGGAAAAGCGGGACCATCACCCCGAATGGTCCAACGTTTACAACAAGGTTGAGATCGAGCTCACCACCCATGACGCCGGCGGTTTGTCGCGGCGGGACATCAAGATGGCGAAGAAGATCGACGATCTGATCGGCTGATCAGCGGCCCAAGGGCCGGTTCGAAGCGCGCATTTGCTTGCGCAGCTTTCCCGGCATCCAGCGCGCGGCGAAGCGCAGGCGGGTCGCGGTCTTGCCCACCAGCGTGTGCAGTTCGGTGCTGTGGACTGCGGCCCAGGCGGCATCGCCAACGGTCGCTGCGGGAGTGATCTCCAGCCCGGCCTGGCTCACGCGGCTGCGGATGTCGTCGTTGGCAGAGCGGTTGGGCGTGTGGTCGAGTAAAGGCGTATCGATGAAGCCGGGCATCAGCGAGCGCACTGCGATGCCGTCCTCCGCCCATTCACCGTCCAGGCTCTCCGTGATGGCCCGCACGCCGAACTTGGTCGCGGAATAGACGCTGGCGCCCGGGGTGCCGTAGATGCCCGCCGCGCTGGCGGTGTTGAGCAGGCAGGAACCGGGCGCCGTCTGCTTGAGCCAGGGATAGGCAGCCTGCGCCCCGAACAGCACGCCTTTGAGATTGATGTCCAGGCAGCGTTCGATCTCCTCGACGCTGTTGTCGATGAGCGCACCGCCGAGCGGAATGCCTGCATTGTTGGCGACCACGTCTATCCGCCCGCCGGTCGCCGTGGCGAAACCATCGAGTGCTTCGTCCCACGCCCCCCGGTCGCGCACATCAAAGCGATGCGCGAAGCAATAGCCGCCGGGCAGCAAGGCTTCCGTCCCCGCCATACCGTCCTCGTCGATGTCGCCCAGGCCGACGAACCAGCCCTCGCGCCCGAAGCGCTGCGCGATGGCGCGCCCGATGCCCGATCCGCCGCCGGTGATGAAAATCGCCTTGCGCTGGCTCATCGTCCGTCCCCTCCCCAACCTTGCAATGCAAGCAAAAGCCGCGCGAGGTTGCCCCCGCGCGGCTTGCTGTCATCGTCCGCCGCAGCGGGCGCGTCAACCGCCCGTGGAGGCGCCAAGACCCTTCACGAACTCGCCACCGGTCACGATCTGAGCGGTCGACTTGCTGACCGCATCGCCGATCGGTTCAGCCCGTCCTCCCAGGCACGGGGCGAGGAAGTTCTCCGCCACGGCGTTGAAGGCGATGTTGTTGGCCGGCTTGCGGAAGCCGTGCCCCTCATCGGGAAACAGGACGTAAGTGACGGGGATGTTCGCCTTCTGCATCGCGGCGACGATCTGGTCGCTTTCCGCCTTGTTGACCCGCGGATCGTTTGCGCCTTGGCCTATCAGCAGCGGCCGGTTGATCTTGTCGGCAGCATAGAGGGGGCTCATCTCCTTGAGCGCAGCGAGACCCTCGGGTGTATTTGGGTTGCCCATCCGGTCGTGGAACTGGCGCACGATCGGCACCCAATAGGGCGGGATCGTCTTGAGCAGCGTTTCCAGGTTCGACGGCCACACGATGTCCACCCCGCAGGCGAAACGGCCCGGATAGAAGGCAAGGTTGGCGAGCACGGCATAGCCGCCATAACTGCCGCCCATGATCGCGGCCTTGTCGCCTGTGGTGATGCCTTGTGCAATCGCCCATTCCAGCGCGTCGTGCAGATCGTGCTGCATAGTCGTGCGCCAGTTCTTGTCGCCGGCGCTGATGAACTTCTTGCCGAACCCGGTCGAGCCGCGGAAATTGACGCTCATCACCGCGTAGCCTCGGTTGGCCAGCCATTGGTGCGCGGCATTGTAGCCAAAGCTGTCGCGCGCCCACGGGCCGCCGTGCACCACCATCACCATCGGGACCGGGCGGTCGGGCACGCCATCGGTATTGCTGTCGCTGCCGGGCGGCAGGGTGAGGAACGAGGTCAGCGTCAGCCCGTCGCGCGCAGCGATCTCACGCGCATGCATCGGCTGGAGCGGGGCTCCCACCAATTCGGGACGGCTGGTGTAGAACGGGGTCAGCGTGCCGGCCTTGCGATCGTAGAGATAGGTCTGGCTGGGGGCAGTGACCGGATCGTTCCACACCACCCACTTGCTGTCGTCCTCGGTACCCGACTGGACGCCCCAGTCGCCCTTAAGCCTGCTCTTGAGAAAATCGAACGAGGCCTGGACCTTGGGATCGAGTGCAGTCCATTCGGTGCGCAAGTAATTGGCCGAATAGGCCTTCACCTCGCCGGTGACCGGATCGCGCAGCGTGCCGCCGAGATCAGCGCGCGCGTTCTCGGCGATCAGCGTCTTCTTGCCCGTCGCGACATCCTGGGCATACAGCGCCGCCGTGTTGCGGCCGCGGCTGTCGATCCAGTACAGCGTCTTGCCGTCCGTGGTGAAGCCCGCGGGGCTGGCGGTCAGCGCGTCTTCCAGCGTGGTGCTTTCGATCGGCTTGTCGGACACCTTGCCATCGACGATCGGGAAGAAGTCGGTTCCGCCTTGCTCGTTGGGCCGCACCGCCATCCGCAGCTTCAAATTGTTGTCGGCCATGAAACCGGCGTAGCTGTTGTTCTCCAGAACCTTGGTCAGCTTGCCGGTGGTAAGATCGAGGAGGTGCACATCCGAATAGCGCGCATCGCGGTTGTTCAACCCGATCAGCACCTTGTCTTTCTGGATCGTCGAGGCGCCCACCACCGACACGCGGGTCTTCTCGAACGGAGTGAGCTTGGTTTCCTTGCCGCTGGCAAGTTCAACTCCGTAAAGCAGGAAGTTCTCGTCCCCGCCCTTGTCCTGAATGTAGAGCACGCTCTTGCCGTCGGGGGCCCAGAAATAGGCCGCGGGCGGACGGTCGGTGATATTGGTCAGGCGGCGCACCGCAGTGGGATCGGACGCGGGCGCGACATGGACGTTCATCACCCCGTTCCACGGCGCCATCCAGCTCAGCCATTTGCCGTCCGGACTGATCTGGCCGGCGGACTTGGTGGGATTGCCGAACAAGGCCTCGCGCGGGATGAGCGGGGCATTGATCGCCAATGGCATGGCGGCGGGCGCGGCGGCTGACGAGGCTGTCATCGGCGTCTCATCCGCCATGGTGGCGCAGGCGCCCAGGCTCAGCGAAGCGGCGGCACCGAGCAGTGCGAAACGGATATGGCGGAACATGGAAAGTCTCCCCTATGACTGTCCGCAGAATTGCAGGGGTGGCGCGCCAAGGCAAGGAGAAGCCGGCCCAAATCGGGCTACAACGCGGGATTGTTGTAGCAATGCCAGGTGAAGATCGCTGCCGCGCCGCGAAAAGGACGCCAAGGCTCGGCGCGGGCGCGTGTCGCCTTCTCGTCGGGCCGGGCATCCATTCCGAGCAACTTGGCCAGTCCGGCCTGCACGGCTAGATCGCCGGCGGGCCAGATGTCGGGCCGGCCTTCCGCGAACAGCAGGTAGATTTCGGCCGACCACCGGCCGATCCCCTTGATCCGCGTGAGCTGCGCGATTGCTTCCTCGTCGTCGGCGGGAAGGGCTGCGAAGTCCAGCTCCTGGGCCACCACCAGGTCACACAGGCTGCGAGCATAACCCTGCTTCTGGCGCGATAATCCGCAAGCGCGCAGCGTGTCGAAATCGCGCGCGAGCAGTTCGGCCGGATCCATCTCCGGGCCCACTTCCGCCTCCAGCTTACGCCATACGGATGCCGCCGCGGCGACCGATACCTGCTGGCCGACGATCGTACGCAGCAGCGTCTGGTAGCCAGTTGGGCGGATGCGCGGTTCGGGATATCCCGCCAGTTCCAGGGCCCGCGCGATCCCCGGCTCGCGCGCTGCGACGGCATCTAGCCCCTCGCGCAATTGCTCCGCCGTCAGTCCCATTCGAGTTCCTTGCCAAAAGCTGGCCGCGTGCTAGCAGCCCGCGCCGAGCCTTACCACGGCGCGGATCACAGGAGCCTTGCGCAATGCCCATACTGAACGTCACCACCCGCAATGGCGAGACGTCGGAGATCGACGTCGGTGATGGGCTGACGGTGATGGAGGCGATCCGCGACAATGGCTTCGACGAGCTGCTGGCGCTGTGCGGCGGGTGCTGTTCCTGCGCCACCTGCCACGTCCATGTCGATCCGGCCTTCGCCGACCGGCTACCGGCGATGAGCGCGGACGAGGACGACCTGCTCGAAAGCAGCGACCATCGCGTCGCCACTTCGCGGCTGTCGTGCCAGATACCCTTCACCGCCGATCTCGACGGGCTGAGGGTTACTATTGCCCCCGAAGATTGATGTTGTTTGGCGGTTCACCTTGCGGCGCGTAACAGCGGCGGCATGACCCCCCCGGTTCTCTCGCACGCGCCAACGGTCCACGAACGCGCACTCACCCTGATCGGCAATACCCCGCTGGTGCGCCTCGCCGGGCCAAGCGCGGCGGCGGGGTGCGACATCTACGGCAAGTGCGAATTTCTGAACCCGGGCGCCAGCGTCAAGGATCGCGCGGCGCTCGGCATCGTGCGCGATGCGGAGAGCCGCGGCGATCTCGCACCTGGTGGCTGCGTGGTGGAGGGTACCGCTGGCAATACCGGTATCGGCCTAGCGTTGGTGTGCAATGCGCTGGGCTATCGCTGCGTCATCGTGATGCCCGACAACCAGAGCCGCGAGAAGATGGACACGCTGCGCGCGCTCGGTGCCGAGCTCGTGCTGGTGCCGCCGACCAAGTATTCCGACTGCAACCACTTCGTTCACACCAGCCGGCGCCTCGCGGAAGAGACCGACGGAGCCGTGTGGGCCAATCAGTTCGACAATATCGCCAACCGCCGCGCGCATATCGAAACCACCGCGGCGGAAATCTGGGAGCAGATGGACGGCCGCATCGACGGCTTTACCTGCGCCGCGGGCACTGGTGGGACGATCGCCGGGGTCGGGCTCGGCCTCAAGGAGCGCGACGCCGAGGTGATGATCGCGTTGACCGACCCGCACGGCGCGGCGCTCTATTCCTATTACGCTTGCGGCGAGCTCAAGGCCGAGGGCAGTTCGGTAGCCGAAGGCATCGGGCAGGGCCGAATTACCGGAAACCTCGAAGGCGCGCCGATCGATACGCAGTTCCGCATATCGGACGCAGAGGGGCTCGAGTGGGTGGCGCGGCTGCTGCGCGAAGAAGGGCTATGCCTGGGGCTTTCCAGCGGCATCAACGTCGCGGGCGCCGTAGCGCTTGGCCGAAAGCTGTCGGCGGATGGCCGTCCGGCGCCCCGCGTGGTGACGATCCTGTGCGACACGGGTTTTCGCTACCTTTCAACGCTCTACAACCCGGAATGGCTGCGCGCAAAGAACTTGCCCGTGTTCGATTGGCTGGAGCGGGATTGACCGTTTGATCATTCCCGATAGGTTCAACCCGATGGCGCGGACACTCCGATCCCGTGCGCCGGCTCCGCCCGGCGCAGCCGACGGCTCCGGCACTCTGTCCGAAGCGCCGCTGGGCGGCACCAGGGCCGAGGCCATGCGCCGCCTCCAGATGGGGGCCGTGGGGGTGGTCGCCGTGCTGTTGCTGATCGGGCTGGCCAGTATAATCAAGGACCGGGCCACCCAGACCGAGAATTCGTCGGTGGCGGAGGCCGCGGCGACCACCGCGCCAGACGCTTCCACTGCCGCAGCCGACCCGCTGGCCGAGGCAGGGGTCGTCCCGGATATTCCCGGAAGCTCGCCAGAGGGCGCGGCGGTCGGGGCAGCTCCGGAATCACGTCTCGCCCCTACTGGCACGGCGGCACCAGCGGCAACCGACCCGCGGGATGCGCGCTAAAGCTCTAGCGCCGTGGGTGCTGGCGCTTGCGATGGTCGGCGCCGGATGCCGCGCGTCGCCCGAAGCCGAGCCCGAAACCGCAAAGGCGCGGCTCGGCCTCATGACCAGCCTGCCGATCTACTGGGCCGAGGCCCACGATGTGGGCGAAATGCTCCAGGCCCGCGAACAGCCCGCGCAGGTGCGGCAGGCGCTTGAGACGCGCTTCGTACTCGAGCCGCTCGACACGCTGGAAGCTGAGACCCTGCGCGGCCACCGCCTGCTGCTGCTGGCGCAACCGCGCCCGCTGACGCCGCTAGAAAACGTCGCTCTCGATCGCTGGGTGCGGGAAGGGGGCCGGGTCCTGGTGTTCGCGGATCCCATGCTGACCCGCCACTCGCATTTCGGCGTCGGCGACAAACGGCGCGCGCAGGATGTTGTGTTGCTATCTCCCATCCTGAAGCACTGGGGGCTCGAGCTGTCGTTCGACCCCGCGCAATCGCCCCCGGAGCGCCGCGTGGACATCGCGGGTGCGCAAGTCCCGGTCTCCCTCGCTGGAACGCTCAGCGCCCTGCCTGGCGGCAATTGCGACGTTTCGAGTAAGGCGATCCTGGCAAGCTGCCAGATCGGACGCGGAACCGTCACCGTGCTGGCAGATGCAGCGGTGCTGGACGATGCGGAAGACGGCGACAGCCAGCAGCGGAGCGACGCCATACTCCGCCTCAGTTCGCTCGCGTTCGACTGACGCCTTACGCCTGGCCGGGCGTAAGCCCGCCGAGTCGATTCCCATCGCCGGGATTACGCGGGAAATCACCTGCCGAGCGGCAGATTCATGCGCATTTTCACTGGGGGAGCCGTGGGCGGCGGCACTTGGTGCCAGTCGCCTACTGGTAGTTTTTCCATCATAAAATCAGGAGGTTGTGGATAAATCCCGTTAAATCCCGCATTTATCCCTTCCATCCCCTGAGCTCCCGATATATTCCTGCCTGACATCGGACAGGGTGATCTGGGTCGAGTCTTCGTGCGGGGTGTGCGGAGGTCGACAGCGCGCGCCGCGCGACCAGGGGCTCCGGTCCGGAGTGGGTGCCGAGGGGACGGGCGAGCGTGGCTTTCGCGGGATACAGTGGACAGGCCTATGCGCCCGCGGGTGACAAAGGCCGCTATGTCCTTCCGCCGTTGTTCCGTAAGGCGGTACGCGAGAGCAGCGACGGCCGTGTGCTGTGTCTCGCCAAGCACGACCGCTGGAACTGCCTCGTCGGCTTTGGCCTGTCGCGCAAGCCCGAGCTCGAGGCTCAGCTCGACCGCGAGGAAGAGCTCGCCTATCGCGCCGGCCGAGATTTCGATCGCGAAACCCGCTCCAGCCAGTTGAACGGTTTCGTCGAGTTGCCTTTCGACGACAGCGGTCGGTTCGTGATGCCCGATTACCTTCGCACACTGGCGAATGTCGGCGATGGGCTGTTCGTTCAGGGTGGCGGCCGCTTCTTCACGCTGTGGAATCCCGCCGAGCTCAAGAAGATGGGTGACGACTGGGCGGCGGCCAAGGCGGCTTGTGCCGCATTGGTCGACAGCAGCGGCAGCAAATCATGAGCGCGCTCCATGACCCGGTTCTGCTTGCCGAGGTGATGACCGCGCTCGATCCGCAGCCCGGTGACATCCTCGTCGACGCGACCTTCGGAGCGGGCGGCTACACCCGCGCGCTGCTCGAGCGCGGCGCCAGCGTGCACGCCTTCGATCGCGACCCCGACGCCATCGCCAATGGACGAACTTGGCCCGAGGCGGGGGAAAACCCGCCGCGGCTTGTTCTCCATCCGCGTCGTTTCTCCGAGATGGCCACAGTCCTGCGTGATGCCGGAGTTGCGCAGGTGGACGGGGTGGTAATGGATATCGGCGTCAGCTCGATGCAGCTTGACCAGGGCGAGCGCGGCTTTGCTTTCTCGCTCGACGGCCCGCTCGACATGCGCATGAGTCGGGAAGGGCCAAGCGCAGCGGATTTTGTCAACACCGCCGCCGAGGGCGAGATCGCCGACGTGCTCTATCAATATGGCGAGGAGCGCCAATCGCGCCGGGTGGCCCGTGCCATCGTCGCCGCCCGGCCGCTGGCAACCACCGGGGACCTCGCCCGCGTGGTGCGCAAGGCGCTCGGCTATCGCCCCGGCGCGCCCAAGGATCCTGCCACCCGCAGCTTTCAGGCCGTCCGCATCCATGTGAACGCCGAGCTCGACGAGCTCGAGGCCGGGCTGCGTGGCGCAACCGAATTGCTCGGCGAAGGCGGGCGGCTGGCCGTGGTCAGCTTTCACAGTCTCGAGGACCGCATCGTGAAGCGCTTCCTGCGCGATGTGGCGGAACCCCGTTCGGGCTCGCGTCATCTCCCCCTTCCCGAGATGCGCGAGCCCCTTTTTACGCGTATCGCCAAGGCCGTCCGTCCTTCCGATGCCGAGATCGCCCGCAATCCGCGCTCGCGTTCGGCCGTCTTGCGCGCCGCGGTCCGCACCGCGGCGCCGGTAAGGGAGGCGGCGTAATGGCCTCTCAGCCGATCAAGCCGGGGAGCCGCTTGCGCCAGGCAAGCTGGGCGGCCGTGCTGTCGGGCGCCATGGGCCTGTTCTTGGCGCTTACATTCCACGTCAACGCCATCAAAAGCGAAGTGCGCCTCGCCGAGCGGCGCATCGTCTCGCTCGAACGCGAAAAGCTTCTTCTCGAAACCGAATTCGAGTCGCGGTCCAGCCAGCGCCAGCTAGCGGAGTGGAACGCCGTCGAGTTCGGCTATGTCGCGCCGCGTGCCGGCCAGTTCCTCGAAGACGAGCGCCAGCTCGCCAGCCTCGGCACCCCGCTCCGTGCCGATGCCCCGCAGCCGGTCCGCATTGCCCGCGCCGCGCCTCCTGTCGAGGACGAGAGCCCGCTGGCCGACTGGGTTTCGCCTCTGACGGGTCAGCCGCTCGCCGCGGAGGCGCGTCAGGCTGTCAGCGAAGGAGCGCGCCGTGCCGCCGCGAAAGGGGCAGCAACGCTCGCCGAGCGCTTGGCCGCCAGCGGCCCCGGTCCGGGTGCCATTGACGCCGCTGCCCTTGCTGAGACGGCGCGATGAACGCCTACAGCGCGAGCGCCTTCATCGCACCCACCGGTTTTGCGGCTCCCTATCCGATCGAAACCAGTCTCGCGCCGCCAGTTCGTCGTGTACAGCTCGTTACCGTCCGGCAGGTCGCGCTGCTCACGGCCAAGCAACGAGTGCTTTGGGTGGCTTCGGGCTTTCTGTTCGTCGCGGCCCTGGCGCTGTTGCGGATTGCGATCATCGGCTTGGGCGACCATGCGCTGACGGCCACGCCATTCGACGAGGCGCTGCTGCCGCCCCGCGGGGAGATCGTCGATCGCAACGGAGCGCCCCTTGCGCGCGCCTTTCCGGCCTATTCGCTATGGTTCAACCCGGATGCACTCGGCGAGGGTGAAGCGGCGCTGATCAAGCCCGCGGCCAAGGTCGCGCAAGAGCTCAAGGCGATTTTCCCAGACCTCGATGTCGCCGTGGTCACCCGCCAACTGGAAGCCGGGAAGGGCGTCTATCTTCGCCGGCGGGTGCTGCCCGAAGAAGCCAACCGCGTGCTCGAAATCGGCGAGCTGGCGCTGGAGATGCCCGAGGAGCTCGACCGGCACTACCCGCAAGGACCAATGGGCGCGCATATTCTCGGCTATGTCGGGGCGGACGGGCACGGGCGGATCGGGATGGAGCAGGTGCTCGACGAGCGGCTTCGCGACAAGTCTCAGCTCCTCAAGCCCGCCGAACTGAGTGTCGATCTGCGCGTTCAAGGCGCGTTGGAAGACGAGTTGGTGCGCGGACTGCGCGCGGTGAACGCGGTGGGCGCGGCGGGCATCATCCTCGATGTCGATACCGGCGAGGTGCTGGCGCTGGCTTCGCTGCCCTCTTTCGACCCCAACCGGATCAACAACGCCAATGTCCAGTTCATGTTCAACCGCGTCACCAACCAGGTCTATGAACTCGGCTCCACCTTCAAGCCGCTGACCGTGGCGGCGGGCATCGACGCGGGGACCATCCGCGACATGGGGCGGCGCTATCCCGCCAACCCATTCCCGATTGGCGGGTTCACGATCAAGGATCTCAAGAACTACGGCGCGACGCTCAACACGCCCGAGATGCTGATCCACTCATCCAATGTCGTCACCGCGTTGATGGTGAAGGAAATGGGTGCCGACCGGCTCAAGAAGGTGATGGCCGACCTCGGCATGAACGAGCGTGCGCACATCGAACTGCCCGCGCGCGGATTTCCAATCTGGAGCAGTGGCGAGTGGCCGCTGCTGCGCGGGATGACGGTGGGCTATGGCCACGGTATCGCGGTCACCCCGCTCCATCTCGCCAGTGCCTATGCAGCGATGATCAATGGCGGCATCTGGCGCCCGGCGACCATGCATAAGGTCGCGCCCGGCGAGGCGGCACGCGGGCGGCGGGTGTTCAAGGCCTCCACCAGCGCCCGGATGCGCCAGCTTCTGCGGACCATCACGCTCTACGGCACGGGCAAGAAGGCCGACGCGCCGGGGTACCGCGTCGGCGGTAAGACCGGCAGCGCGGAGAAACCGGGAGCCGGCGGTTACAAGAAGACCACGCTGGTTTCGACTTTTGCCGCCGCCTTCCCGATGGATCGCCCGCGCTATGTGGTCATCGTCATGCTCGACGAGCCCAAGGGCACCGTTGCTTCCAGTTTCCAGCGCACCGCGGGTTGGACCGCCGCTCCGATAGTGGGGCGACTGGTTCCGCGGATAGGGCCGATGCTCGGCGTTCTGCCGGACGCCAACCGCGACATCGATATGAGCGATCTGGTCGCCCTGATCCCGGCGGCGCAGAAAGCCAAGCTCGCAGCCGCGGGCGACGCCGAATGAGACTTGCAAAGGTGCTGGCGGAGGCCGGGCTGGAGTTCTCGGCGGCGTCAGATGCCGAAGTGACTGGCTTCGCGATTGATCACCGCAAGGTGGCGCCCGGCACCGTCTTCGGCGCTTTCCAAGGCGCGCGCTTCGACGGCGAGGCATTCATCGCTGATGCCGTGCAAGCGGGCGCAGTGGCCGTGGTCGCGCGGCCTGAGGCGCGGGTCGAAGGTGCGCTGCACATCGCCGATGCCAATCCGCGCAGGGTATTCGCGCAGCTGGCGGCGCAGTTTTTCACGCCCGTCCCCCCGCATCTCGTCGCCGTGACGGGTACCAATGGGAAAACCTCCACCGTCGAGATGACGCGGCAGATCTGGCGGATGGCCGGGGAGCGCGCGGCCAGCATCGGCACGCTGGGGGTCACCACGCCTGACGAGAGTGTTTCGACCGGGCTGACCACGCCCGACATTGTGACATTCCTGAGCAATCTGAGCGGATTGGCACGGGAAGGGGTAACGCATGTCGCGTTCGAGGCTTCCAGCCACGGGCTCACGCAATATCGCAACGAAGGAGTGCGGCCTCAGGCGGTGGCCTTCACCAATCTAAGCCGCGATCACCTCGACTACCATGCGGACATGCAAGACTATTTCCGCGCCAAGATGCGGCTGTTCGACGAGGTGGCAGCCGATGGCGGCAGCGCTGTGGTGTGGACCGGGCCCGAGCGCGACGAGTGGACGCAACAGGCTCTGGAACATGCGAAACGCCGCGGGCTGACACTTCTGACCGTCGGCGAAACGGGCGAGACGATCCGGCTCACACAGCGCCAGCCCACCCAGCTCGGCCAATTGCTCACGCTCGAGCACGGCGGCGCGGCGCGGCAGGTCACGCTGCCGCTCATCGGCGCCTACCAGGCGGCCAATGCGCTGGTGGCAGCGGGCCTCGCCCTGGCGACCGGCACGGCTGCCACGCAGGTCTTCGACGCCCTCGGTCGTTTGCAGCCGGTGCGCGGGCGGTTGGAGCGCGCGGCCATTACAACCGCGGGGGCGCCGGTCTACGTCGATTACGCCCATACGCCCGACGCCATCACCGCTGCAATTGCCGCTCTGCGCCCGCATGTCGGCGGCAGGCTGATCACCGTGCTCGGCGCCGGGGGAGACCGCGATCACGGCAAGCGCGCCCCGATGGGCGCGGCGGCGGCGGCGGGATCGGAGCTGGTGATCGTCACCGACGACAACCCTCGCGGCGAAGACCCGGCGGCGATCCGTGCGGCAGTGCTGGACGGTGCGGGATCGCTTGCCCGCGAAATAGGCGACCGGCGCGCAGCCATTCGCGCTGCCATAGAAGATGCACAAGAGGGTGATATCGTGCTGATTGCAGGCAAGGGTCATGAACAGGGCCAGATCGTGGGGTCCGGAACCGAGGCGCGCGTGCTGCCATTCGACGACGTGACGGTCGCGCGTGAATGTGCCGGAGGTACAAGGGCATGACGCTGGCGATCCTGAATCATCCCGCGCTCAAACGCTGGCCGATCTTCGCCGAAGACCGGCTGCCACTGGCGCTGTGGGATGCGGCCGCGATCGCCGCGGCCACCGGCGGCATGGCGAGCGGCGATTTCCAGTGCTCGGGTGTCGAGACGGACTCGCGCGACGTCCGCAACGGCGATCTGTTCGTTGCGCTCAAGGGTGAGGCAATGGACGGGCATCGCTTCGTCGAGGCGGCCTTTGCGAAGGGCGCGGCGGCGGCTGTGGTGGAACAACCCGTCGATTTTCCGCATGTGCTGGTTGCCGACACGACCGCGGCCTTGCAGGCGCTGGGCCGCGCCGCGCGGGAACGCACACCGGCCAAGATCGTCGGCGTCACCGGCTCGGTCGGCAAGACCGGGGTCAAGGAAGCGCTGTTCGCCGCGCTCGAACGCGCCAGCCGCGGGGCGACGCACCGCTCTACCCGCAGCTACAACAACCACGTCGGCGTGCCGCTCAGCCTCGCCCGCATGCCGGCGCGCAGCAAGTTCGCGGTATTCGAGATGGGCATGAACCATGCCGGCGAAATCGACGCACTCACGCGGCAAGTGCGCCCGCATGTCGCGCTGATCACCACCATCGCCCCCGCACATATCGAAAACCTCGGCAGCATGGAGGCCATCGCGGACGCCAAGGCCGAGATCTTTGCCGGCCTCGAACCGGGCGGGGCTGCGGTCATTCCCACCGACACGCCGCATTTCGCGCAACTCGAGGCGGCAGCGCTAGCAGCGGGCGCGCGCGTGATCTCTTTTGGCAGCGAAGCTCATGCAACCCTGCGGTTGCTCGACGCAATACCCAGCGCCAACGGCGGCAGCCTGGTGACCTGCGAGCATCCGGCGGGCCGGCTGTGCTACACCGTGGCGGAGCCCGGCGCACATTGGATCGCCAACTCGCTGGCGGTGATGGCGGCAGTGCTCGCAGCCGGCGGCGATCTGGCCGCGGCAGGGCTCTCGCTCGCCGAGATGGGTGGGCTCAAGGGTCGCGGGGCGCGCCACCGGGTGGCGGCGGCGGGCGGCCACGCGCTGCTCATCGACGAAAGCTACAACGCCAACCCCGCCAGCATGCGCGCGACGCTGGCCCAGTTGGGCCAGACGCCGGCCGGTCGCCGCATCGCGGTGCTGGGTGCGATGAAGGAACTGGGCGACTTCGGCCCGGTCTTCCATGCCCAGCTTGCCGAGCCGATCACCGCGGCCCAAATCGACCATGCGGTGCTGGTGGGCGACGAGATGGCACCGCTGATGCGCGAATTGGGGAAACCGGGCACGAATGGCCTTGGTTTTGCCGGCTCTTTCACCCATTGCGCCAATGCTGGCGAGGCGATCGCCGCGCTCGAGGAATTTGGCCTGATCGCGGGCGACGCGGTCCTGGTGAAGGGCTCGAACTCGGTTGGTCTCGGCAGGCTCGTGGATCACTACGTACGCCGGGAACGGTAAATGTTGTACTTGCTGGCCGAATGGCTGGATTTTGCCGGGCCCTTCAACCTCCTTCGGTACCAAACCGCGCGCGCTGGCGCCGCGCTGCTGACCGCGCTCCTGATCGGGCTCGTCATCGGGCCCAGGTTCATCGACATGCTGCGCGTGCGCCAGGGCAAGGGCCAGCCG